>Ga0134128_10001085_pt1 | contig 36296 bp, 28 predicted proteins | sample KB31754_FD_96462 | JGI IMG/M metagenome (GOLD analysis project Ga0134128, IMG submission 96462) | Terrestrial soil microbial communities with excess Nitrogen fertilizer from Kellogg Biological Station, Michigan, USA - KB3-175-4 | ecosystem: Environmental > Terrestrial > Soil > Unclassified ...
CCTCGCAGTCACAATTGATTCGATCGCATTGTGACCGACGTTCTTTACTGCTGCCAGTCCGAACCGAATTGCTTGCCCATGCGGGGTGAAGTTTGCATCGCTGACATTGATTTCCGGCGGCTCGACGGGAATCCCCATTTCGCGGCATTCATTGATGTACTTGACGACATCATCGGTGCTTCCGGTTACCGACGTCAGCAGCGCCGCCATGAATTCGACCGGATAGTGCGTCTTCAAATATGCCGTGTGATAGGCGAGCAGAGCATATGCCGCGGAGTGCGACTTGTTGAATCCGTAGCCTGCAAACTGGGCCATGAGGTCAAAAATTCTCTCGATCTTCTTCTGCGGATATCCTCGCTGCACGGCGCCCTGGGTGAAGCGCTCCCGCTGTTGGGCCATTTCTTCGGCCTTCTTCTTACCCATGGCACGGCGGAGCAGATCGGCCTCACCCAGGGAATAGCCGGCCAATTTGTTCGCGATCTGCATCACCTGTTCCTGATACACGATGACGCCCAGCGTCTCCTGGAGCACGGCCTGCAGTTCGGGCAATTCGTACTCGATCTTCTTTCGCCCATGCTTGCGATCAATGAAGTCGTCGATCATGCCGCCCTGGATGGGGCCGGGGCGATAGAGGGCATTCAGGGCGGTGAGGTCTTCAATCGAATTTGGTTTATAGCGCCGCAGGACATCGCGCATGCCGTGTGATTCAAACTGGAACACGCCTGAAGTCAAGCCGCTGTGAAAAACCTTCTCGTAGGTTGTCTCATCATGCAGTGGCAGGGTCTCCAAGCTCAGTTCGTCACCCCGGGTCTGCTTGATCAGCTTCAGCGTGTCATCAAGAATCGTAAGCGTGGTCAGGCCGAGGAAGTCCATCTTCAACAGGCCCATCTTCTCGATAGCGACCATGTCGAAGGCGGTGACAATTTCGTCGTTCTTGGTCCTGTAGAGCGGAACGAGCTCGTTCAGCGGGCGTGGCGAAATGACGACCCCGGCAGCGTGAACGCCTGCGTTGCGCACCAGGCCTTCCAGCTTCATTGCCGTGTCGATCAATTGCTTGACCTGGGCGTCGTTCTCGTAAGCTTGCTGCAAGGCAGGAGATTCTTTGATTGCGGTCTCCAGCTTGATATTCAGCGTGGTCGGTACCATTTTCGCGATCCGGTCCACGTCGTTGTAGGGGACATCCATGGCCCGGCCCACGTCTTTGATCGCTGCCTTCGCCGCCATGGTCCCGAAAGTGATGATCTGCGCCACGTTTTCGCGACCGTATTTTCGCGTGACGTAGTCAATGACCTCGCCGCGACGGTTCATGCAGAAGTCGATATCAATATCGGGCATCGAAATGCGTTCGGGATTGAGAAATCGCTCGAACAGCAGCTCATGCTGCAGGGGATCGATATCGGTGATTTCGAGCGCGTAGGAAACGAGCGATCCCGCAGCCGATCCCCGACCGGGTCCGACGGGAATATCGTGCTCTTTAGCGTATCGAATAAAGTCCCATACAATAAGAAAATATCCGGAAAACTTCATCTGTTGGATGATGGCAAGCTCGCGCGATAAACGCTGTTCATAGTCGCCTAGTCCATGCTTGAGTTTTCCGGCCGAGGACAGCTCCCGCAGTGTTTCCATCCGCCGCGCAAACCCTTGCCGCGTGACATGCTCAAAGTAGCTGTCGAGGCTGTAGCCTTCGGGCACATCGAATCGCGGAAACGGATTGCTGACTTTTTCTAGCTTCACCTGGCAGCGTTCGGCAATGGCCAGGGTGCGCGAAAGAACGTCCGGGGCGTCCTTGAATACCCGGTACATCTCTTCGTGGCTCTTGACGTAGAAGTCAGTACCCTGGAACTTCATTCGGTTGGGATCTTGAATGCTCTTGCCGGTCTGAATGCAGACCATTACGTCTTGCGCGTGGGCATCTTCCTCGCACAGATAATGGCTGTCATTGGTGGCGACGAGCGGCAGACCGAGGTCTTTCTCCAGACGAAACAGCCCGGGATGGATGCGGTGCTCCATCTCAAGACCCTGATCCTGAATTTCCAGGAAGAAATTCTGCCTGCCGAATATGTCGCCGTAGCTCGCCGCCGCCTGGCGTGCCGCGTCGTACTTGTCTTCCATCAGATATTCGGCAACTTCGCCCTTCAAACATCCAGAAAGGGCAATCAGTCCCTTCGCGTGATCGGCAAGAAATGCTTTGCTCACCCGCGGTTTGTAGTAAAAGCCGTGCAGCGAGGCTTCGGAGGTAATCTTTACGAGATTGCGATAGCCCTCGTCATTTTCCGCAAGCACGAGTAGATGGTTGTAGGTGTCGCCTTCTGGAGGCGTGCGTTCGATTCGGTGGTCCTGCTTCTTGCAGACGTACAGCTCGCAGCCGATGATGGGCTTGACTCCCGCTGCCTTCGCCGCATTCACGAAGTGAACCGCGCCAAAGATGTTGCCATGATCGGTCATGGCAACCGCCGGCATGTTTAACTGTTTGGCCCGCTGGCAGAGCTTCTCGACGTCACACGCGCCGTCGAGCATGGAATAGTCGGTATGAAGATGCAGGTGAACGAATTGGGACATGCGCTATTTAGATTCTAAATCGGTAGCGCTTGGCCCCGAAAGCCGTAAACCCCCACCACGTCTGTGGATAAAGCGGGCTGAAATCCGCCCTTTCGGGCCATCCTACCGACTGCCGAATCGAGTCGTTCAAGAATCCGATGGGAAGTCTGGAAACCTGGTTTCCCGGTTGAAAGGTTCGAAAGGACGGAAGAGCAGAATTCACCAACTACCGTAGCGATAAGCGCGGGTCCGCGCGGGAAATACTTTGATCAGCAGCAGCCCTGTCAAGAATCCCCCAACGTGCGCGGCAAAGGCAACGCCACCCGTCTGATGGTAGGCATTGCTTGCGGCCATCGCGGTCGAGAAGAACTGATTCAGAAACCAAATCCCCAGCCAAATCCAAGCCGGCAACCACCAAAAGAATATGAAGAAAACCCAGGTCAAAACCCTTGCCCTCGGATACAGAACAAAGTAGGCACCCATGACCCCGGCAATTGCACCGCTCGCTCCTATCATGGGCACCGATGATCCTGGACTGAGCGCAATATCGGTGAGTGCAGCTGCAACCCCGCAAATCAAATAAAAAATCAGGTACGCAAAATGCCCAAGCCGGTCTTCAACGTTATCCCCGAAAATCCAGAGAAACCACATGTTGCCGAGAATGTGAGTGAACCCGCCGTGCATGAACATTGAAGTCAGGACTGTCAATAGGTTCGCCGCCAATGGGTAATCGGTCGCACCGGTCAAGGCTCGCGTGAAGTCGCGCGGAATCAGCCCAAACTGGAGGATCAAGCCATTAATCGCACGCGGACCTTGAGCCTGAAGGGGAAGTTCAAAGAAGACAAACACCACCACGTTCAGCACGATGATGAAATACGTGACGAATGGCTTGCTGAAACTCGGCTGGTCATCGCGAATCGGAAACATGGAATCGAATCATCAAACTCCAGAGTCATTGAACCCTTGACTCGCGCGTTCGACGTAGCCAGATTTTACAATGATTCAACTGCTCAAGGATTCCATGACCCAATCCACCAACGGCGTGCTCATCATCAATAAGCCTTCTGGCCTGACCTCTCACGACGTGGTCCATGCCATCCGCCGTATCGTTGGGCAGCGCTCCGTCGGCCATCTGGGGACTTTGGATCCCATGGCCACCGGGGTTCTCCCCATCGTGCTCGGAAACATGACTCGTCTGGCGCAGTTCTACCTGAAGTCGGAAAAGAGCTACCAGGGGGTGATCCGCTTTGGCTTCCCCACAGACACTTATGACTCCGAAGGCCAGCCCCTGCGCGAAGAGCAAGAACTTAAGCTTTCATTCGAGCAACTGCGCGAACTTGCGTCGAGCTTGCGAGGAGTGATCGAGCAGGTGCCGCCCCCATTTTCAGCCAAGAAGATCCAAGGCGTCCCTGCCTACAAGCTAGCCCGCAAGAAGAAAGAAGTGCCTCTTCAACCGGTTCAGGTAGAGATCAAGGAATTCGAGGTGCTTAGTCTGGAGAATAAGTGCGCTTCCTTCCGCAGCCGTGTCAGCTCCGGCACCTATGTGCGCTCAATCGCTCACGATCTTGGGCAGCTTGCCGGTTGCGGTGCTCACTTGCAGGCACTGTGCCGCTCCTCGGTTGCCGAATTCAGCCTTGCCGAGGCTCAAACGCTTGATCAGCTCGAGTTAGCTGTTCAGGCCGGGGAATTAGAGTCGATGCTTGTTCATCCCCGCAAGCTGCTCCCCAACATGCCATCGGTCACCGCCTCCGAGGAGATTGCCGCGCGCATCCGGCACGGCCAAGCTGTAAACGTGCCCGAGCTCTCCCGTGCTCCAGAAGTAAAGGTGTTTTATGGGCAACGCGATCTGATTTGCATTGCCACCCGCATCGCAGGGACTCTCGTTCATCCCAAGATTGTCTTCGCTTAGAACCAGCCGTCTCTCGACCTTCGCCGTCCCATTCCACGTCGTCCTGCTAGAATCCTCGGTCCAGTGGCGAAACACGATCTCGGGCTGCACCCAGACTGACCGATTACAGCGAGAGTCCGGGACCGGCCAAGAAGGGCTACTTGGGGTGAGAAGATCGAAATGAATAGACGTCAGGCTATGCAGTTGACCGGAAGAGCAATTGCGGGATCGGCTCTCGCGCCCTTCACGACTCTCATTCCTTCCACCGAGCGCTCCTCAAAGCGCCCTGCCCCGGCTGACCGCAAGTTTCAGAGTGAAGCGGTAGAAGCCAAGATCGGGGAGGTAAAGCGGGCGCTCGGTTCAAGCTCCGAACTGGCGTGGATGTTCGAGAACTGTTTTCCCAATACCCTCGACACCACGGTTCGATTCGGCACGCTGGAAGGGAAGCCGGACACCTTCGTCATCACCGGCGACATCCCCGCCATGTGGCTGCGCGACTCCACGGCACAGGTTTGGCCCTACCTACCGCTCGTCCACGATGACAAAGCTCTTCAGCAACTCATCGTCGGCGTCATCAACCGTCAGACTCGCTGCATTCTCGTCGATCCCTACGCGAATGCCTTCAACTTCGACTCCGAGGGCAGCGAGTTCGATCACGACCTTACCGTCATGAAGCCTCAACTACATGAACGTAAGTGGGAGATCGACTCGCTCTGTTACCCCATTCGCCTGGCGCATGGATACTGGACAGTCACCAGAGATATTTCGCCTTTCGACACTGGTTGGCACGATTCCATGCGTTTGGTCATTAAGACCTTCCGCGAGCAGCAGCGCCGAGAGGGAGCCGGACCGTATTCTTTTCGCCGCAATAGCACGACGCCTAACGACACCCTGAACCTGGACGGCTACGGAAATCCGATCAAGCCGTGCGGGCTCATCGCCTCCGGGTTCCGACCCTCTGACGACTCCTGCATATATCCATTCCTGATTCCATCAAATATGTTTGCGGTCACCGCGCTGCGAGACCTCGCCGAATTATCGAAGGCGACGCGGCACCCGGATCTCGAAAGCGACGCTTCAATGCTTGCTGAGGAGGTGAACCAAGCACTGCAAACTCATGCCACAGCCGTTCACGCCGAGCACGGAAAAATCTATGCCTACGAGGTCGATGGCTTCGGCAATCAGCTTTTCATGGACGACGCCAACGTTCCCAGCCTGCTCGCGCTGCCTTACCTCGGCTGTGTGGCCGCGAGCCACCCCACCTACCAGAACACGCGTCGCTTTGTCCTCGGAAGTAATAACCCCTATTTCTTCAGGGGCAAAGCCGCGGCAGGAATTGGCGGGCCCCACGTCGGCCTCAACATGATTTGGCCGCTCTCGATCATCATGCGTGGCCTGACCTCAAATCAGGAAACCGAAATCGTTTCCTGTCTCAATACGTTGATTCGCACTCATGCTGGCACCGGGTTTATGCACGAATCCTTTCACCAGGACGACCCCAGCAAGTTCACTCGTGCATGGTTCGCCTGGGCGAATACTTTGTTCGGCGAATTCGTGCTAAAAGTCTTGCACGAGCATAGGCCGGCGCTGAAGGGTGGCTTGCCGTCGTAATCCGTGGCTAAATGTCGCCTGCACCGCCCGTCTTGGGCTTGAGGAGGCCGTGAGACACTGGGGTTTCGCCCCTCTTTTCCACACGCTCCGCTTACTGCGCATCTCTGCTAAAATCTATAAAATCCACTCCCCGGAGATCCAATGCAGGCTATCCTTGCGCTGGAGGACGGTCGCGTCTTCCGAGGCAAAGGCTACGGCGCCAAAGGCGAATGCTACGGCGAGGTCGTTTTTAACACTTCCATTACCGGCTATCAGGAGATTTTCACTGACCCGTCCTACGCCGGACAGATCGTCGTTTTAACCAATCCTCAAATCGGCAACTACGGAACGAACGCGGAAGACAACGAAGCTACCCGTCCCTACATTGAGGGTCTTATTGTCCGCGAATTTTCCAAAGTCAGCTCCAACTGGCGTTCGCAGCAGGTTGCCGAGGAATATCTTGAGCAGTTCAAGATTCCCGTTCTGGCCGATATCGACACCCGCGCTCTCGTTCGCCACTTGCGCGACAACGGTGTCATGCGGGGGGTGATCTCGACCATCGAAACCGACGTAGACAAGCTGGTAGCGAAGGCGCGCTCTATTCCGAAGATGGACGGCACCGATCTCGCGAAGGTGGTCACGACCAACCGCCCCTACGTCTGGGATGTGGGCGAGCGCTCGCACGAGCCCGTGGAAGTCGTGGGGGTGAAAGATCAGCCGGAGCGCTTTCATGTGGTGGCTTACGATTTCGGGATTAAGCAAAATATCTTGCGGAAGTTGCGTAGCGAAGGATGCAAGGTAACCGTGGTCCCGGCGCAGACCCCCGCCGAAGACGTTCTCGCGCTGAAGCCTGACGGTGTCTTTCTCTCGAACGGCCCCGGTGATCCCGAACCCTGCACCTACGCGGTGGACAACATTCGCCGCCTGATGGGACGCCAGCCCATCTTCGGCATCTGTTTAGGTCACCAGCTTACGGGCATCGCGCTCGGTGGCAAAACCTACAAACTCAAATTCGGGCACCATGGGGGCAATCATCCGGTGAAGCAACTTGCGACCGGCAAGGTCGAGATCACCGCACACAATCACAACTTTGCCGTCGATCCCGACTCGTTGCCCCAATCTGAAGTCGAGTTGACGCACCTGGATCTGAACGACTCGACACTGGAGGGTCTACGCCATCGCAACCTGCCGCTGTTCAGCGTGCAGTACCACCCGGAAGCCGCTCCCGGCCCCCACGACTCGCACTACCTGTTCAAAGATTTTGTGAAGCTGATGGAGGAGTGGAAGGGGTGAGAACGATTGCCACTCTGATTTGGCCGTTGTGCCATACGCAGTTGGCGTCCGGGATTGGTTTTATTCTTCACCATCGGTAGCTATGTCGATTAGGACTCGCGCATCCCGTTCGCCACTCGCAGCAAATCTGCTGTGCTTGAGGATGTCGATCATCACGAGGAGCGCCCAAGTTGCACTCCCCGAAGCGATAAATGGGGACAAAAATAGGGCGGGAAACTTCGGTTCCGTGCTCGAGCTGCTTGATAAGAATCCCGATTGCTTCACGGATTGGCAATGGCGAGCTATTGGATTACTCGCAGGAAGGCTGCGACAAATTTCTGATGCCCAGACGAACTGATATCTCCAAGATCCTCATCCTCGGCTCGGGGCCGATCATCATCGGGCAATCCGCCGAGTTCGACTACTCCGGCACCCAGGCCTGCAAAGCCCTCAAATCCGAGGGCTACGAGGTCGTGCTCGCCAACTCGAACCCGGCGACCATCATGACCGATCCAGAGTTCGCCGACCGCACCTACATCGAGCCGCTTACCCGCGAGTACCTCGAAGAAATCCTACGCGTCGAGCGTGAGCTTTCCCCCGGCGCTGGATTTGCCATTTTGCCCACCGTCGGCGGTCAGACGGCGCTGAACCTCGCCATTGAGCTGGCCGACCACGGTGTTCTTGAGAAGTACAACGTAAAGCTGATTGGCGCGAACGTAGAAGCCATCAAGAAGGCTGAAGACCGCCTCTACTTCAAAGACGCCATGCAGAAGATCGGCCTCGACATTCCCAAGTCGGCGCTGGTCAACAATCTGAAAGACGGCCTGGAATTTGCCGGCAAGATTGGTTTCCCCGTCATCGTTCGTCCCAGCTTCACGCTCGGCGGCTCCGGCGGCGGCATGGCGTACAACCGCGAAGAGCTGCTCGAAGTTCTCGCCCGTGGTCTGGATTTCTCCCCGGTTCACGAGGCGCTGATCGAGGAATCCGTGCTCGGCTGGAAAGAGTACGAGCTTGAGGTGATGCGCGACCTCAAAGACAACGTCATCATCATCTGCTCCATCGAGAACTTCGACCCGATGGGCGTGCATACGGGCGACTCGATTACCGTCGCACCGGCGCAGACGCTTACCGATCGCGAATATCAAGCTATGCGGGATGCGGCCATTGCCGTGATCCGCGAAATTGGCGTCGAAACCGGCGGATCGAATATTCAGTTCGGCGTACATCCCACCACTGGTCGTATGGTGATAATCGAAATGAACCCGCGTGTGTCGCGTTCGTCGGCACTCGCATCCAAAGCGACCGGATTCCCGATAGCGAAGATCGCCGCGAAACTGGCGGTCGGCTATACGCTCGACGAAATTCCCAACGACATCACCCGCAAGACACCAGCCTGCTTCGAGCCGACGCTGGACTACGTGGTCGTCAAAATCCCCAAGTGGCAATTTGAAAAATTCCCGGGTGCGGACGAGAATCTCGGCCCGCAGATGAAATCAGTGGGCGAAGTAATGGCCATCGGCCGCACCTTCAAGGAAGCGCTCATGAAGGGCGTGCGTGCGCTCGATACTGGAAAACGGCTGGGATCGGAAAAGATCGAGCCAAAGATTCTGACGCAGCGTTTGGTAACACCGCACCCCGAGCGTTTGAGCTACATCCGATACGCTATCCGCCAGGGGCACACCGTCAAGCAGCTATCCAAGATGACTGGAATGGACCCGTGGTTCCTTTACCAGCTCAAAGAAATAAACGAGATGCAGATTGAAATCGAAAAGCACCCAATCGAGTCGGTCCCAACACAGGTGCTGCGCGACGCCAAGCGCACCGGCTTTTCCGATGGTCGCCTTGCTGGAACCTGGCGCTTGAGCGGCAAGGGCGATCAGGAAAAGATTCGCCATCTGCGCAAGAAACACAAGGTTCTTCCTGTGTACAAGCGCGTGGACACCTGTGCCGCCGAATTCGAGAGTTACACACCCTATCTCTACTCGACTTATGAAGACGAGGACGAAGCCCCGCCAACCGACAAGAAAAAGGTCATGATTCTTGGCAGCGGGCCGAACCGCATCGGGCAGGGAATTGAGTTCGACTACTGCTGCTGCCATGCCAGCTTCGCCCTGCGCGAGGACGGCTATGAGACCATCATGGTCAACTGCAATCCTGAGACCGTCTCGACCGACTATGACACCAGCGATCGCCTCTACTTCGAGCCCCTCACCTTCGAAGACGTATGGGCCATCTACGAACACGAGACTGCGCAAGGCGCAGAAGTCGGCATCATCGTTCAGTTCGGTGGACAAACTCCGCTAAACCTAGCGCTACCGCTGAAGCAGGCCGGTGCAAAGATCATCGGCACCTCGCCCGAATCGATCGATCTCGCAGAAGACCGCAAGCGGTTTAACAAGCTCCTCGAAGAACTCGACATCCCACAAGCACCCGGAGCAATGGCGGCATCGCTCGAAGAAGCGGTCGAAGGCGCGCGCAAGATTGGCTACCCGGTGTTGGTGCGTCCTTCCTATGTGCTTGGTGGCCGCGCCATGGTCATCGCCTACGACGAAGAGACCGTCGTGCGCTATATGAAAGAAGCGGTTGAGTACTCGCAAGACCGCCCGGTGCTCATTGACCATTTCCTTGAAGACGCAATTGAGGTGGATGTAGACGCTTTGTCCGATGGAGACGACGTGGTCATCGGAGGAATCATGCAACACATCGAGGAAGCGGGGATTCATTCCGGCGATTCCTCGTGCGTGCTGCCTGCCGTCGATATCCCCGAGCACCTGCTCAACCGCATGCGCGAGTACACCTTCAAGCTCGCCCGTGCGCTCAAAGTTGTCGGCCTGATGAACGTGCAGTTTGCCATCCCCCGCAGCGAAAATGGAGAGGCGGGTGCCCCTGGGCGTGCTAACGGCTCGGGAGGAACGGTCTACGTGCTCGAGGTCAACCCGCGCGCTTCGCGCACCGTTCCCTATGTTTCCAAGGCTACTGGCATTCCCATGGCCAAGATCGCCTCGCGCCTGATGACCGGACGCAAGCTCCGCGAGTTTCTCCCCGAGTTCATCAAGCATAAGAAAGATCTCGACACCGGGAACTGCTACTACGTGAAATCGCCGGTTTTCCCTTGGAACAAATTCCCCGGCGTGGACACCGTTCTCGGCCCCGAGATGAAGTCAACCGGCGAAGTCATGGGGGTGGCCGACAACTTCGGCGAAGCTTTCGCCAAGGCTCAGCTGGCCGCCGGGCAGAAGCTCCCCACCCAAGGATGGGTCTTCTTCAGCGTCACTGATCATGACAAGCAGCACTTAGCCGATGTTGCCCGCAAGTTTGTAGACATGGGATTCAAGCTAGTCGCCACAGCCGGCACGGCAGACGTGATCGAGGCTGCCGGCATGACCTGCGACCGCGTGTATAAGGTGAAGGAAGGGCGTCCCCATGTGGTAGACCTCATCAAAGGCGACCGCATTCAACTGATTGTCAACACTCCGCAAGGACAGGAGCCATTCTTTGACGAGAAGGCCATCCGTCGCGCCGCCGTGACCGCCCGCATCCCGACCATCACCACGCTCGCCGCCGCTCGCGCGGCTGCCGAAGGCATCGCCGCGCTGCAACGTGGAGAGGTGAACGTAAGGGCGTTACAGCAGCTCCACGCGGAGCGGACAGTCAGTCACTAATTGGAAAGGTGAATGAGAAGCCGGGAAATTTCGTTAGCACCTGTGGGCCGAAGAATTACGCTGTGATCGCTTCTACGAAGCGGTATCTTTCTTACACTTATGTACGCCACAAATTTTGAGCAGGGAGAGGCTGGCGAGCTCTTCGTCTGGCAAGTCAAGATGAACGGTGCCCAGTTGATCAAACACAACATCAATTCAAAGGAGTTTTTATTGAAAATGAGCTTGTTCAGCAGGTGATCGACTTCCATCACTCCTCTACAATCGCATCCGCCTCAATTTCCACCAACCAATCCGGATCGATAAACTGCACCACTTGCATCACCGTATTCGCCGGGCGAATCCCCCCGAAGAATTCGCCGTGAACCACGGCAACCTTCTCCCAGTCTTCAATCCGAGTCAACAGAATTCGTGTGCGGATCACATCCGACCGTTTTCCGCCCAGGCCACGAATCGCTGCGTCCACGATCTGGAGACACTGTCGTGCCTGCGCGGCCGCATCCCCCTTCGCGACTGTTTTCCCGTCGGGGCCAAGGGGAGCGGTCCCGGTCACCGCTATCACATTCCCCCTTCGAACCGCCCGGGAAATCCCCACCTTCGGTTCAAACGGTGATCCCGTCGAAACACGCTGTCGAGCTGGTCTGACCATAAAAGATCACTCCTCTCTGGACCCCACATCATATCGTGATCTCCATCGCCGCTATGGAGCGCTACCTACCCAGCATTTACAATGTTTTCAGCCTTTTTGTCCCCGCCTCACCGCGGAGGGCAGACGGCCGACGACTCACCTATGCTCCTGCACGGCATCTTCCCCCCGATCACGACGCCCTTTTATCCCGACGGTCGCGTGTACCTCAAGAAACTCGAGCACAACGTTGATCGCTACTCAAAGACGCCCGCCTCCGGCATTGTTGTGCTCGGCTCTACCGGAGAGGCGATCATGCTTTCCGATGACGAGCGACGTGATGTTCTGGCTGTCGCGCGGGAGTGTTGCGCACCCCATAAAGTTCTCATTGCTGGCACGGGCGCTGAGTCCGCGTTCGAGACATTGCGCTGGACCGAGTACGCTGCCAAGCTCGGCTACGACGTTGCCCTCATCCGTACCCCCCACTTTTATCGCCCACAAATGCAGCCGGCGAATCAGCTGACGTTCTATCGGACCTTGGCCGACCGCTCTCCCATTCCCGTGCTCATCTACAGCGTTCCGGTCTTTACCAACTACGACATGCCGGAAGAGTTGATTGCAGAACTCGCCGAACACCCCAACCTCATCGGCATCAAGGAGTCCAGCGGCGACGTAGAAAAGGTTCGCCGCCTGGCTGCCTCCACGAAACATATCAAGCGGTACGCGACCGTGACGGAGACCTTTTCCGCAGTCACTCCACGCATGCTGAAGACTGCGCGACCGGACGGTGCCGCAAAGGGCGAAGAACTCATTCCTGTGGGGGCATTGGCGGCCGGAAACAGCGAGAGCAGTGAAGCATCGCACCCCCCGACGGTCGTGACCCCCACCACGCCTACGAGGAACGCGTCGACGACCCCGGGCCAGGGCGTCGGAGCTGCGGTCTCGTCTTCCGCTGCTATCGAAATGGTTGGCGGCCTTAAGACTCGGCAAAAAGAAGTCGGTTTCCAAATTCTCGCAGGAACTGCTCAAAGGCTCCAGCCGTGTCTCGATGCTGGAGCAGTGGGTGGCGTACTGGCATTTTCTAGTCCCGCGCCCACCGCCTGCTACGAGATCTTTGCCGCCTGGAAAGAAGGCGACCCCGAGCTCGCCAAACTCAAGCAGGAAAGAGTCTCCAAGGCGGCTACTCGGGTTGCGAGCCAGATAGGCATCCCCGGCGTGAAATACGCTCTGGATTTGAATGGTTATTATGGTGGCCCGCCTCGTCTGCCCTTGCTGCCACTTACGGCTGATCTGAAAAGCGAGGTTGAGCGGTTGATGTTGGACGTCCGCAATTAGCCCGAACAGCAGGACTTTCTCCGCCGAAAAACGGGACGCCCATTCCGTGAGATGGCTCACCTGGCCTTCTTCTCAGAGTTCATGCGAACCGACTTTGCGGTCGAAAGCAACCCTGAAAAATGGACTACAATCTACTCCGCACAGGAGCACTTCATGGCGACTACGATCGAGACCCCGTCCGAGCAGGTCAGTAAACAGCTGATCAATTACCGTACCGACAGCGGCGTCGCTGTCATCGAGTTGAATGATCCGCCGGCGAACACTTACACCTACGAAATGAACCGGCAGCTCGACGAGGCCATCCTGAAAGCGCGCATGGACAACGACGTCTATGTCCTTGTGCTGACCGGAACGGGAGATAAGTTTTTCTCCGCCGGCGCGAACATAAAGATGCTGGCCAGCGTCGACCCCACGTTTAAGTACTTCTTTTGCCTGCACGCCAATGAGACGCTTCTTCGCCTTGAGCACACACCGAAACTGGTGATCGCCGCATTGAATGGTCACACGGTAGGTGGCGGACTCGAAATCGCCATGTCGGCTGACATCCGGATCGCCCGCCGCGACGCCGGGAAGATTGGCCTACCCGAGGTAAATCTTGGAGTGCTGCCGGGAACAGGTGGCACGCAGCGTTTGTCGCGCTTAGTAGGGAAGAGCAAAGCCATTGAGCTGATGGTAACGGGCAACACTTTCTCGTTTGAAGAGGCGCTCGAACTCGGCATCATTAACGATATCTATGAGCGCGAAGGCTTCATGGAGAACATCATGGAGTACGCCCGCCAGTTCTGTCCGCCCAACAAGGCCGCCAAAGCCGTGGGCCGAATCAAACGGGCGGTACAGACCGGCTGGGAGATTCCTATGGAGTCGGCTCTCGCCGTCGAACGAGAGAACCAACAATTACTATTCCAGAGCGAAGATGCCAAAGAAGGTCTGGCCGCATACGTGGAGAAAAGGCCAGCCGAATTTAAAGCCAAATAGCATTCGCCAGTTCGCCTCTGGCGGCTGGTCTGCGCGCGCTGCAGGCTGGCCAACTGCTAACTAAGAGTTGAGGTTCCATGCCCGGCAAAGTCGCAAAAATCGGTACCTTCTCTGATTGGATCGGACTGTTTGACGAGTGGCGCAAGGAGATCGGCGTCAATCGTGACGAGATCGCCAGCTTCAAATTCGACACCCTATTCGGCGACGTTGAGACCAACGAGATCCAATTTGGCCACTTCAAAGGCAAAAGGAAGTGGGAGAACCTGCGCCAGGTTCCGACGCAGCAAATGCGCGACGCCCTCCTCAACATGATCGTTTATCAAGGCGACACCGAGTTTGCCAGCGTCGAGCAGCAGCGTTATCTATTCGAGACCGCGCCTACTGATTGGGACCGCCGCGCAATCACTCGTGTGATGATCGAGGAAATGCGGCACGGCTGGCAGATGTGTGCGCTTCTGGTTGAGCACTTCGGCTACTCCGGTAAGGTCGAAGCGCAAAAGATGCTTGAGCGCCGTGCATTCGAAAACAAGCGGCTGCTTGGCGCCTTCAACGTCGATGTGGACAACTGGATGGACTTCTTCACCTATACCGACTTCGTTGACCGCGATGGCAAGTTCCAGCTGCAGATGCTCAAGTACTCGGCCTTTGCCCCTCTTGGTCGCTCGATGTCCTATATGCTGCGCGAAGAGGCGTTCCACATGGGCACCGGCAACGACGGGTTGCGCAGGATCGTGCAAGCTGGCATCATCCCCGCGTGGCTCATGCAGAAATATCTGAACAAATGGATCTCCAGCTCCTATGACCTGTTCGGAACGGACCATTCCTCATCGGCGCATTGGGCCTATGTCTGGGGAATCAAAGGCCGTTACGATGAGCCGAAAAACGAAACCCAAGCCGATCTCGACGATCTCAATGACTACAATCGCAACTTATACCGGGAGGAAGTTTCCGGGCTCATCGAGCGCTTCAACGGCGTCCTCAAACCGGGCGAGCCGAAACTCTACGCACCGGACATCAAATTCAACCGCATGATCGGCAAGTGGGCTGGGCAGAAGTATCACCCGCAAACTGGCGCACCCATGGAAGCAAAGGAATACGAGCAGCTGTTCCCGACGTTCATGCCAACCGCAGAAGACAAACGGTTGCTCCTGGACACGATCGCCAACGAATCCAAGTGGATCGTTCCCAAAGAAGGCGCCCGCGACCCCTTGGAGACGATTGCTGAACCGCGAAAGTCGGCCATCAACCTATAGCAAAACATGGAGGAACCGGGCGTCTTTGCCCGTTTATATTTGAAACCAACAACCTCCAAGTATGGGCGGATTAGGCTGCAACTCTCTCCTCCGATCGCGCACCTCACCCTCGACCATCCGCCGGTGAACGTCATTGACCTTCCAATGATGGATGAGCTCACTTCAGCTTTTTCCGAGGTTGAAGCGCTGCCGATGATCTCTATCGTCATCCTCCGCGGGGAAGGGGAATGCTTCTCGGCCGGGGTTGATGTTGCCGCGCACACGCCTTCTCAAGTCGCCGAGATGCTGCAGAAATTCCATGCAATCATCCGCATCATTGTGACGGGAACGAAAATCGTCCTGGCTGTGATCGATGGCAACTGCCTGGGCGGGGCCGCCGAACTTGCCATGGCCTGCGATATCGTGATCACAACCCAATCGGCAACCTGGGGCTTCCCAGAAATCAAGTTAGGCTGCTTTCCTCCCCTGGCAGTAGCTATCCTGAGCAGTTTAGTCGGGCAAAAACGCGCCGCAGACCTTATACTTACAGGCCGATCGATAACTGGATCGGAAGCTGCAGCCATTGGGCTGGCCACAGTCGCCATCCCCGACGATCAACTTAGTTCCGCGGTGCAGAAAAGGCTGACCATGCTTTCCGGGCTAAGCCCTTCCGCACTCGCCGTGGCCAAGAAAGCAATTTATGCCGGAGACGGCTCGCATTTCGACACGGGCCTTGGCCTGAGTGAGAAAATTTATCTTGACGAGCTGATGCGAACCGACGACGCACAGGAGGGGATACGAGCATTCCTGGAGAAACGTCCGCCGCGGTGGACCGGCCGGTAACGACGCCGGGAAAATCAGACCACTTGATCTGTCGGACTGGCTGGGCGGTGCTTGTGACCATTGCCTGCGCATATTTTACCTACCGATCCTTCGTCGCCATTCGAGAGCGCGAATTCGCCTGGCAGCACAACTGGTGGGACACTCTAACCTGGCTGGTGTGGACGGCGCTTGCGGCCGGTGCGATTTCGGAGGTGCGCTGCTGGCGCGAGCGAGTTCTGTTTGCGCTGTTGTTCCTGCAATTTCTGCTGGGATCGATTTTCTCGATCTGGACCTCAGCATCGTTCAATCTGTCCCTGGAAGGTCGGTGGTTCTCGCTGCTTCTCTGGATGTTAGCGACAACCTTGAGCATCCTCGCGCTATTCGGCGGTGGAAGGAAATCCACCACAGGGCCTCAGGTCCGTTCCTGAGCACATGCCCGCGCCTTGCGCGAGGGGACATCCAACCGCTGCGTGGAGGGCTTACGAACTTAGTTCTAGGATAGTTTCAGAAAGGGAATTTCGAAAACCGTCTCTGGTCTCTGAGGCTCTGGCAAGAATTAGCGCGAAAACAGGTGCCCCAGCTTCTCCTTCTTCACCTTCAAGTACTCTTCCGCGCGCGGACTGGCTGTGACTTCACATGGCACGCGTTCCGCGACTCGGACGCCGGCTTTCTCCAAAGCTGCAACCTTTTCAGGATTATTAGAGAGCAGGCGAACCGACTTTACTTTCAGCGCATTCAAAATCTTCGCCGGTAGCGCAAACTCCCGGTGATCCGCCTTGAAACCGAGCTTCTCATTAGCCTCGACTGTATCCAATCCCGCATCCTGCAGTTCGTAGGCTTGCAGCTTCGGCATCAATCCGATGCCGCGCCCTTCCTGTTGCTCGTAGATCAGAATGCCCGCGCCTTCCCCCGCAATCAGCGACAGGGCCATTTCCAACTGCTGCCTGCAATCGCAGCGCAGGGACCCAAAGACGTCTCCCGTGAGGCACTGCGAATGCACCCGCACCAAGGGCGGTGCGGAGTGTACGTCACCCATGACCAGCGCAACCGCCTCTTCCGGCTTGCCATCCTCTACTGGTTCAAGTCGAAATCCGAAAATGCGGAACTGCCCCCAACGGGTAGGAAAGTCAGCGGACGCTAGTTGTTTTGCCAGCGAGCTCACGATTCAATTATAGGAGATGCGGAGAACAGGAACACTGCGAATTACTTCCCCGCTGCTCTAGCTCCCGATGTCTCCTGTGGCTTAGAAAGAACACCGGAATCGACAGTTTCGCCCACCCGCGAGACCGTCTGGAAGTGAAGGTCATCGCCCTGGATTTCTACCAGCATGAACGTCCGGTCGCGGTCGAAGCTGGTTTGCATCGACTCGCTGCGATGGAAATCGTGATGCTCCAGTTTTCCCGAGTCGCCCTGAATGAAATAGTAGATCCCCCCTTGCGGCTTGAGGCGCTCGTAGGCATGCTCGTGGCCGGAGAAAACCACATTCACGCCGTATGATTTCAATAGCGGCGTCAGCTGATTGCGCAAATCGAGGTCCGGCCCGTGCATTTTACCGTCATTGTAGAGCGGGTGGTGAAAGTAGCAGATCTTCCAGCGCGCATTTGACGTACGTAAATTCTGCTCCAGCCAAGTCAACTGCCTTGCGTCCATATAGGTGCTGTCGAGCGCATAAAATTGGGCATCGCCTCGTTTGAACGTGTAGTACCTTTCGCCGTTCATGTTGAAGGGCTTGTAAAGACGCTCGATGTTGGGATCATCATGATTGCCCAGAGAGGCGTAGAACTTAACCCCTGCATCCAGCAGCGGTTTATACGGGACTTCGAATTTCCTTTGGAAATCGTCTGGGCTGTGACCTCCGTAGATGTTATCTCCCAGCATGATCACGAAATCGAACTTTACCACTTGGCGATGAGCTTCCAATTGCCGAGCGACCTCGTATTGCTCCGTGCTGCCCGTGCCGCTGTCGCCAATCACCGCGAAGCGTACCGATCCCGAAAGTAGCGGTAGCTTGACCGCGACTTGGCTCTCGGCATAGAGCAGGCAGACAAGGGCAAACATCAACCCGGCGAACGCAATTGTCCTTCTGGTGAGCATTACTTCACTGACTCTGGCAGGGCATTCGGAACATAGTCGATGACCACGTTGCCTTGGGCGTCGCGCAACACCAGTTCACGGTTCAGCACACGGTACTCCAGACCATCAGCCAGTTCTGGCAAATTCAAAAGCAGGGTGGGTGGGGTCGATTGCAACGGCTGATTGGGCGGATAGCTCTGGTTGATCTGCAACTCAACCTTTACCGGCTCTGCATGTGCAAGGCTGGCGCGGATCGCATTTCCATACCGGCCAGCGAACGATTCGGCAATCTGCTTGCGAAAATACTGCGCGATGGCAGGAGCAAAGATCTCGCCTTGTTTTGCTCCCGCCCGCGCAACCCGTATCTTGTCCCCCATCTCCTGCTGACGGGCAAGAATCTTCGCCGGATTGTCAGTCGGCTTGGGCGGAACACCGATGCGTTGCTGACGGAAATCAAGATACCGCTTGACTCTGGCTTCGAAGTCGTCAGCTACCGCGGCATCTGCCGTCCCCGCCGTCGGCGGCTTTTGGGCGATACCCGTTCTGCATGCGGCTATGGCGGTTAGCACGACCGCAATCAGCATGACCTGTTGTGAGAGTCGTTGCACTAGGCCACCGTCTTCGCCCCTTCCACCGCTGCGTGTTCGGCGGCTTCCGTTACCACATCTTCCACGAGCGCTTTCACGGTTTCCTGGATGTGCTTCTTGTCTAGGTCCTTCTTGCTGAGAACCTTCGCCACCCGCTTTGCCAGCGGATCTAGCGGAATCCGTTTCACCACCTTGCGTGCAAGTTTCTTGACGGCTTTTTTCGGCGGCGTTTGGTCGCGCTTTTCTTGTTCCTTCTCGGGCGCAGAAGCGATCCAATCTTCCTCAAAAACGCGGCATAGTTCCCGCAGGGTCGATGCGTCGCGAAGAATTACACCGATCTCCCTCCTGGCATCAAGCTCCAGCTGCCGCAAGCTCTGGCTCCCGATGAAAACCTGGGCACGATCGCGAATGATGGTTCGAGTGTGCAGCCGCATGCGCTTCAGTTCATGTGAGGGGAGGCGGCTTCCGCCGACCGAACCGAGCACCCGAACCTCAACTCCTACCCGTCTGCGCTCCTCGAGTAGGCGCAACATCGGTTTGTCGCTGATTTCCGGGTCATAGATCAACAGTTCTTTCTTCGCCCCCTTGATGAACCGCGCCAGCTCGCGCCGTGCATTGGCCGGGCTGACTACGAAGTTGTGATGACTGGGCGAGTATTCCTGACGTTTGGTGTCGGCTTCAAACAGTCGGACAGCCTCTGCTACTAGTTTGGGATTGCGTGTGACAATTCCAAAGCTTCGGCTGCGATCAATGTCCAGATGAGTGAAGTTGAAACCGAGGATATATACCTCCTTACGGTCCACGATCATCATCTTGCCGTGGTAACGCACCAGGTCTCCGGCGGTTCGAGCGACCGTCACACCGCTCGCCAAAAAACGCATTTCCAACTTTCGGAGCTTGTCCTCACCGCCGCGATTGGTGAACGCGATCAGCGCATGCACAAAGAGTCCGCGTTCCACGGCGTCAATCAACGCACGTTCGATCTCATCGCGATCGAACCGGAAGATCATGATCTCGACCGACTTCTTGGCCTTGCGTATTCCTTTTACCAGGCGCTCGACGCCATGGCCGGGCTGAATGATGAGCTTCATCTATGCGCAATCCCCCGGCGCTTAGATGCAGAGCTGCCTGCTTGCGTCTTTGCGCTGGAATAGCATTCTCGTACAACCCTCCGGGAACGAACCCAGATCGCTTTTGTGGAAGCGGGTAGCAATCCATTCCTCATGCAACCCATTGTCTAAAACCTGCAACTTTGCTCTTGACCTGCCTTGCGCAGGCCGGAGGCGCGATGCAGCGAATGCGGCGGCGGGCGCGATTCATCGCCATCATCTTATTTTCTGCGGTACTCTCCCAACCATCCCAGAGCCAGTCGGCCGCAACGGCCGTTTTGTGGTCCGATCCCGGAAATATCGGCTCGAAGAATCTGTTCTGGGGAGCAGGCGGCGAAGAGCGCCAGCCCAAACTGCCCGTCGAATTTGAAAAGGAAGAACGGGGCGGCACCAGCCCGAAGTTCGAGGTCCGCGATGCGGCTGGCAAAAAGTGGGGGGTAAAGATGGGCCTCGAACCACGCCCGGAAACCGCTGCCTCCCGCCTGATGTGGGCAGTCGGCTATCTCGCCAACGAAACCTATTTCTACCAGCTGCTACCGGTCGCGAACATGCCAGCAACCCTTCGTCGCGGTCAGCAGTATCTCACGCCACGGGGCGAGGTTCTTAACGTTCGTCTTCAGCGCCATCCCGAGCACCTGAAACGGGTCGGAAAGTGGAACTGGCGCAAGAATCCGTTTTACGGCACACGAGAGTTCAACGGTCTACGCGTCATGATGGCCCTTATCGGCAACTGGGATCTCAAGGATGACAACAACGCCATCTTTGAGAGCGAGAAACCCGGGCCGCAGATCTATGCCGTCAGCGACATTGGCACTTCAATGGGTACGCCCGGAAAAAGCTACACCGACCCGATGTCAAAAGGGAACCTGGCGGTTTACCGGCGTACCAAGCTGATTGCCCACGTTCACAAGGACCATATTGATCTGAACTTCCCCAAGTGCCCGCCTTTTGTCGAGCTCTTCGAATTCGAATGGGGGTTCTATTTCCATCAGATCGGACTTCGCTGGATCGGCAAGCATATCCCGCGAGACGATGCCAAGTGGATCGGCTCTCTTCTCGGCAAACTCTCCGAGGACCAGATTCGCGATGCCTTCCATGCCGCCGGCTACTCGGAGCTTGAAACCAACGCTTACACCCAGGCCGTGCGGTCGCGCATTCATGAGTTGAATTCGCTCTGAGAAACCTGGTAAAGGGGCGCTCGCAAACCATCTCTGAAGCGTCCCTCCCCGAAAGCTGAGTGCCCGCTGCGTTATGAACCTGGGACTAGACGGCAAGAGGGGCTCAAGAGGCTTGCGTCATCTCTTCTTCCTTGAACTGGATGTTGTGCAGTTCGGCGTAAAGACCCTTCAGCTTCATCAACTCGTCATGTTTTCCCTGCTCGACCACCGCTCCATCTTTCACCACAAAAATCACGTCAGCCCGCTGAATCGTGGACAGTCGGTGGGCAATCACGACCACCGTCCGGTGTTCCATAAGCCGGTCCAAGGCTTCGAACACCAACTTCTCCGAAGCAGAATCCAAGCCGGAGGTGGGTTCATCCAAAATCAAAATGGGGGTATTGCGAATCACCGCGCGAGCAATGGCGATTCGTTGACGTTGGCCGCCCGATAACGTCATCCCGCGCTCGCCCAAGACCGTGTCGTATCCCTCAGGCAGTTTATCGATGAACTCGGCTGCGTTGGCGAGTTCGGCGGCCCGAATGATCTCCTGCCGCGAACAACCCGGCTTTCCGTATGCGATGTTCTGCCACACCGGCGTGTGGAACAGGATCGTCTCCTGCAGCACGAAGCTCATTTGCTGGCGTAGGGATCGTTGTTGAAATCGCCGAATATCGATTCCATCAATCTTGATCACACCTTCAGCCGGATCATAGAACCTCGGAATCAAGCTGATGATGCTGGTCTTTCCCGCTCCGGTCGGCCCTACGATGGCCGATACCTGACCGGCGTTCATCTTCAGGCTGACGTCTTTCAGCACCGCCGGCCCATCGGCATAGGAGAAGGAAACACTCTCAAACTCAATCTCTCCCTTGAACTTCGGCGCCTTCCGCGCCCGCGGCAGGTCTTGGACTTCGATATCCGTCTGTAGGATCTCCTGGATCCGCTCATACCCGACCGCCGCCTTCGAGTAGGTGTCGGTCATCTTCGAGATTTCCTGCATAGGCTTGTACATCTTGGCCAGGTACAGGATGAAGACGACGAGCCCGCCTGCGGAGAGCACGTTTCCCATCACTAAGCGCGCGCCGAACCAAAGCACCAGCGCCGTTCCCACCGCCACCACGATGTCAACCAGCGGCGTCAGCTTCGCCTTTAGGCTGCGCGCTCGTAAGGAGATCTCGACCGCCTCCAGGCTCTCTTTTTCCAGCCGGTGTACTTCAAACTCTTCGCGGGCGAACGCCTTCACCACGCGAATCGAAGAAAGCACCTCTTCGACCACCGACGTTATCTCGCCTTCTTTCTTGCGGACCTCCCGCGAAGCTTTCTTGATTTTGCGGGTGTAGATGTACACCATCACAAACAGTGGGGGAACGACGGAGAGCGCGATAAGAGTGAACTCCCAGTTCAACCAGAACATGACCCCAATCATGCCGACCAGCGTCAGTACGTTAATCAGCACGCCCAGCAAGCCGTTCATGATGAAGCTCTGAATGGAGTCGATGTCGGCTGTCACCCGGGTGATGAGGTCGCCGGTGCGCTTTTGATCGTGAAATGCCAACGACAACCGCTGTACGTGCGCGTAGATCGCTAGCCGCAGATCATAGGTCACCCATTGCGCAACGCTGGTGGTGAGGTACTTCTCACCGAAGGTACACACCCCGTCGAGCACCGCAATCCCCAGCACTGCCACACAGGCAAATTCCAGGATGGCGAGTTTGTCTGTCCCAACCAGCCGATGAATCAAGCGCATGGCCGAGGCGTGACTTTCGCGCGAGCGCACGACTTCGTCTAGCACTACCTTAAGAGGCCACGGCTGTAGGAGGTTAGCGGCGCTTTCGCCGACAATCGCGATAAACCCCAGCGCCAGCGCGGCCCAATGTGGTCTCAGCAGCGCACGGATCGTTAGCCGCTTGGGGATGATTCGGCGTTTAGATGGTGGGGCTGTGAGCGTCGCCATTGCCGGTGAGAGATGGATGGCAGAGCCGCAGGCCCGAGTTGCCAGCCCGCCGGGTTGCTCAAATGCAGAAAAAAGAGGACGAATGGGGGCAAGAAAAACGGGGCAGCAACGGGGCTGCCCCGGGAAACTCGCGACGCACAACAATCTTTTACTTGTTCAGCACAAAATGCCCACGACGATTCTGCTGCCAGCAGGACTCATTCGATTCTGTGCAGAATGGCTTCTCTTTCCCGAAGCTGACCGTCTTGATCCGGTCTGCAGGCACGCCGGCTGCGACCAACGCGTTCTTGACGGCGCTGGCACGGTTGTCGCCCAAAGCCAAGTTGTACTCGGTCGAACCGCGTTCATCGCAGTGGCCCTCCATCGTGACACTCATGTTCGGGTGCTGCTGCAGGAAAGCCGCATTGGCCTGAACGAGAGCCTGTTGGTCCGCGCGAACATCTGCCTTGTCATAGTCGAAATAGATATCCTTCACGTTCTGGGCAAAGAGCTGCTCGTCGGTGAGGGATGGAGCCGGGGGTGGTGGGGGCGGGGGAGGTGCGTTCACCGTCACCCGGGCGGTGGCGGTTTGCGTTCCACCCGCGCCTTTGGCCGTCAAGGTATAGGTCGTTGATTCTGTCGGAGTCACCTGCTGCGATCCGTTCGGCTGCAGGGCCCCAAGTCCCTCAATGCTGACATCGGTGGCATTGGTGGTCTGCCACGTCAAGGTAGCCGACTGGCCTTTATCAATAGCTTCCGGACTTGCCGTCAACGTCGCGCTCGGTGTGGGAGCGGGAGGCGGCGGTGGTGGTGGCGGAGGCGTCGCCTTCTTATGACACGCCCCAAGGAACAGAATCGCACCCAGCGCGAATGCGAGAGCGACCCATCTAGACGTCAGTTGCTTCATTGTGTCTCCCTTTTGATTGCAGATTGGAGATTTGAGATCTCAGAGCTGACTCCGCGATCCAAAATCTTCAATCCAGAATCTTCAAATTCCAACTCCCTGACATTAACTTCAGAATTATGCAGAACTCAGGCCGGAGCACAAGTATTAACTCTACTTCCAACTCCAATCGGGCTCAGAATTGGAACCGGAAGTCGTCAACTGCTTCTGATTGGTACCATCGGCAAGCATCGACCAAATCTGCAGGGATCCCGAGCGGTTCGACTGGAATACGAGATGTCTTCCGTCCGGCGCCCACGACGGAAAGTCGTTACGCCCGCCGTCATGGGTTAATTGGACCCACTGCTTGTTGGCGACGTCCATGATGTAGATGTCCTGTGCCCCGGGTGCTCCCGGGCCGTAGTGCCGCATCCACGAGAACACCAGAAACTGCCCATTGGGCGACCAGGTTGGCGAAACCGCGTAGCCCTGATCGGTGAGCTGCTGCTCATTGGTTCCGTCCGAGTTCATCATGAAAATCTTGGGAAGGTCGCCGCGCCGGCTCACCCATGCGATCTGCGTTCCAGTCTTGCGGTTCCAGGTTGGCGAAACGTTGGTCGTGCTGGAATTGGTGACCCGATGCAGGTTCCCGCCCGACTGGTCGACGGTATAGATTTCCGGTTTCCCCGATCGCGAGGATGAAAACGCCAGGCGTGTTCCGTCCGGCGCCCAAGCGGGAGTTAGATTGGTTCCGCCAAAACGCGGGAACGTGACCAGCCGGTTCAGGTCGAAAGAAAACATCCGGATCTCCCAAGCCGAACCGTTGAAGGAACTGAAGGCTAATCTCGACCCGTCAGGCGAAATGTGCGGCGAGAGGGAAATACTCCCCAGTGTCGTCACCGGGTGTTGGTTGGCTCCATCGTAGTCCATGGCCCAGATCTCTTTGTGACCGCCGCGCGAACTGACGTAATAAACCTGAGTTTCAGCGATTCCGTTGATTCCGCCGCCAAGGCGGAAGATGATCTCATCGGCAAACTTATGCGCGATGATTCTCGCCTGTTGCGTCGTCGCGGTGTCGGTGTACTGCTTCGCAAGAACCTGCGGAGAAGTCGGATTCTTCACGTCAAAAAGCCAGCCTTGGACCGTGACATTGTTTCCACTCGCGCCCAAATCCCCGAACACGAGCATCGCGGCATTGACCGGCGCCTGTCCCCACGCATCGAACTTGACATCGCCGGGAGCTCCAACTTGGCCCAAGGGATAGAAGCTCTTGGAGACCATCTCGAAAATTCCGGCGTTGCTCAGATCATTCCAGAGAGTCTCGTTGAACGTGCGTAATAATTCTGTATTACGCGGGTCTTGATTGGCGGCCTTGAACTCAGGCACGGCCATGCGAATTCGCTCGACGCCAAGACCAGTTCCCGTCTTGATCCAGTCTTGGGCAAAAACGTTGAAGGAGCCTGCGAAACAGAACAGCACGGTCGCGAAAAGGCATGCCGCAGGACGCAACAGGCGAGTCGTTGAATTCCTATGATCTGAAGGCGAGTTCAAGCCTCTCTCCCTAAGTAATTTTGTTCCGGCCACAATCCGCGTACATCATCGATTGAAGTCAAAGTAGTATTCGACAGAAACGGAGCTCCCGGAATATTCCGGCGGCAAAGGTCCAAACGTGTCAATCCTTTGCAGCGCACGGACCGCGGAGTTGTCGAGCGATGGCACATTGCTCGACTGCTCGATCTTGATATGCGAGGGCCGGCCGTTCCGATCAATGTCGAATGTGATGTAGACCCGATTGGCGCTGTGAATCCGCGGGTCCACTTCGTACTTAAGCCAATTCTCGGATACCTTCTGCGTAACCACGCGGACATACCAGGCAAACCGCGAACTAAAGTCACCACCGCCGCCTGTAAAAGCCAGACCTCCGCTCGCACCAGAAGAGCTGAACATCGAGTAGTGCTGGCTGACTTGCCCACCCTCACCATAAGGAACAACGTTGTCCGCCTGTTCGACTGGCTGTGGCTGGGGCTTTCGCTGCGTCACGCTCGGTTGAGGCACCGGCTTCTTTTTCACGTTCTTCTGGGCTATCGGAATTGCGTCGGGCTCCTCGACTTTTTCCTGCGGTTTCGATTGCGACAGGCCCTTCGATTCCGTGGCGAGCACGCTCTGAGTTTGCACCGGGTTAGCCGGCAGCGGCACGGTGCTCACAAGCGTGACTCCCATCGCACTACCGCCCCCACCCGCCCCCCAGTTAGATCCAGAGCTGCCATGAGCGATCAACGCGTACACGATTATGCCGAGCGTGAAACCGATGTGCAGTCCAGCCGACCACGCCAGGTTCCGCCCCCAGCGTTCATGTTCAAAGAAAATCTCACCGCTTTGCATTGGTATCCAGCGGCTGGGTGACGATGCTGACGTTGGTGATCCCGGACTGCTTGACTGCGTCCATCACGGTCGCGAAGGCGCCAAACGGCACATCTTCATCGGCGCGCAAAAAGATGGATTGGTGCTGCGGATCGCGAAATCTCTGCCGCAGCTTGGTGGCAATCTCGTTGATGTTGATGGGATCGTTGCCTAGAAAAACTCTCTGCTTCTTATCGATGCTAATGACAACTCTCTCTTCCGTGATCTCCTTTACCGTGCGGGTCTTGGGAACTGCCACTTCAATTCCGGATTGCAGCACCGGCGCGGTCACCATGAAGATGATCAGAAGCACGAGTACTACATCCACCAGGGGAGTGATGTTGATGTCGGCAAGAGCGATCTGTGTGCGACCATTTCCAGCGGTGAACGCCATTACCGCCGCACCTCCTCAGCCACTCGCGTGGCCGTGGGCTGGCGCTCAACCGCGTTGAGCATCTCGAGCGAAAAGTCATCACACCGCGCGGCGAAGTCACGGAGGGAGCCACCAATAAGGTTATAGGCAATCACGGCCGGAATGGCCGCAACAAGACCTGCTGCGGTCGTGATCAGAGCTTCTGAAATTCCTGGCGCTACGGCTCGTAGAGTGGCCGCCCCGCTTGTGCCCAGGCCATGAAACGCATCAATGATGCCCCAAACCGTTCCAAACAATCCGACAAAGGGCGTAACCGCGCCGGTAATCGCTAACCAGGGAAGGTTCCTCTCAAACCGAGTCATCTCTTCCGACGACGCGATCTGCATCGCGCGCTGCACGGCCAAAGGATTGCGCAATCCCCCCGATGTCCCAACCTGCCGCTCGAATTCTCTGAAGCCGGACTGGAACACTCCAACCAGCGGACTGGGGCGGAACTGCTCGGCCACCGCATTCATATCCTGCAGCCGCTGTGCCCGGCGAAAGGCACGCAGGAACCGGCCACTTTGCACGCGCACCCGCTTCAACAGGCTCCAGCGGGAAAGAATGATGGCCCAGGAAATCAGACTGAAGGCCAGCAGGGTAAGTAGAACGGCTTGGGCTACGGCGCCTGTTTCGCGTACGAGATCAACGATGTCGCCGCCGACAAAAAGAGCAGGGAAGGGATACAGATGCATTTAGGTTGAAAGAACGCCAGGCCTCGATTATAGAGCAATTCCGTTGGGGTTCCCTGGGCAAGTATTCAATCTATAACTGTGGAAAGTGCATGCCCCCGTTGCGCGACTCCCGCGCATCATAAGTTCGTTTGGTCAGAACGCCAATTCTGGATGAGAGAAGCAGGAGGACTTCATGGCGCACTACGGAACCCTACGGGACTACCGTTTTTCCGATGTGGAAACAGCCGATGACATTCGCGGATCCAGCGTCTACGGCCGCGACGACGAAAAGCTTGGCAAGATTGACGACGTGATCTTCGATCACGCCAGTGGAAACATTCAATATGTCGTAATTGATACCGGTGGGTGGCTTTCCAGCAAGAAATTCATCGTTCCCCCAAACCGGCTTCGTGCCTCTGCGAAACACGAAGACGATTTCCAGATGAGCGCAACCAAGAAACAGATCGAAGAATTTCCCGCTTACCATGAGGATGACGTTCGCGACGCGGACCGCTGGAAAGACTACGAGAAACGCTACCAGGCGGCCTGGCACGATAACCCAGTGCAACATCGGAAAGGTTCAGACCGCGACATCACCCCCACCCCCGACGAGATGCCGGCCCAGCCAGGTTCCATTGGCAGCCAGCTCTCTGCTAGGGAGCAGGCGGAACTCGGCTCGCGAGTGATTCCTGCAGGCAGTGACGAGGTCACAATTCAGAACAGTGCAGTGGGAATCGGTGGACGTTGGTCGAACTTTGAAAGTCGCCTCAGGCAGCGCCGCCGCGACATAACGAGAGCCTGCACGACTTGTACCGTGGGCCCAGCCTCCGATCGCTCCTCGGAGAGCGTGGCCGAGGAACGGAAAGCAGTGTGAGAGATAAGCGGTGACCCACTTCTCGCGCTTTGCGAGAAGTGGGAATACCCTCTTCCCGAGTCGGCTCACTCCGCCGCAGTCATGTACACCTCCTTCCGCGCGTACGCAGTTAGCCGGCCTTCCTTCAGGAGCTGCACGTCGATCATGCGGAAACCCTCGCCCCCCGTCCTAGACGCCGTGCCGCCCGCCTTAGCCAGGTGATGCGGCACGCGAAACGGCCATCCGGAGTGGGGAAGGATGGTTCTCCTTCAGGGCTAGTTCCCGATAAGGGCTAGTTGCCAGCCCTTCCCCCCAGCGCATTTTGCTGGCATTATGCTTGTACCTAGGTCCATTGCAGATATGTCATCTGGCCAACAAACCATCATCGGCGTGCCCATGAGCGGCCCTCTCTCTGGTATGGGCTCGGGACTGTTCCCCAGCCTGATCTTCGTCCATGGCAACGAGCAACGCACTCTCTACCTCGACCACACCCCGTTCACTATCGGCCGCAAGATGGAGAAAGACCTCGCCATCGCCGATCCGCGTGTCTCGCGCGACCACGCGCTGATCGTCTCTGAAAACGGCAAGTTTTTCGTCGAGGATCAAGGTAGTAAGCACGGAACCTTCGTCAATGGCGAGCGCGTTCAACGCAAGCCTCTCGAACGTAACGACCGCCTGGAGTTCGGTGCACGTGACACGATTTACGCTGTGTTCCATCCCCAGCACGTCACCACCAATACCGCCCGCGACTTTCTTAGCCAGATTTCCGGCATTCAGATTTCCAACGAAGTCTCCGATCTCGAGAAGCTGGGCATTTTTCTCGAAGCCGCCCGAAAACTGAACACGACCGGAGTTCTGGATGAAATCCTGCTCACCCTGCTCGATGTCACGCTGAAGTTGACCGGAGCCGAGCGCGGCTACGTTTTCCTGAAAACTCCAGAGGGGAAGCTGCGCCTAGCCGCAGGCCGCAATTCGCGCAGCGAGATCCTGCTCGATGACACGACCATCTCGCACTCCATTCTCGAGGAATCGCTTCGCGCTAACTCAGAATTTCTGGTTAGCGATACCAGCCGCTCTCTCGATCTCACCGGACGGCAGAGCATCGTGGCTTACGATCTGCGTACCGTGATCTGCATCCCGCTTCGCAAGCTGCAGGTGCAGAGCAAGAGCCGCGGGGAAGCGGTTGCCACCGGGGAAACGCTCGGCGCCCTCTACGTTGATTCCCGCTTTGCTTCCAAGGACATTTCTAAAGTAAGCGGCGACCTCTTGCATGTGGTCGCCACCGAAGCCGCTTCTCTGATTGAGAACGCGCGCCTCGTTCAGGCCGAAGAAGAGTCGCGCCGCTACCAACAAGAACTCGCGATCGCGGCGACCATCCAGCAACAACTCATGTCGGTCACGATTCCTGAGGTGCCCTTTGCACGGTTGAACGGCAAGAATCTGTCTTGTAAGGAAATCGGCGGCGATTTTTTCGACGCCGTCAACACCGAGGACGGTCTCGCGGTCGTTCTGGCCGATGTAGCCGGAAAAGGGGTCTCTGCAGCCCTGCTCGCCTCAACCCTTCAGGGGATGATCTATTCGCAGCTTGTCGCCCACACCCCCCTGCCTGACATCGCCGCCTCAGCCAATCGCTATCTCACCAGCAAGCACATCGGTGAAAAGTACGCGACGGTGGTCATCGCCCGTCTGCGCCGCGACGGGGAACTTGAGTACGTCAACTGCGGTCACATTCCACCCCTGTTTGTTTGCGGAAATGAGGTCATTCGCCCCACCCACGGCAATCTCCCGGTTGGCCTCATGCCGCAGGTTACTTACGAAAGCGATCGCTACAGCCTCCATACCGGCGATCGGTTAGTGCTCGTCACTGACGGCGTCACTGAAGCCGAAAATGCAGAGGGCGAATTCTTCGACAACGAACGCCTCGAAGCTGCCGCGAAGAAGGGCACCATGAAAGATATCTTCGAGGCGGTCTCGCAGTTCTGCGCCGGCACGCCGCTTAGCGACGATTGCACCGTGGTAGAACTGTCGTATCTCGGCGAATAATTCCGAATCTCGGGAACTGCAGCGGAGCTCGATCGCGTATCCTTCGTGCATACATGGCAACGAATCAGACCGTTCTTGCGCCCCGGACAACCCACTTTCGCCCCCGCTTCACAGGCGGCATGCTTCTCATCGGGGCCATCGCCATCGCGCGATTCTTCTTTCATCTTTACTTCAACAACCGTTACGGCTACTTCCGCGATGAGTTCGACTACATGGCTTGCGGCGATCACCTCGCCTGGGGATACGTAGATCAGCCGCCGCTGATTCCGTTTCTCATCCATCTTTCCCGTGCCGTGCTGGGGGACTCCCTCCGCGCCATCCGCTTTATTCCAGCTTTGGCAACGTCTTTGCTAGTTGTGCAGGCTGCCTTGATTGCACGTGAGCTGGGGGGCAAAACCTACGCCATGCTGCTTACGGCAGTGACCATCTTGATCGCCCCGCAATATCTCTCAAACGGCAGTCTGCTTACGACCAACTGCCTCGAACCTAATCTCTGGATGGCCGCGGCCTACTTCATCATTTTGGCCATCAAACGCGACCAGCCTCGATACTGGGTTGGGGTCGGGGTATTCGCGGGAATCGGGTTGGAAGAAAAGTACTCGATTGCCTTCTTCGTGGTCGGGATTGTGGTGGGTTTGCTTGCCACCAAGCAGCGTCGTGCCTTGCTGAACAAGTGGATTTGGATTGGTTCCGCAGCCGGTCTACTAATCGTTCTGCCCAACGTTCTCTGGAATATGCACCGGGGCTGGCCTTTTCTTCAGTTGATGCACAACATCCGCGCCCATGGCCGAGACGTTGTTCTTCCTGCAGGAGAATATTTCTTCCAGCAAATGATCCTTATCCATCCGCTTACCGCTCCGATTTGGATTGCCGGCCTGGTCGCGTTTCTGGTCCATCCTCGTCTTAAGCAGTACCGAATTCTCGGGGTGAGTTATGTCGTTTGTTACATGATCTTCTTCGGCCTCCATGGCAAGGTCTACTACCTCGCGCCGATTTACCCCATGCTCCTGGCCGCCGGCGCTGTGCTGGTTGAATCTGCATTGAATCGCCCACGTTTCGGCTGGCTGAAACCCGCGATCGTGGTCATCCTGGTGCTCAGCGGTGCGCACATTGCCCCCCTGGTTGTCCCGGTCCTTTCTCCGGACGGCTTCCGATCCTACTTGCGCTACCTTCCAATAAAGCCCCCTGTTATGGAGCGTGCACATGCCGGTCTTCCTCTCCCCCAGTGGTACGCCGATCAGTTTGGCTGGAACGAAATCGTCGCTGAGACCGCCGAAGCCTGGAGTCAGATTCCTGCGATAGAGCGAGGAGACTGTGCCATTTTCGCGCAGAACTACGGGCAGGCCGGAGCCATCGACTTCCTTGGCCCGAAGTATGGATTGCCAAGGTCGCTGAGCGGCCACCAAACCTGGTGGCTTTGGGGCCCTCGCGGCTACTCGGGGAACTGCATGATCGTACTTGACGATACGCAAGCGAACCTCGAGAAACTCTTCCGTGAGGTTCGCCTGGTGGGGTTCTCCCCGGATAATCCCAATGCTTGGGAAAGGCATGTCCCGGTATTCATTTGCCGGGGCGCAAATTTCAAACTCTCCGAAATCTGGCCCAAACTCAAGCACTGGAGCTAGACGGTACAGCGCCGGTTCTTCGGTTTTTGTGCAGTGCCAGGCCCCAAAGCGGTACTTCCCCGGATTTTCTAATGCGTGTTCCTCAGAGTCTTGCTGTGTTCCAGGTTATTGGTCTTATCGAAACGATTTTCTAAAGATTCCTGCGCGTCAAAAGTGCTATTCTCCTGTGTCCCCGTTGGAGGCTCATAGCTGATGCGTCCCAAGTATGTCCTGATGTTGTTCGCGGTCTTTACCCTCCCCGCTGCTGCTCAGTGGCAGAAAGAAACCTCGATCACGAATGTCGTAAAGGAATCCGACGGCCTCCACGCGGTCTTTCAATCCGGCGCAATCTTGAAGCTTCAAGTCTGCTCGGAATCGATCATCCATGTGGTCTACTCGCCTACGAGCTCGGTCCCGAACCGTCCCCAATATGTCGTGACCAAAACCTCGTGGCCCACTGCGCAGTTCAACGTCGAGACCTCCGGCAAAACCACTGCGCTTTCCACATCGACGGTGAAGGCGACGATTGACCAGAAATCCGGCTCCATAGCTTTCTCCGCGGGCAATGACCAGCTCTTCACCAATGCCGCCAACTATATGACCCCAGCCACCGTCAACGGCGAGAAGACTTACCGCAGCGAGATGGTGATTGGCATGTACGGAAGTCAGGAAGGTTTCTACGGGCTTGGCCAGCACCAGGCAGGGGTGTGGAACTACCGCGGCGAGTCGGTGGATCTTTGGCAGGAAAACACCAACATCGCGATCCCGATGTTGCTGTCGTCCAAGGGATACGGCATTTTCCTTAACAATGCGTCACGCTCGCGTGTGAACAACCGCTTCGTTCATGTGACCTACATCAGCTCCGAGGTATCCGACACCATCGACTATTACTTCATCTATGGCCCCGAGTTCGACAAGATCATCGCCGGTTATCGCGAACTGACAGGCGAGGTTCCCATGTTCAGCCGATGGGCGTACGGATTCTGGCAATGCAAGAATCGCTACAAGTCGCAGGAAGAAATCACCGGCATCGCACAAAAATATCGCGATCTCCACCTTCCCGCTGACGGGATCGTGCAAGACTGGTTCTGGTGGAACCGTAAGGGCGAGTACATTTTCAACCCGAACTACCCCGACCCGAAGGGCATGGTTGACAAGCTCCACAGCCTAAACTTTCACCTGATGATCTCCGTGTGGCCTTTCTTCGAGCCTGGTTCAAAAGAGTATGACTACATGGATAAACGCGGCTTCTTCATCGACCGCACCAAAGAGCCGCATCTTCCTTATCACCAGCTCGGCATGGCCGTCTATGATGCCAGCAACCCCGAGGCCCGCAAATATTACTGGGACTTAATGAACGAACACCTTTTCCGGATCGGCGTCGATGCCTGGTGGCTCGACACGACCGAGCCGGAAACCGAAGGCCAGGAAGAAAACATTCTGCTTGGCCACAAGCTGCACATCGGCAGCGGCGACCGTTATGCCAACATCTTTCCGCTGATGACCACTCAGGCCGTGTACGAAGGCCAACGCAGCGCCAGCGACCGGAAGCGGGTCTTTATCCTTTCGCGATCGGCGTTCTCTGGAGCACAGCGCAATTCCGTCACTGCTTGGTCCGGCGACGTGCTCTCCGACTGGCCGAGTTTCAAGCGCCAAATTCCCGCTGGTCTCAACTTCTCGGTATCCGGTCTGCCGTACTGGACCACAGATATCGGGGGATTCATCTCCGGCGGCGATCTCAGCGACCCCAAGTTCCGCGAGCTCTTCGTGCGCTGGTTCCAATTCGGAACCTTCTCACCAGTTTTTCGAGTTCATGGCACGCGTTACAACCCCGACGAGAACGAGCTCTGGTCCTATGGCCCCGAGGCAGGGAAGATTCTGCTCGAGTACGACAACCTGCGCTATCGCCTGCTGCCTTACATCTACTCGCTCGCCTGGAAGACCAGTTCCGAGAGCTACACACCCATGCGCCCGCTGGTCATGGATTTCCGCACCGACCTCAACGCGCAGAATGTGGGCGACCAGTTCATGTATGGCCCGGCATTCCTGGTCAATCCCGTGACCGAACAGGGTGCGACCACTCGTCGGGTGTATTTCCCGCAAGCCAAATGGTATGACTTTTGGACCGGATCGCCTGCCGAGAGTGGCGGATTTGCCGACGTTACCTCCCCTCTTGATCGGATGCCGCTGTACGTTCGCGCCGGATCCATCGTGCCCCTGGGCCCGGAAGAGGAGTATGCCGCTCAGAAATCGGACGCCTCCATTGAGCTACGCGTCTATCCCGGCGCCGACGGCGACTTCATTCTGTACGAAGACGAAGGCGACACCTACAACTATGAAAAAGGGAAGTATTCAACTATTCCGATCCACTGGGATGACTCAACTCACACCCTCACCATCGGCGAGCGCAAGGGTTCCTTCCCTGGCATGATCGAGAATCGAACATTCAACGTCGTAGTCGTCGGCCCGAACTACGGCGGTGGCGTCAGTCCCAGAACGGCGCCCGACCAGGCTGTGCAGTACTCCGGGAAAGCAGTATCGTCGACGGCGAATGGCGATTCGAATTCCCGCCCTTGATGGTGGCGTTTAGAGTGCTTCGTGGTAAGAGGCCTTAAGGTTGTAGAATAGAACCACGAACCAGGCGCCCTCCGCGCCACCCTTCGTCCCAGAAAAGAGCACTCAAATGTCCCAGAACAACGGTAGTTCCACCAGCCTTCGCCTAAAGACCGGCCTTGCCGAAATGCTCAAGGGCGGCGTCATCATGGACGTCACCGACGCCCGCCAGGCGGAGATCGCAGAGAAATCCGGCGCCGTCTCCGTAATGGCGCTCGAGCGCGTTCCTGCTCAGATCCGCGCCGAAGGCGGCGTAGCACGCATGGCGTCGCCCAAGAAGATTCGCGAAATCATGAAAGCCGTCTCCATCCCAGTGATGGCGAAGTGCCGCATCGGCCACTTCGCCGAGGCGCAAATTCTCGAAGAGCTCGGCGTGGACTACATCGACGAATCCGAAGTACTCACGCCCGCCGACGAAGCCCACCACGTCGACAAGCACGCTTTCAAAGTCCCCTTCGTCTGCGGTGCGCGCAATCTGGGTGAGGCTCTCCGCCGTATCGCCGAAGGCGCAGCCATGATTCGCACCAAGGGCGAGGCGGGAACCGGAGACGTCGTGCACGCCGTGAAGCACATCCGTCAGATCGTTCAGGATATGAAGATACTCACCGTACTCAGCGAAGAAGAGCTGTATGCCAAAGCCAAAGAGCTGCAGGCGCCGTATGAACTGGTGAAACTAGTGGCAAGGGAAGGCCATCTGCCGGTACCGAACTTCTCCGCCGGAGGCATCGCTACCCCCGCCGACGCCTCTCTTGTAATGCAACTTGGCGCCCAAGCCGTTTTTGTCGGCTCTGGGATCTTCATGCAAGACTCGACTCAGTTCGCTCCTCCCGAGGAAGCCGAGCGCCGCGCTCGTGCCATCGTCCGCGCCACCACTCATTTCAATGACCCTAAAGTATTACTTGAAGTATCCGAAGACGTGCCCAGCTCCATGAAAGGCCTCGCCGTAAGCGCGATGGACGAAACCCAGATGCTGCAGACCAGAGGATGGTGAGGAAACGAGAGTTGCCGCAGCGTGCACTTCGGGAAAGCGCATCCGGAAGCATGGAGTAATGCTGCCCTTTTTTTGTCCCCGGGATTGTTCAGCAGGGCTCCGCCTGGCAAGCGTGCTATCCTCCCACGTCATATGAACACCCAAGTTCGTATCGAACCCGTCTCTCAAAGAAAGCTTGCTGCCACACACCGTCAGGTCCGAATCGGCCAAGTTGCCGCTGTATGGCGTCAAGCTCTCGACCAAGTTTGGGAATTCTTGCACCAGAATCCTGGACTTCATAGCGGTGGCCACAATATCTTCCTCTATCATCATCCTGAAAACCGCGAGTCTCTCATGGGCGTTGACTTCGGTGTCGAAGTAACACGCTCCTTTCCGTCGTCGGGAGAAGTGATCTTGGTGGAAACGCCTGCCGGTAAAGTGGCGAGCGCGCTTCACCTAGGTCCCTACATTGAGCTGAAGCGAACGCACGATGCGATCCACGCCTATGCCGCAGCGAACCAGTTGACCTTCGCCGGTAAATCCTGGGAGATTTATGGCGACTGGACCGAGGACGTGTCCAAGCTGGAAACCCGAATCGAATACCTCTTGTCCTGACGCAGCCTATGCCAAGAACGGCGAAATGCCAGCCTAAGCTTTGCCCACAGCGGCAGCCTTGGCCTTCGTCGCCCGCGCGTTCGCTCGGAACCGCGCAGGCGGAGCGGCGAATTCGCGTTTAAACGCGCGATTGAAAGACGCTTCAGATTCGTAGCCAACTTCAGCCGCAATCTGCGCTACTGAATAGTTCGTGGTGTTAAGCATCTGCGCGCCCATCTGCAAACGCCAACGGGTAAGGTACGCCATCGGCGGCTCATTTAGATAATGGCGGAATCGCTCTGCAAGCACAGAGCGCGAAACACCTGCCTCTTGCGCCAGACTCGCCAACGTCCAGGGTCTTTCCGGATTGCGATGCATCAGGGCCAAGGTCTTTCCAACTTCGCTCTCGCGTGCGCCCGCGAGCCACCCGATTTGTTCCACGGGAAGACTAG
>Ga0134128_10001086_pt1 | contig 36294 bp, 34 predicted proteins | sample KB31754_FD_96462 | JGI IMG/M metagenome (GOLD analysis project Ga0134128, IMG submission 96462) | Terrestrial soil microbial communities with excess Nitrogen fertilizer from Kellogg Biological Station, Michigan, USA - KB3-175-4 | ecosystem: Environmental > Terrestrial > Soil > Unclassified ...
GCTTGGTGGTGCCCACCACGTCCAGGCTGGATTTTTCGGTGAAGGGTTCGAAGGGCACGTCCGGGCTCAGGGACCGCCCCGTGTCCTTGAAGTGGCCGGGCTCGCCGCGTCGGAAGCTCATCTGGTACGTCTTGCCACCACGGTCCACCTGGGCATCCATGCGGGACGACAGCGCATTGACAACGCTGGCGCCCACGCCATGCAGACCGCCCGAGGCCGCATAGGAGGTGCCGCCGAACTTGCCGCCTGCGTGGAGCTTCGTGAGCACCACTTCCAGGCCCGTGAGGCCGGTTTTTGGTTCCACGTCCACCGGAATGCCGCGGCCGTCGTCGTGCACCTCCACGGAATTGTCCCTGTGCAGGATCACCGTGATGTTTTGCCCGTAGCCGGCCAATGCCTCGTCAACGGAGTTGTCAATAATCTCCCAAAGGCAGTGCATCAGGCCGCGGGAGTCTGTGGAGCCGATGTACATGCCGGGCCGCTTCCGCACGGCTTCCAGCCCCTCCAGCACGGAAAGGTGGCGGGCGCTGTAATCGGAACTTTGACGGGCCAAGGCTGGCGTACTCCTTATGAATGCGGTTGACGGGGCGGCGGACACGAAGTCCGCAGCCCTTCCAAGGTTAACGCTTCATTGCCCCCTCCACAGGCAGGCATGCCGCACCGGCCGGGCTACGCGGTAAGCGAAAGTGCGCGGTGGTGGACATGGAACGGCCCTGTGCAGTGGTTGTATTAGGTACAGGAACTAGAGAAGGAGGCCATCATGACTACCACCGCCATTGCCAGCCGAGAGCTGAACACGATGGATCGTTGTGACCGTTGCGGCGCACAAGCGTATGTGCGAGTAGTGCTGGAGTCCTCCGGCGGGGAATTGCTTTTCTGCGGACACCACGCCCGCTCCGTGGAATCATCCCTGCGCCCGCTGTCGGCCGAATGGCATGACGAAACTGCCCGGCTGCACGAAAAGGCACCGGTTTCGGTCGACTAGACACAAGCACTTGAAGGGGCTGCGGACAGGGTTCGCAGCCCCTTTTTGTGCCTTGGAGCCGGCACGGCTAAGGTGCCTTAGCCTCCACTGCCACGCAGCGGTGCCGCAAATAAGGCAACTGCCCGATGTTCGTCCACGCCGTCCGGCGAAGGATGGAGTCATCACAAAAAAGGTTCACACCAATGAACCTGGGCAGAAAGGGATGAGCATGTCTGACTTCATGACGCTGCTGCTGGCACAACAAACGGAACGCGAACGCACTGTAGCCCTCGAACAGCGAAGGCTGTTGCTCGAGGCTCACGGCACCGATCCCCGCTTCCACCGGGCCCCAGGAGTGTTCCAGCGCCTGCAGGCCCACTTCCTGAAAAGTGTGCGGTCTCCCGGACGGGAAACGGAGGTGCCCGCCCACCGGGCAGCGGGCACCGCAATTCACGGCAACGCATGACGGGGCTGCCGGCCACTGGGCGTCAGTGGCAGGATGAAGGCATGCAGTTGCCACAGCACAGCAGCGAACTGATCGGGCGCGAACCTGAATTGCGCGCCTTGGCAGACTCCTACCAACTTGCCGGGGAAAGCAAGCCCCAAGCCGTTGTCATCTCGGGTGAGGCCGGCCTAGGCAAGACCCGCCTGGTGCAGGAGTTTCAGCACGGCCTGCCGCACGAGGCCCGGGTGCTGGTGGGCCAGTGCGTGGACCTGGGCCCCCTCGCCACGCCTTACGCCCCCATTGTCGCCATCCTGCGCGCCCTGGCAGCGGACATCGGGGTGGCCGCCCTGATGGAGCTGGCCGGTCCGGGTGGTGACGCCCTGGCGCTGCTGCTGCCCGAGGCCGGCGTGGCCGGGCTTCCGGGACCGAGCCCCAACCGGGTCCTGGAAGCTGTCAGCACGGTTTTTGAAAAAGCCTCCGTGTCGCGGCCCCTGGTGGTGGTGGTCGAGGACCTGCATTGGGCGGACGACTCCACCCTGGCCATTCTTCGTTTCATTCTGCGTGCCTTCAATGGCGGCCGGTTCCTGTTGGCCATGACCTACCGCAGCGATGACGTCCACCGCGGCCACCCGCTAAAGGCCTTTCTGGCCGAGGCGGAACGGGGGCGGTATGTCAAGGCTGTGGCCCTGGCCCGGCTGGACAGGGGCCAGGTGCGCCAGCTCATGGAGGCCGCCACCGAGGACTCCGTCGACTTCGAATTCGTTGAAAATGTCTTCGCCCGCAGCGACGGCATCCCGTTTTTCGTGGAGGAACTGGTTGGCCTGGGTGACTGCGCAGCGCCCGGGGACCTGCCCTCCTCATTGAAGGACCTGCTGCTTGCCCGGTACGAACGGCTGGAGGAACCGGTCCAGTACTTTCTGCGCGTCCTGGCAGCCGGCGGGGTCAGCGTCCGCCATTCCCAGGCAGAGCTGGCCTTCGACCACCCGCAGGAAGAATTTGAGGCTTCAGCGCGGGCTGCCCAGCGGGCCAGGCTGATCGACGTGGACGGCGAGTGCTATTCATTCCGGCACGCCCTGGTCAGGGAGGCCATCCACGCCGACCTGCTCCCCGGCGAGCGGACCCGGTTCCACACCCGCTACGCCCAGGCCCTGGAAGCCGCGGGAGCCATCCACCGGGACGCCGCAGAAATTGCGTTCCACTGGGACGCAGCCAACGACGTGGAGAAGACTTTTGCCTCATCCCTGGCAGCCATGGCCCAGGCCAGGGCAAATTTCGCCTATTCGACGGCCGCCAAAATGGGCGAACGCGCCCTGGAACTGTGGGATCGGGTGGTTGACCCGTCGGTCGTTGCCGGAATCCCGCAGTACCGCCTGATGGCCCGCACGGCATCCGCGCACAGCCTGGCCGGCGACGGCGAACGGTCCCTGGCCGTGATCAGGCTCGCCGCCGCGGACCCCTCCGCCACGGGGACGGACAGGGCACGCCTGCTGGCGGCCCAGGCGCGATATCTTGGCTTCAACGCCAAGCCCGGGTCCGATGCCCTCTTGCTGGAGGCCATCGAGCTGACACCGCCGGGGTCCGACGACATCCTGCGGGCGTCGCTGTTGAACAGCCTGGCAGCACGGTACATGCTCGAGGGCCGCCTGCAACAGGCCGTGGAAACGTCCACAGCTGCACTGTCGCTCTCCTCCTCAAGCGGCAATGCCGCGGAGCAATCCATTGCCGCCAATCTCCGCGGCGTCAGCCGCATCAATGCCGGCGACATCGCCGGCGGCCGCAGCGACCTGGAGGCGGCGGAAAAGCTGGCCCAAGGCGACACCCAGGCACTGCTGCGTTTCCGCGTGAACTATTCGGACATTCTGAACCTGCTGGGTTTGTACACTGAATCCATCCAGGTCGCGGAAGCGGGCATCGTCAAGGCGCGGGAGCGGGGCGAGGAACGCACCTCGGGGGCCATCCTGTCCTCCAATGCCGTTGACCCCTTGTTTGCCCGGGGCGACTGGGCCCGCGCCCAAGCCCTCCTTGACCGCAATCTTTCCCTTTCGCCGCCCAGTTCATTCCACGCCTACCTGCTGAGGTCAAGGATTTGGTCAACACTGTGGGGCGGGGACGTGCCCGGCGCGGAGGCGCTGTTTCGGCAGTGGCAGCCCCTGTTGCGCGCGCTGGCGGGGGTGGAAATGCAATCCCGGCTGCATCTGGCCACGCTGGGCGCTGAATTGGCGTGGGCCGGCGGCCGGCTGGACGCGGCCTGGCAAGAGGCCGGCTTCCTCCTGGACCCGGAATTCCTGCCGCTGCCGGGGTACGACCTGCCGCTGCTGGCGGTTGCGGCACGTGTGCTCGCCGCCCGGCGCCGCGCCGGTGCCCGGATCGATGACGACGCCGGACGGCTGCGTGCCGTGCTGGACCGGGACTCCTTCTGGCCCACCCATCCGGCGTGGCAGGCATTGTTTGACGCTGAATTGGGCGGCCCCGGGCTCGACGGCGGCGAGCTGGCCGCCTGGCACCGGGCGGGGACTTTCTCGGCCGTGCTTCCGGCCCATCTGGGACCCTATATTGCCTTGCGGACAGGCCAGGCCGAGTTTGCCAGTGGGAGGCGGTCCGAGGCGGCCGCCACGCTGTCAGCGGCCATTGGAAGCGCCGAGGGGCTCGGCGCGCTGTTGTCCGCCCGCCTGGCGCGGACCTTCGCCGCCCAGGCGGGGCTCTCACTGGACGGACCCAAACAACGACACGGCGGCGACGGCCTCACAGAACGGGAACGCCAGGTCCTGGCCCTGGTTGCCGGAGGATTGAGCAACCGCCAGATTGGCGAGCAATTGTTCATCAGCGCCAAGACGGCCAGCGTCCACGTCTCCGCGATCATGCGCAAGCTTGGCGTGTCAAGCCGCATCGAAGCAGCCGCACGGGCGCTCTCCGGGCAGCCGGGCAAAAAATGACCCGGAGCGGGTGCAAAATTGCAAGCACCCGCTCCGGGTCATTTCCGAGCTGGGCCGGCGAGTGGGGATTAGTCCAGGTAGTCCCGCACTCTAAACGGCTATACGCTGTGCAGACTACGCGGAACTAGTGCGGTTTCTGGTTTCAGGTTCAAGCGCTGAGGGGCGTAATATCCTGGCCTAACAAAAGGGCCCCGCGAGTGAGGAAACACTCCGGGGCCATGTGTCCAGGGCTTACGTAGAAAGCCTGAACCATGAACAACTCTACAGCCCGCGCCGTGCAAGGCACAGTGCAAGCCATTTTCCACACGTCTGTTGCGGCGTGCATCTTCATTCTTCCCGCCGTCATCGAGGGCGCCATCTTCGGGAGCGTGGCAGCATGAGCGCGCCGGTTTCCTACTATGACATGACGCTTGCACTGATCAAGGGCAAGATTTCAGATTCCGCTCTTACCCGCGCCGCCATTGCGGCCGGCGTCGGAATCTCCGTTTCCACGCTGCGGCGGAAACTCGCTGGTGAGTCCACACTGACGGTCCGCGAGATCGGTTCCATCGCTGGCGTGCTTGGCTGCAAAATGTCAGAGATCGTCGCCTGACCATGACCGCAACATTGAATGAACCGAATGTGTCATCTAGCACGGTCCGCTACGATCAATCAATCACCGCAATCATCCGTACAGGGGAGTACACAATGAGCAGCAGCGAAAACCCAATCAAGGCCGACCAACTCACAGCCGATCTCGAGATCCGCCTTAGGGCCCGTCTCAACTCCCAGCCTCCCGCCGGTTTCCATCTGGCGTTCACCGCCGCCGAATTTGACGAACTCAGCGAGGGCCCGGGATTCGGCGGGTACTGGGACGGCCCGACCTTCAGCGGGGACCAGTGGCGGATCGATACGTACTGGGACGAAGCATCCGGCGTCAGTTTTCATGTCGAAGTCAGCGGACGTGAGTCCATCCCGGTGAGTGAGTCCGGGACGATCGCCGAAATCCTAAAAACCTTCACCACGCTCTGGCAGGAACCGGCTGGCACCGGTGGAGGCGGCGACACTGTTAGGGCCACATTCACCGAGGACCCGGAAAACCCGAACCTGCACTGGGGGCCTGAGTTCAGCGGTGGTGGATGCACGATCACCACGCACCGGGTCGGCGCCGCTGGTGCCATGGGTATCCAGGTTGAGACGCCAGAGGTCATGACGGCCGCTGATGCGCGTGAGCTTGCTGCCAGCCTCATGGACGCCGCGGATTCACTGGACTCTGTGGCGGGCCAGCCGTGAATCTTCTAGGGTCCGCCGGCGAGAATGTACGTATCGCCACGGCGCTACATGAGGCCGGGCACGCAATCGCCTATCTCAGTATTGGTCGTGATTTTGAATATCTGTCCGTAGATGAATCGCAGATCATTGGAGACGGGAAACCCATTGACGCGTGGAACCGTGCCGTTACTTCGATGGCAGGGCCGGCGGTCGAGTCGATCATGCACCACAACGGCCACGGCACTGATGCTGATATCTACGGATGGATTATTGACCAAATCCAAGAACGCCGGGAGTTTGCTGCAGTGGAAGATTGCGACGAACCGAATGATTACACCGACGCGGGCGCCTATGCCGCGAATGCAGTGCCGCTTGCCCTGGCTGTCGTCACATCACATTGGGAAGATGTTGAGCGGATAGCCATTGCCGCGCTGAAAGTCCCTCGGCTGGCCTTCGATGACGTCGTTGCACTTACGACGGGCGGCGACCAGCTGGGAAATGAGCTCAGTCGATGGAACGCATGCTCAAAGCCTTGATCTGCCGCAAGCATGACTCATAGTAGCTATGGGCTCAGCGGTGCTGAGGACGCAAAAGAGCCCCGGCGCCACATCAAGTAGATGCGACGCCGGGGCTTCATGCGCCTACGGGCCGAGTTGGTCAGCCGCGGATCCATATAGGGCAGTCGGACCTATATAAGCCAATTGCCCTATGTGGGGCTGTCGTTTTGACCTCCAAAAAAATCCCCCCAACCCGTACAGATCAAAATCGCGCTCCCCAGCGGGCCGGGTTTTTGGGAGGGCCCATGGTTCAACCCCCCTATCGTCGTCACCAGGTGGCGCCGACACTGTGCAGAGTTCCTGCTGTGCCGGCGCCCTCTTGTGTCCGGGTTAGCCCGCGCCCCCTTCTCTCATTTCCCGGTTGCCCTTGTTGGATGCACGGGCGATGGTCTGGTTGTCGACTTGGAGCACGACTTCCGTACCCCCGCTCTTTAGGAATGAAGCCATCTGGGACGCTTCGAGCACGACAGCCTGGGGGCCGGACATTCGCCGCGTCACAGCATCCGCCAGCCGGTCATAGTCGATGCCCAACAACCCGCCAATAGACTTGGCGGCGACTGGTGAGGCAACCACGCCGGCGGAATCCGGCGATGCCCCAGAATGCAGAGCCTGACGGAACCTGTACACACCCGCCTGGCCGCCCATTGCCTGAACGTCGCTCGTGTCAAGCATGTGCTCACCCTGCATGCCAAGAATCGGCACAGAATCAACACCCGGGATGCCGCCATGAACAGCGCCGCCGCCAGCCATCTTTGTCTGCCCTCCCTGACCACCGCGCCCCGTGGACTCATGCTCCTCCGAGTAGATGGACTTCAGGTGAGTAGCGATCCAGATATTCGCCGTCTTTCCGTTGAGCTTGTCCGCCTCCGATCCGACGCCGCGGAGCTTGGCCATGGAGTCGGCAAAGTTCTGAATGGCGGTGTCAATGCTGACTCCCTTCGGAACGCCCAAAGCCTTGCGAGCTAGAGTGTCTGCCGCATCGCCCGTGATGTCGAACTTTCCGGCAGCCGCGATCAGCCCGTCATAGGTTTTCTTGAGTGAGCCCTGAAGCTCACCCTGCGTCGCACCATTCTTGGCCATGGCATCGGTCATGTTCGCACCCTTTTGGGCGACCTCAGCAAAGACCCCGGATGCCGCATAGCCCGAAGCTGTGGTCACATCAAAATCGGTCCCAGCCTCGGTTAGTACCCGGTTCACGCCTTTCTGAGTGGCAAGCACCTTCTTCGCTGCCTCATCCAGGTCACGTAGCGACTCGTGGAAAGCGCCGGTCGCATCCTTGGCGGACAAGTTTGCCAGCCCTGTTGCGAACATCGACTCCACCAGCTTGTCCAGTGACGCGATCGTGCCGTCAGCGAACAAGCCCACCTTCTCCAATGCCTTGGCCGCTTCCTCCGTGGCCTGAGCCTGGATGTCCGCCATCTTCGCGGCGCCCTCCTGGGATTGCGTCACGGCCTCAATCTCGGCCGGCGTGTTCCCAAGCGCCCACTGGTAAAGCTTTTCGTCAGAAAGATTGACCTTGAGCTGGTTTGATTGCTTCCGGAGCGCATTGATATACCCGGAGAACTGCCCCGCCGTTTTATCGACTGCCACCCCGGCATCAGTACCAGACTGAACAATCTTCGTAAACGCCAACGCCGCATCTTCTTGATGACCACCAGTAACCAAATTAGTCAAGGCCGCGTCCATTCCCTCTATGGCTTTGGACGTTTCCATCAGCTGAGTGCTTTCCTTAGCACCAAAGGTATTGAAAAACTCTGTGGCTCCACGGGTTAAAGTGTCACGAAAGTTGATGTCCGTAACCTTCTTCAGTGCATCTCCAAGCGACGATATTTTGTCGGCTGTGGGGCTTATCTTGTTGGCATTCAGGAATGAATCTGCGCCAAAAATGTCACTTACCTTAGTACCGCTCTTGGCCAGATCGAGCATGTCGGATGTGGATTTGTCTACGTTGGCCTGGGTTTGGCGAGTGAATGTGGCAGATGCAATAGTTGCAACGGTAAACGCCGTCGCTGCCACACCGGCCGCCTTGCCAATAGCGGTCAGTGCTGACACCGTTTTGGGGTGTTCTGATGAGAGCTTGCCCAGAGCCGGGCGGAGCTCCTGCACTGCGTTCTTGACAGAAACAATCCTTGGCAGCACGGACAACAGCCCGCCGCCAAGCAGTGCCACTCCGCCGACGACGCCAGCTACCGCCACCCCGGCGCCCAGCATTGGGGCGGGGATCTGCCCCACCGTATCCACTACCTTCTCGGCCGCCTGGACCAGCCCACGCAAGGACTCCGCAGCGCTTCCGCCGCCCTTGATGAATACTGTGTCAAAGCTGCCGCCCAGCTTCTCAATGTCGCCAGCGAGGTTGTCCTGCTTGATCCGGGCAGTCTCCGCCGCGAACCCCGCATCATCTACGGCGGAGATCCACGTCTTCACACCTGCCGCGCCCTGGTCATACAGGACCGCGGCGGCGCGTACGGCATCCGAGCCAAAGATAGTCGTCATGGCAGCATTGCGCTGCTGGACCGTCAGATCCTTCATGGACTCGGCGAGGTTCCCCGCGAACTGCTCCAGCCCCACAAAGTTGCCCTGGGAGTCGTAAGCGCTAATGCCCAGCTCGTCCATTGCTCTCTGGGCTTCCTTTGACTGCGGCGTGAGCCGCTGCAGCATGGACTTGAATGACGTGCCAGCATCGGACCCAATCAGCCCGGCAGAGGCGAAAGCCGCGAGACCGCCCGTGGTCTCTTCAATGGTTAGTCCAACCTGAGATGCCACAAGGCCGGACTGTTTGAGCGCCATGCCCATGTCCTGCACGGAGCCTTGCGCCTTGCCCGCGCCGGCTGCCAGAAGGTCAGCCACGTGCGGGATGTCCTTGCCCGCAAGCTTGAACTGGGTCAGGGCCGTTGCCGCGATTTCCGCAGCGTCACCCACGGCCAGCCCACCGGCGGCAGCCAGGGACAGCGCACCGGTCAGACCGCCGTTGAGAACATCCTGCGTTGAGATACCGGCCTTAGCCAGCTCGTCAATGCCCTGCGCCGCCTCCTTAGCAGAAAACGCCGTATCGGCGCCAGCCTCAATCGCCGCTTCGCGAAGCAGCCCCATATTCGCGGCGGTCTCATGCGTGGATGCCTGAACCTCAGACATTGCCTGGTCAAAGTCCGCATACTTCTTGATTGCCACCCCGACGCCAGCCACAATGGCCCCGCCCATGACAGCCGCCGTGGCACCCACCTTCTCCAGTGACGCGCCATGCTTCTCGACATACGCGGCAGACCGCGAACCGAAATCCTTTGCGGCCTGCTCCGCCGTCTTGAAAGCAGAAACAAAGCCCTGAACATTGGCCCCGAGCCGTACTGTAATCGATCTATCAGCCATTTGTCTTACTCCTTTTCCTTTGTCTTTCTGATTCATGTGTCTTCAATTGCTCCGCTGGTTCAGCTCCTTGGGGTCTTGCCTGCGAGCAATGCATTGAAGTTCTGAGGGCCTCACCATTGGGACGCTACGGCGGGACCGCCGGTTGAATTCGGATGCTGCGGACTTCCCATTCGCGGCAACTGAATAGCAACGGGGCCGACATGTTTATCCTTTGGGCATGAAAAAGGCCCTCACCATGCGCGGTGCGGGCCTGATCTATTTGGGGGCGGGTTGATGTTCCGGGAATGTGAGGGGTTATTTACCTGGTGCGCTGATGGGACGCCATGCGTTTAGTTTGGCGGCCGAGTGTATGTGTGGGCGGCGGGCTCTACTATAATCGCGGCCATAACCACGCCAAATCCCAAGGTCCAGCAGCTTGCTATGATCCACCATCCCCCACCGTGTGACGTGACCTTCACGTTTCGCCCAAGCGTCGATGCACCACTGACGGAGGCCGGGAGGATACTCAAAATACTGTTCCGGCGGGAATCCGATGCCTTCCACCTGGCACCACGCCTTCACTCTGTCCTTGATGTCCCAGAATTTGCCCGATTCGGCATACTCCATGAACACGGCAGGCACGTCGCCCGGTGACCTCACAGACTCCACAACACGACGCCTAGCCATTAGCTGCCACCGCTTTACGATGTTCAGACCAGCGGCTGTTATTCGCGGCCCTAGAACGGATCTGAGCCACGGTCAACGGCTGGGCATCATCTTCGGCCGGCAACGCGAGCGCGGCAATCGTCTTCGTCAGGGAATCCCGATGCTTCCGGATTTCGTCATACACGCGGGAAACAACGGGCTGCCCGGTGCTGCCAACAGTGAGCAAATCACCGTCAAGAATCGCTTTTCTGAGAATTTCCAGCTCGTCAGCAGTCCTGCAAGCCTCCAAAAGTAGCCGAAGCTCTGGTGCTGTGAGGTCAAAATCCCCCAAAGTGTCACGCCAAAGCTTCTTACCAGCAGCCCGCAAATCAGCGGGTGCAACGGGTTTCGTAGCCATAGATCTCTCCTACTCTGTGTCGTGCAAAAGGTCAAAAACGAGGGCTCAAGGACAGCCGCGGACCCTAAAGCCCTCACCGTCGGTACTGAAATATAGGGTGGCCCACGGGAGGTGTGCCCAGGGGGGGGCCTGTGTTGTCCTGTGCCGTCCTGCCGTCGCCGCTTGTGGGTCGGTGGTGGGTTCGGTGTTGCGCAGGCGCTCACGGGCTTCTTGTGAGCGCCTGCGCTGTGGTCATGCCTTCTTGGTTGGCGTCCCGAATCGGCGCCGTGCTTCGGCCCGCCCGACTGCTTGACCGGAGATCTGTTCGGGCTTGGCGCGTACGACGTGCTTGGTTGTCGTGGTCGCTGGTGTCCCGAACATCTGACGGGCCGCTAGCTTCCCTTGCTCCCAATCACTGAGGGTTTGGTGGTCGGTGTCGTCGGCGTCTGGCGCGGCTTCATCGGCGGGCTTGCCTGTCTGCTTGACTGCCTTGCCGAAGCGCCTGGCAGCTTCTGCCTTACCCGTGGCCCATGTGCCGGTGGTGGTCTCGTCGGACATGTTAGTACCCCATACTGTAAACGCCGGAACGGTTCCAGGCTGCTTCTAACCGGGAGTCCTGCTTGAGGCGTGCTCTTCGGCTGGCTTCGAGTTGTTCCCTTCGGGCCGCGCTCTGTTCGTAGGTGTTGGTGTATTTGGTGTGCGGCGTGGCCCCAGTGATGGCGTAGTACATGTCCCTTGCCGCTTCCTGCTGCATGATGCTGTTGGCCTCAGATGTGGCAAGTCCCGCGGACTTGAGGGCTTGTTCCAGTTGGGTGATCGTTGGTGCCCAGAAAACGGCGTTTCGATTCGCCCAGAGCAGGTGTTCGCCGCTGCCCGCGTCGGGCCAGATTCCACCGCGTAAGTCCTGTTGAGCGTCGTACGCAACAGTGCCCTTGAGCCATGCCCTGTATTCGTCGGCGCCAGCATGGTCGTTCCATGTTGCGCCGGATCGTTCGCGGCGGATGATCCAGTAGGGAAGGCAGTCGATGGCGTTGGCAAAGATCCCGGCTGCCAGGTAGCTGTCCGTCGTTACGGGTGCCGCGGAAATGATCTTGTAGAGTTTTTGTTGCACGGCTCGGATTTCTTCGTACGCACTGGCAAGTTCAGTAATCCGCGACCACGCCGCCACAGCCTTGCCGCCAGCTTTGATGGCCTCTTGCGCGGTGTTGACTCCCCGCAGGTCGGCGGCAGCGATGTCGATCTCACCGGCCACCGTACCGAGTTCCTTGTTGAGTTGGTTGAATGCCTGGGTCTCGCCAGCGCGGACGGTGGTGTCGAGTCGGTCACTTGTTTCTGAGACAACGGCAAAGAGGGCTTGGGCGCGGAGTTCGGCGGAGCGGTCTTTCTGCTCCGCCATGACCAGTGCATCCCCGATGTCGTCGGGAATTTCCTGCCCCGCGGCGAACAGTTCGCGAATGCGTCCGTCGATCTGGGCCTTGACTGCGGGCAGGGTGCGTTCGTAGTTCTTGGGTTGGCGGTACTGGCGCACCTTTTCCTGCAGCCGCGATTCTTCGGCATAGCCGGGGACGGCGCCGTAGACGCGTTCGGTGATGGTGGTCTGCTTGGTCATGGTTGGTTCCTTACTTAGATGGTTTCTTGGGGCTTGCGGTTGGCTTCGAGGATGGCAACAATCCGGGTGGCCAGATTGAATGCCTGTGTTTCGTTGAGCGCGTACTGGAACATGGAGCCGCCGAATAGGATCACGGCTGGCTCGGTGCTCGCGTCAGGGTGGCTGAGCAGCCCGGGCACGACGCGGAGCGATGAAGCTCGACTGACGTTGTTGGCGTGCCTGTCGGGACGGATCTTGAGGAATGGCCGGACGCCGGTCACCACTGGAATTCCATTGGCTCGTTGTTCGCCAGTTGTTCGACTTGCATGGCCATGATGCCGCGATGGATCCTGGCTTCCCAGTCGTCGGGGTAGGCCTCGATCATGCGCGCCCCGCCAAAGCGGGCCAGTGATGCCAGGAGCACAATCAAAGTCTGGCGCCCGCCGTCGATCGCATATTGCATGATCCGGATGGCTTCGTTGTGGTTTTCACTATGCAGGGACAAAATGACCATTGCTGCATCTATCTCACCTTGGGCTGCTGTGGGCGGGAGGCCGGCCGCCGGCGGGTGTTCGGAGTTCACTTGTCTGCCTTCTCTCTTGCTTTGTACATTTCAAGCTGGGCGTCTGCTTCGGCGTGTCGGCGTTCAAAGTACCGGGCCCGGGATTCGGCGTGGCGCAGTTGTTCCCTCAACGTCGCGGCCTGCACCTCCCAGGGCTGCTCGTCGAGTGGCTGCGGTTTCCATGAGTACGACATGGCGGCTACTCGCTTTCTGCAAAAGTGGATGGGATGGGTTGCTCAACATCGCCGGCGGCATTGGTCAACGGCAGGTTGTGCGGGCACCGACGTTGGCTAGCCTTATTGGTGGTCTTTTCTGGTTCGGTCCGTTGATTTTCGATCATGGTGAATGCTCCTGTTCCGCGTATTTCCGGGGCTTTTGAGTGGTCAATGTAGGGTGATGTACCCATTCCGGGAACTTTCCTAATATCGTTCTCGTGTAAAAGTTTGCAAAAGGGGTACATAGCCCTACATCCCGCCGTTGTTTTCGTCGTCGTCAGCCCGCATTCCGACGCCCTGGCGGACCATGCCGGCCGTTGTCCGCTTAGCCACATACCCCAGCCGGTCGAGCTCTTTGGCAAAGGGGGTTTCCTTCAGCGGGTCGGCGCCGTCAGCCGCTGCCCATGCCGTCCAGGCGTGGAACAAGTCCCGAGTCTTGGTGTGGGCATATGGTCCGGTGACGCATTCTGATTGAATGAACCGTTTCACGGCATCTGATTCCGTTTGGTAGTTGTCAGTCGCTTGGCGCACACTGTCCGGCTCGTTCATGCCGCCGCCGTCTTCATAGTCAAACCAGCCCTCGACAGCCCACGTCAGGATCGTGTCAGCGGACAATTCGAGGCGCTCGGGCAATGTTTGGTCCCGGTCCGCCTCGGCCACCACCACATCGAACGGCACCACGCGGATACGACGCCACACGGCCGGATCGTTGCCCTTGACGCGGGGCAGGTGATTCGTGACGTAAATTAGCTGGTGGGTGGGTATCCAACGCACGGGCTCTTGGTAGAGCCGCCGGGCGGTCATCTCATCCCCGCCAGTTAGCCGCTTCATGGTGGCAGCGTCCAGCTGCCGGCCTTCCTCAGTTTCGGAGCCAACAACCAGCCGTGCGCCTAGTAGCGTCATCATCTCGGGCCCGCCGCCTCCGCGTTCCGATGCCATAAGCAATTCGGGGTTGATGATCGTTGCATAGTCGCCCAGTGCATTCGTGATGGCACCATAGGCCGTCCCCTTGCCATTGGATCCGCTGCCAGTCAGGACCGGGAAAAGGTGCTCCCGTACACGGCCGTAGGCACACTGACCTATGACGCGCTGCAGGTAGGCCCGCTCGTCGTTGTCCGGCAGGACTGAGGCAAGAAATCCTTCCCAAGTTGTCCGGTCGGCGTTGGGATCGTACGCGCCCCTGGTGACGCGGGTAATCCGGTCGGCCGGGTCATGGTCCCGCAGCTGGCGAGTGCGCAGGTCGAGTGTGCCATTGGCGCAGTTGAACAAATAGGGATCAGCGTCCAGGTCGGCAATGGACGCCCGCAGGGCCGGGAGTGCCGAAGCGAGATCAAGCACGCCAGACACGCCTGCCGATGATTCGCACTTTCGCACGTCGGCGCGGAGTGCGGTGTCACCGAGGGACCGGGAGAGCGCCTGACGCAGTACGTCGAGGACGGCATTCTTGGCCGCGTCCTTTTCATCCTCGGCCCACCTGTGCCCATCCCAAACGTGCCAGCCGATTCCGCGAACATACATGAGATCGCGGCGGTAGGCTGCAGCGAGGCGGTAGGCCATGCGTGCCTGCCCTCGGTGCTGTTCCCCCTCGGCCCTCATGGTCGCACTTGAAACTCGGTCATCTTCGAACGCCGCGGCGCAGAAGTATTCGGGAATCGTCATCGTGCATCACGCTCTCGTGCTGCCTTGACGTCGATAAATTCCCGAGTGGATTTCATCTCCCGGCGGATCTCAATGTCCAGTGCATCGAGGGTGAGAAACCGGCGGGCGGCGAGATCCGCGGCGTCTTCATTATTCAAGACCATGAAAGCCTGCCCGTCCTGATGCCCGCGGGAATAGCCCATCTGATAAATGCTGAAAGCGTCATCGTCACGGCAAACGAGTTCGGCCAGCTGCTCATCAGTGCGGGTTCTCATACGTCACCGCCAGCCATGACGTTACGAACTGCGAGTTCGCCGGTGGGGTCGGCCCATGTGCGGCGGATGTAGGTTTCGAGCGTCTGCACCCTGGCACCCGAACCGTCGAACTGCTCCAAGACGTCACGGCGATATGCGCGGATCATCCGGGAAAGCTTCGATTGCGATACGTGAACCCCTGCGTAGTTGAAAACGTCTCGGCCGATACGCATAAGGGATTCAACGGTTTGCGCTTCGGTCCCGGTGTTTATGTAGCCAGCGGGACTGGTTGCAGCTGCGGATCTCAAGCGGCACCACCTCCCATGGCGGCCAGTTCCGATTCGGCCGCCTGGGCGGTTTCGGTGGCTTCCTTGGCGAGGCGGCGGGATTGTGCGCTCTTGAGTGCGAGGCGCTGGAAGTGGGCCTTGCGGAGGTGCTCGGCGCGGCGGGCCCGTTCGGCCGGGAGCAGTGTTCCCTCGGGATCGGCCTGATGTTCAAACTTGGCCATGAGCGCGGCGCGGGCTGGTGCCGTGCGGGCGGACCTATCTGAAGTTACGGCCCATGATTCGTGAGCGGCGATTTGAGCGGATAGTCTGCGCTCGGATGGTGTTGCAGTCATTTGAGTACACCTCACTGAGGTGTACTAGATGCCCATCCAGTACGGGTGGTCTGGCGGCCGGCCGCCGGGCCCATGTATTTCTAATCACATGCTACACGGAAGCGGTATGTGCAATCAAATCGAACAGCGTTTCAGCGTGTCGATTCGACAAGGCGCAGGGGATTACACCTCTCCGGCTCAGCCGCATGGTCGCGGCACCGAACCCAGAGTCCCACTGCAGGCGGTGCACCTATTTCTGACAAGGGCACGGCAGTAAGCACCGTGAACGATGGCGCCTTTTGGAGCCACCTATCCCCCTTGGGTAGAACACCAGCCTCCCATTCGTCATTCTGGTCAATCATTGCTGACAGGAAATCGTCGTCTGTCATCACAGCATCCAGCGTTACACCGTCAAGGGCGTACCCCTCAAGTGACTCCCTGTGCCAGGGTCTCAATGTCAGCTCGTCGCTGGGCATCCAATCAATTTTGGATGTAAACAGCAGGTGCCCTTCAACAATTGCGGCTTCGGCCAATTTCGGGCGCCGCCCGCCTTTATGTGACTCGTTGCAACGGATTGTCAATCCTTGAAACGAGACACCTTCGAGTGAGGCGGAGAGTTTAGCGGCTTTTGCATGCATGGCCCGGCGCTTGAGAATTATTACCCTAGTTTCGCGCAAACGTTCGACGTTCATATGTCCCCCAAGTTCAGAGTTCGTGCTTCCGCGGCCGCGCGGTCGGACGCCCGGGCTTTGGTGTATCGCTGGATCATGTCGGGCCGGGTCCATCCGGCAACGGCCATCAGACCGCCCTCGGAACCGCCGGCGGCAAGCCAGCGGTGGGCGGCAGTGTGGCGCAACAGGTGCGGGTGGAAGTTGGGCACTCCCGCGGCCGCTGCCCGGCCGGTAAGCGCCTTGTGGAGGGCGTCATAGCTAAAGGCCTTGCTGCGGTCCCCCAGCCAAAACACGTCAAGGTGTGCCAGCTGGTGCTGTGCCCTGGTGCGGCGGTATCTGTCCATGGCGCGTGCCGTCTGTGGGCCGAACGGGACAATGCGGCCCTTGCCGCCCTTGCCGCGGCGGATAACGGCGGTTCCGGCTACGAGATCCACATCGGAAAGCGCGAGGGCTGCACACTCCCCCGCACGGGCGCCGGTCTCCAGCATGAAACGGAAGATCGCCTCATCGCGGCGGGAGCGTAGGTCATTCCCGGCGCACGCCTTGATGAGCGCCTTGATTTGAACCTCGGTCAGCGGTTCGATCACCTTGGAATCGAGCTTCGGACTCTTGAGCCCAATCAGCAGATCCTGGGGGATCTCGTTTTCTTCCTCCAGCCACGCGGAGAAACGCCGCACGCCGAGCTGGCGGGAACGGGCCGTGGCAGACTGCCGGCCGCTGTCCAACAGGGCGGCAATGAATCCGTTCACGGTGGGCTTGTCGAGCACGGCGGGCACGCCCTCGGCGGCCGCCCAGTCAATCAGTCCTTGCACGGCATCGGAGTAACTTTTGACGGTCGCCGGTGACTTCCGTTCGGCGCGCAGTGCCAGCTGCCATGACGGGAGCATGGCCGCGAGGTCTGGGGGCGTTGGTGAAGTGGACACGCCCCAAGTCTATCAATTATCTGGACTAATAGCGCTATGCGGTGCTAACCTAAAGTTGTCCGGCCCCAAAAAGCGCTAGAAACAAGGGTCAGCACCGCATTTGCGCTACTCGGCTTAGTCCAGGTAGTCCCGCAGCACCTGCGACCGCGAGGGGTGGCGCAGCTTGGACATGGTCTTGGATTCGATCTGGCGGATGCGCTCACGCGTCACGCCGTAGACCTTGCCGATTTCGTCTAAAGTCTTCGGCTGGCCGTCGGTCAGGCCGAAACGCATGGCAACCACGCCGGCTTCGCGTTCGGACAGGGTGTCCAGCACCGAGTGGAGCTGTTCCTGCAGCAGCGTGAAGGAGACTGCGTCGGCGGGAACAACTGCCTCGGAGTCCTCAATCAGGTCACCGAATTCGGAGTCCCCGTCCTCGCCCAGCGGCGTGTGGAGGGAGATGGGCTCGCGGCCGTACTTTTGGACTTCGACCACCTTTTCCGGCGTCATGTCCAATTCCTTGGCCAGCTCTTCGGGCGTGGGTTCGCGGCCCAGGTCCTGAAGCATTTGGCGCTGGACGCGGGCCAGCTTGTTGATGACCTCCACCATGTGCACGGGGATGCGGATGGTGCGGGCCTGGTCGGCCATGGCCCGGGTAATGGCCTGGCGGATCCACCACGTGGCGTAGGTGGAGAACTTGAAGCCCTTGGTGTAGTCAAACTTCTCGACTGCACGGATCAGGCCCAGGTTGCCTTCCTGGATCAAGTCAAGGAACAGCATGCCGCGGCCGGTGTAACGCTTGGCCAGTGAGACGACCAGGCGCAGGTTGGCCTCGAGCAGGTGGTTCTTGGCGCGCTTGCCGTCATGGACGATGCGCTGGAGGTCGCGCCGGAGCTGCTCGTCCATCTTGCCGTCGTCGGCTTCAAGCTTTTCGTGCGCGAACAGGCCGGCCTCGATGCGCAGGGCCAGGTCCACTTCCTGCTCGGCGTTGAGCAGGGCAACCTTGCCGATTTGCTTCAGGTAGTCCTTGACCGGGTCCGCCGTGGCACCTGCCGACATGACCTGCTGGACAGGTGCGTCGTCGTCGTCCGAGTCGGAGTAGACAAATCCGGTGCCGGTCGCAACGGGCTTTTCAGTCTTTTCGGCCCCGTCCTCGCGGTCGTCGTCCTCAGCGGTGGGGCCTTCGGCGGCAGAATCGTCATCCGTGGCGTTCTTGGCGCGGGTCTTGCGCGGCGCGGCAGCCTTCTTGACGGGCGCCGCACCCCCGGCCGACTTCTTGGCAGCAATGGTGGCGGCCCGCTTCTGTGCCGGAGACAACGGCTCAGCAGCTGGCGTTGCCGGGTCTTGAAGCTTGTTTGTTGCGGAGTCATTGCTCTTGGCAGTAGCAGACACAGAAAACCTTTCTTGCGGCGGTCTGTGGGGTTACCTTGGGGCAACACCACTATGACCCTGTCAAGTCCGTGTTGCTTTTGGCATCACTTGGCTTGGAGGGTCTAACGGTATAACTCCCCGCGTCCCGGCATTGTTCCCGCCGGGCGCAGGTGAATCATTCCGTGACGACACCTAACCGTGGCGCTGCACAAAACACGGACCCAACCGGGTCGCGGCTTACATTGTCTCATGTTCTGCTGCTGGATTTGCTCAGGCCGCTTCCTCCTCAAATTCGTCGCGCCGGTAGCCGGGCCATGCAGTGCGCTGGTCCTTGGCCCAAGTGGCAATGAACCCCGTGTCCAGCAGGCGTTCGAGCAGATAGGCCAGCTTGTACCCCGGCTGGCAGCCCTGGGAGGCTTGAAAGTACGTCCCGGCCCAGGTCCCCCGGCCGCGGCACCACTGGATCCAGCCGAGCAGACAGAGCACCGGCGCCTTGGCCGGGCCCTGCAGTGATCCGGCAAGGAAGAGCAGCAGTTCCTCGGCCCGGTCCATCCTGCCCCAATTCGGGCCGGCTGCCCTCGGGTGGGCGGCTCTCCCGCCAACCGCACTGCCGCCCAGCAGGATGTCGCTGAATGTGGCCGCCGCCCCGCAGGCGTCCAGATCCAAAGGATCCGAAAGGCCACCGACGCCGCCCTGGCGGCCATCGGGCAGGTGGACTTCATAGCCTTCGGCCTGGTTGCCGCCAAACCAGTTGGGCGGCACCACGGGCCGGGCAGTTGCTGATTCCAGGAAGCCCATGTCGAAGAGGCCGGCCAGGGCCAGTTCCGGCGTGTCGGCCAGGGAGACCATGACGGCGTCGCGCATGGTGGTGTTGCAGAGGCTGGCGGCAAGGAAGGCCGACATGCCGGCGTCGGGATGTTCCGGCCAGTGGGCCAGGGACCTTTCCCAGGCACCCAGGGTGACGGCTGCCTGGTTTCCAGCCAGGGCGGTCCCGGCCAAGCCATCGGCAAGGGCCGGCCGGCGTGCTTCCACCTTCCCGGCGAAGGCCCAGTCGGTCACAGCCGTCATCTTGGGGATGCGCTCCCGGGGATTTTCCTCGACGGCGCTGCCGCGGAACACAAACTCGGCATTGACAAAGCTGCCGGTGATGGTCGAGTTGCTGCGGCCGGGCCACGGGCAGCATGACGGATTCGTGCACTCGACGCTGCGCCAGTGCCCGCTGCCGACATACCAGCTGTCCCGCACAGGCAGGCCCTCGGCGGCAAAAGCCCGTTGCAGGGCCGCATGGAGTTCGCACAGCGGAAAATTGTCCGGCTCCGTCCAGTCCTCGCCGGCAAAGAAGGCAATGAGGCAACCGTCGGCCTGCGGGTCGCTGGCCAGCTGGACCGCGGCGACGCGGGCGAACCCGTCCAGGTCCACCGTGCCCGAGGGCGGCAGGTCCAGGCGCATGGTGGCCCGCAAGGCCTTGCCGCCCATGCCGATGCACACCACGCTGTTCTCCGGCCAGTAGCCGACAATGTGGGGTATGAACGCCAGCAGGTCCTCGCCGGCACTGACTCTGATTTTCTCTTGTTTTCCCATGCCCCCAGACTTCCGCGCATCGGGGCGGCAATAAAGGCCGCAAGCCCCCGAAGCGTCTATCTGTGGATAACACCGCGCTACTTCGCACTCAAATGGTCAAGCACTTCCGCTCACACGTGGCCGGAGGGCAGCGGGGAAGCCCGGTCAGTCCTGCCCGGCAGGGCCGCCGTCGTGCTTTCCAGCGGTGTCCCTGCCCGCAGAGTCCCTGCCCGCAAGCCGCCCGGCCCGCTGCTCGCTCCTGTACTGGTCCCTGCGCCGGGCATTGTCGGCCAGGGCCTGCCGCAGCGGCGGCACCGTCTCGCCCGCCAGGGCCATGCGGCGGCGCACCTGGTTGCGCATCCCGATCACGGCCCCCACGCCGATGGCCAGGACAATGAACTGGAAGGACAGCGCGATCCGGAACGAGTCCAGCGAATACAGGTTGCCGCCGGAGAAGCCGCTGTTCTTCAGCAGGTCAAGAATCAGGCCCACCACGTACATGGTGATCAGGGCCGCGATGAATCCGCCCACGTTGACGATGCCCGTGGCGGTCCCGATGCGGCGCGACGGGTTGAAGGTCCGGGCAAAGTCAAAACCGATCATGGATGCCGGGCCGCCGAGGGCCAGGATCAGCACCAGCACCACCAGCAGCCACAGGGGTGCCGGCCCCGGATAAAGGATGACGGAGAGCCACGCGGCCGTAATGGCAAACGTCACGGCAAGGACCATGGTGGAGCGGCGCATGGGGTGCCTGCCCACCCAGCCGCCCAGCAGGGGCCCGCAGATGATCCCGACCACCACAAAGAGGCTCAGCAGGACGCTGGCCTCGGTCGGGTCCAGGCCCTGGCCAGACACGAGGAACGGGTAGCCCCAGGTCATGACAAACACATTGCCCGCAAATTGGGTGGCAAAGTGGCTCCACATGCCCAGGCGGGTGCCCGGCTGCTGCCAGGCCCGGGCCAGGTCCTCGGCCGTTTCCTTGATCCCGGCCAGCTCGACGGCGGGCCCCGACGTTTCCGGTGCATTGCGCAGCGCCGCGGTGGAGAGGACACAGGCCACCAGGCCCAGCCCGGCGAGACCAAGGAATGCCGGGCTCCAGCCCCAGCCATGGAGCACCAGGGCAAACGGTGCAATGGAGATCAGCTGGCCGAACTGCCCGAGCTGGCCCGTCAGCTGCGTGAGCAGGGGCACGCGCCGGGACGGAAACCAGGCCGGGATGAGCCGGATGACGGAGATGAACGTCATGGCATCGCCGGCGCCCACAAAGATGCGGCCCACCACGCCCCCGGGCACGGAGGTTGCCGCGGCAAGCTGAATCTGCCCCACCGTCATGAGGGCGGCACCGGTGGCAATCATGACGCGCGGGCCAAAGCGGTCCACCAGCACGCCCACGGGGATCTGCAGCCCCGCATACACCAGCAGCTGGATGACTGTGAACGCGGACAGGGCCGACGCCGATGCGCTGAAACGCGCTGTAGCCTCAAGCCCCACCACCCCGAAGGAGGTTCGTTGGGTCACTGCAATGAGGTAGGCGAAAACGCCGACTCCCCAAACGGTCCATGCGCGTTTACTGTCCACGGAACAAGACTATTCTTCCCCGGTCCGCAAGCCATGGCCGGGCGGCTACGATTCCCGTCACATTTGGCCGGCCGCAACCCAATTAGGCGCGGCCGGGGCCGTCCAGGGGACCGGCGTCGCGGCGGGCCAGGTAGGCTTCCACGGCTGCGCCGAGCTCATCGGCGCCGGGCAGTTCGTCGTTGTCCCCGGCCAGGAGGGAACGCCGGGCCGTGCCGTCGCTGTGGGCGTCATACTGCGTCTCAAGGTTCTTCACGACGGCGGCCACCTCCGCCGAGCCCTCCACCTGTTCGGTGATTTGGCGTTCCACGGCCCGCCCGGCTTCCCTGAGCCGTTCGCTGGGCAGCATCAGCGAGGCTGCGGCGCCCAGGTATTCCAGGCCTGCGACGGCGGCAGGCGGGTACTCGGCGTCGGCCAGGTAGTGGGGGACGTGGATGGCGTAGCCCACCACATTCCGGCCCTCCGCAGCCAGCCGGTATTCAAGCACATGCCCGATGGCGGACGGTAATTCCAGGGTGGTCTTCCACGCCGAAATTCCCTCGATGAGTTCGGGCCGGTTGCCGTGCACGGTGGCCCCGATGGGACGGGTGTGCGGCACCGGCATGGGAATGGAGTGCACCCAGGCCGTCAGGTTGACGTCCAGGCGGCGGACCAGGCCCAGCACGGCCAGGGTGAACCGTTCCCACTGCAGGTCCGGCTCACTCCCGAACAAGAACAGGAAGGGCTTTCCGAGGGCGTCCACCATGCGGTAGAGCACCAGCGACGGCGCCTGGTAGTCGCTGAGGTGGTCCTCCGTGAACGTCATCCGGGGACGCCGGGAGCGGTAGTCAATGAGCTGGTCGATGTCGAAGACAGCCAGGGGCTCTGCGGCCAGGTGGTCGGTCAGCTCCCCCGCAATCTGGGTGATGACATGGCCGGCGTCGGAAAACCCGGTGAACGACATCAACAGGTTCAGCCCCCGCAGGTCCTCGGCCGCCAGCAGCGCCTCATTGAGGGCATAGAGCGACTCGGGGTCCTGGAACGGGGCATGCGCAATGTTGTTCATCTGTCTTCCTCACACTGGTGTCTCTCACCAGCACAACGCCGCAGGCGCCGGGAATCATCCCGGGCACCGTGGCGCACATGGTTTATCTCGTGGCAGCCCGGGCACCACGGGTGCCGGGGCTCTGTTTCAATCCTTCGCGTTGACCTGCACAAAGGGCGGCTTGACCACGGTGACGCCCAGCCGGCGCCCGCGGATGTCCAGCGCCAGGGTGTCCCCGAGCGCAACGGACGGGGCCACCAGGGCCAGCGCGACGCCGTTGCCGAGGGTCGGCGAAAAGGTGCCGGACGTCGTCGTCCCCACCACGGCGCCGGCACCGTCCAGGACAGCCACGCCGGCCCGGGGCACGCCCCGCTCGGGGGCGAGCAGGCCCACGGACTTCCGCGGCGCCCCGGCCGCCTTTTGGGCCACCAGGGCGTCCCGGCCCCAAAAGCCTTCCTTCTTCCAGCCCACGGCCCAGCCCACGCCGGCCTCCAGGGGTGAGATGGCCGTGGACAGCTCGTGGCCGTGCAGGGCGTACCCCATTTCGGTGCGCAGGGTGTCCCGGGCCCCGAGTCCGGCAGCCTTCCCGCCAGCCCTGACCACCTCCGCTGCCAGCGCCTCCCAGACGGCGGGGGCGTCGGCCCAGCGGGGCACAATTTCATAGCCGTGCTCGCCTGTGTAGCCCGTGCGGCACACCGTCAGGGGCAGCCCGGCGCCGCCGATCACGGCCACCGCATCAACAAAGGACATGTACTGCGCCGGCTGGGGCAGGCCCAGTGCCTCCATGACGGCCGCCGAGGCCGGGCCCTGGACGGCAAAAACCGCAAAGTCCCGGTGGAGGTCCCTGATCTCGAGGTCCCTGGTCTCCGGGGCGGAGCCTTCGGCGTCGCGGGCCTCCACCAGCGCCGCGACAACCGCCGCGGTGTTCGCCGCATTGGGAATCAGGAACACCTCGCCGTCACCGCGCAAATAGGCAATGAGGTCGTCAATGACGGTGCCTTCGGCAGTCAGCGCAAGCGTGTACTGGGCACTGCCGGGGGCGACCCGAAAGAGGTCGTTGGAGAGGCACCGGTTGGCAAACTCCCGTGCGCCGGGCCCGCGGATTTCAGCCTTGCCCAGGTGCGAGACGTCAAAGAGTCCGACGGCGGTGCGCACGGCCGTGTGCTCGGCCACCACTCCGCCGCCGTCGTACTGCAGCGGCATCAGCCAGCCGCCAAACTCGGCCATCTTGGCGCCGTGGGCCACGTGCCAATCATGCAACGGCCCGTGCAGCAGCTCCTGGGTATTTTCACTCATGCCCCATACGGTACCGCAGGCCGGGCCGGCACACCCCCCGGTGCCCGGCAGCAACGGCCCCCCGCGGCGAAAGAGACTACGATCTTTAGGAGTGTGACCTTTCATAACCAACACCACGTGAGGACCTTTTTACAGTGAGTGCGAACCACCCCATATCCTTTAACGTCATCAGCTCGGACCTCAAGAAGGCTTCCGCGGATGCGCTTGTCATCGGCGTCGGCAAGGGTGCCGACGGTGCCGTCCTGCTCGACTCGCCCCTCACCGCCTCCACGGTCAAGTCCCTGAAGGAATCCCTGGCGGCCCTGGGCGTCACGGGTGACGCGGACCAGTTGGTGCGCCTCCCCGGACTGCCGGACACCGGCGCGAAGGTGCTGGTCCTGGCCGGAGTGGGCAAGCTTTCCGGCACCGAGATCACCGAAGAATCCCTGCGCCGCGCCGCCGGCTCGGCCGTCCGCCAGCTGGCAGGCCTGGCCCACGTGGTGCTCGCGCTGCCGACGACGGCGGTCGAGCAGGTTTCCGCGCTGGCCGAGGGCGCCGCACTGGGCGCCTACCAATACGACAGCCTGCACTCGAACAAGGCAGGGAACAAGGCTGCCGTTGCCAAGGTCACCATTTACTCCGCACTCGCCAAGGACCCCAAGCTCGCGGCCGCACTGCTGCGGGCCTCCACGGTGGCCAAGGCAGTCAACGCCACCCGCACCCTGGTCAACGAACCCCCGAGCCGCCTCTACCCGGCCACCTTTGCTGAAGCCGCCAAAGACCTGGCCAAGGGCCTGCCGGTCAAGGTGACCGTCATGGATGAAAAGCGCCTCCTGAAGGACGGCTTCGGCGGCATCATGGGAGTGGGGCAGGGCTCCTCGCGCCCGCCGCGCATGGTGAAGATGGAATACAAGTCGGACAAGGCCGTGGCGGACCTGGCCCTCGTGGGCAAGGGCATCACCTTTGACTCCGGCGGCATCTCGATCAAGCCCGGCGCCGGCATGATCACCATGAAGTGCGACATGGCCGGCGCAGCCGCCGTGCTGAACACCGTCCTGGCCGTGGCGGAACTGGGCCTCCCCGTCAATGTCACCGGATGGCTGTGCATTGCCGAGAACATGCCCTCCGGCACCGCCATCCGCCCCTCCGACGTGCTGACCATCCTTGGCGGCAAGACGGTGGAGGTCCTAAACACCGACGCCGAAGGGCGCCTTGTCATGGCCGACGGCCTGGTGGCTGCGTCCCATGAATTTCCCGACGTCATCATTGACGTTGCCACCCTGACCGGCGCGCAGGTGGTGGCACTGGGCCACCGCACAGCCGCCGTGATGGGCGACGACGGCGTGAGCGCTGCGCTGAAGGCTGCCGCAGACCGGGCCGGCGAACTCATCTGGCCCATGCCGCTGCCCGAGGAACTGCGCCCGTCGCTGGACTCCCCCGTGGCCGACCTGGCCAACATTGGTGAGCGCATGGGCGGCATGATGACTGCCGCGGTGTTCCTGCAGGAATTCATCGGCAAGGACAAGAACGGGGAGACCATTCCCTGGGCACACCTGGACATCGCCGGGCCGGCCTTCAATGAAGGCGCCCCCTACGGCTACACACCCAAGCAGGGCACAGGCATGGCCGTGCGCACGCTGGTGGCCTACGTGGAGGACGTAGTGGCCCGCAGCAACCAGCGGTGACCAATCCCATAGTGACTATGACCACAAACGGCTTTACTGTGACAGGGCCGAGGTGGAGCATGGAAGTTCTGACCGCTAAGGTGAGTGCTGAAAGCTTTTGTCCCTGACACCCGTGTGCCACCGACCCTTGATGGCATTGGCATTGGTGATCGTGGACATGTCAGGCCTGCCGTCCGCATCCGGACGGCAGGCCTGACACAACAATTGATGAGATGGCGCGCGACCCCGTGCGCCACCCGAACGCGAGGGAGCGTCTAAGTGGCCGAACAGGCAGCTGGGCAAGAATTCGACATCCTGATTCTCGGTGGCGGCAGCGGCGGATACGCCGCGGCATTGCGGGCCGTCCAATTGGGCAAGACCGTGGGGCTGGTGGAGAAGGCCAAGTTGGGCGGGACCTGCCTGCACAACGGCTGCATTCCCACGAAGGCACTGCTGCACGCCGCAGAGGTTGCCGACCACGCCCGCGAAGGCGCCAAGATCGGCGTCAACGTTGAGCTCACTGGCATCGACATGAACGCCGTGAACGCGTACAAGGACGGCATCATTGCCGGCAAGTACAAGGGCCTCCAAGGCCTCATCAAGGGCAAGGGCATCACGGTCATCGAGGGGGAGGGCAAGCTCACGGCAGCAAACACCGTCACCGTCAATGGCATGAACTACACCGGCAAGAACATTGTGCTGGCCACCGGTTCATACTCCCGCAGCCTGCCCGGGCTGGAAATTGGCGGCAAGGTCATCACCTCCGACCAGGCGCTCACCATGGACTACCTGCCCAAGAGCGTCATTGTGCTCGGCGGCGGCGTCATCGGCGTCGAATTTGCTTCCGTCTGGAAGTCCTTCGGCGTGGATGTCACCATCATCGAAGGCATGGCCTCCCTGGTCCCGAACGAGGATGCCTCGATCATCAAGGTCCTCGAGCGGACCTTCCGCAAGCGCGGCATCAAGTTCAACACGGGCACCTTCTTCCAGGGCGTGGAGCAAACCGCCGACGGCGTCAAGGCCACCCTCGTCGACGGCAAGACCTTCGAGGCCGACCTCATGCTGGTCGCCGTCGGGCGCGGCCCGTCAACAGCCGGTCTCGGTTATGAAGAAGCCGGCGTCACCGTCGACCGCGGCTTCGTCATCACCAACGACCGGCTCCACACGGGCGTCGGCAACATCTACGCCGTGGGCGACATTGTCCCTGGTGTCCAGCTGGCCCATCGCGGCTTCCAGCAGGGCATCTTCGTGGCCGAGGAAATCGCCGGCCTGAACCCTGTGGTGGTTGAGGACATCAACATCCCCAAGGTCACCTTCTGCGACCCGGAAATCGCCTCCGTCGGCCTCAATGAAAAGCAGGCGAAGGAAAAGTTCGGCGACGCCAACGTTGAGTCCACGGAGTACAACCTGGCGGGCAACGGCAAGAGCGCCATCATCGGCACCGGCGGCATCATCAAGTTCGTCCGCGAAAAGGACGGCCCCGTGGTGGGCGTTCACATGATCGGCACCCGGGTGGGCGAACAGATCGGCGAGGCCCAGCTGATCGTGAACTGGGAAGCCTACCCCGAGGACGTTGCAGGCCTGGTGCACGCGCACCCCACCCAAAACGAAGCCCTCGGCGAGGCGGCCATGGCATTGGCCGGCTGCCCGCTCCACGGCTAGCAGTACCTCATTAGTGCACCCGGCGCCTGCGCCGGGTGCACTAAGCTCAAATACAAATAATCATTACTCATGAATTTCATGTCCGGCGCCTGGACAAGGCACCGCACAAAAAGGAGAACGGGGACGAAATGTCTGAATCCGTGAACTTGCCCGCCTTGGGTGAAAGTGTCACCGAAGGAACCGTCACGCGGTGGCTCAAGCAGGTCGGCGAACGAGTTGAAGTGGACGAGCCCCTGCTCGAGGTTTCCACCGACAAGGTTGACACCGAAATTCCGTCGCCGTTTGCAGGCATCCTGGAGCAGATCCTGGTTCCCGAGGACGAGACAGCAGAAGTCGGCGCCCCCCTGGCCATCATCGGATCCGGCGACGGCGCCGGCGCTGCAGCACCCGCTGCTGAAGCTGCCCCGGTGGCCGAAGCAGCCCCCGCCGCGGAACCAGCCCTTGCGGCCGAGCCGGTCGAGGCTCCCGCCCCTGCCGCAGCCCCCGCCGGGGACACCTTCGAGGTCAAGCTTCCCGCACTGGGCGAGTCCGTCACCGAAGGCACCGTCACCCGCTGGCTGAAGGCAGTCGGCGAAACGGTCGAGGTGGACGAGCCGCTGCTGGAGGTGTCCACGGACAAGGTTGACACCGAGATCCCCTCCCCCGTTGCAGGCACCCTGCTGGAAATCCGCGTCCCCGAGGATGAGACCGCGGAAGTCGGCGGCATCCTGGCAGTCATCGGTTCCGGCGCCCCCGCACCGGTCGCCGCCCCTGCGCCCGCCGCCGCCCCTGCGCCCGCCGCAGCACCTGCGCCCGCCGCAGCACCTGCGCCCGTAGCGGCTCCCGCACCTGTGACAGCACTTGCACCTGTCGCCGCTCCGGCACCCGCCGCAGCACCTGCACCTGTCGCAGCACCCGTGGCAGCACCGGTTCCCGTTGCCGCGCCCTCGGCACCGGCAGCTTCCGAGTCCAACTACGTAACCCCGCTGGTCCGCAAGCTGGCCAACCAGCACGGCCTGGACATCAGCACGGTAGCCGGCACCGGCGTCGGTGGACGCGTCCGCAAGCAGGACGTCCTGGCCGCCGCTGAAGCCGCCAAGGCTGCGACAGCACCTGCCCCCAGCGCAACCGCAGCCCCGGCACCCAAGGCCGCTGCCGCCGTCGTGCCTTCCTCACTGCGCGGCACCACGGTCAAGGCCCCCCGCATCCGCCAGGTCATTGCCCGGCGCATGCGCGAGTCGCTGGAGGTTTCCACGCAGCTCACGCAGGTGCACGAGGTCGACATGACGCGCATCGTGAAGCTGCGCAACCAGGCCAAGGGCGCGTTCCAGGCCGTCAACGGCACCAAGCTGACGTTCCTGCCGTTCATCGCCAAGGCGGTGACCGAGGCGCTCAAGCAGCACCCGAAGGTCAACGGCGAGTACAACGAGGAAACACAGGAGATCACCTACCACAACGCCGAGCACCTGGCGATTGCGGTGGACACCGACAAGGGCCTGCTGGTTCCCGTCATCTCCAACGCCGGCGACCTCAACCTGGCCGGCCTGGCGGGGCGCATCGCCGATGTTGCCGCACGCACCCGCAGCGGCAAGATCGGCCCGGACGAGCTGTCCGGCGGCACGTTCTCCATCACGAACATCGGCTCCGTGGGCGCCCTGTTCGACACCCCGATCATCAACCAGCCCAACGTTGCCATCCTGGGCACCGGTGCGATCGTCAAGCGCGCCGTGGTGGTGGCCGATGCCGACGGCGACGACACCATCGCCATCCGCCACATGATGTACCTGTGCCTGACGTACGACCACCGCCTGGTGGACGGCGCGGACGCCGGCCGCTTCCTGCAGACCTTGAAGGCCCGCCTGGAAGAGGGCGCATTCGAGGCCGACCTGGGCCTGTAACACACCGGCACCACAGCTTCGGGGTTGTCTTCCTCACAGGAAGGCAACCCCTTGCTGGTTTGTGGACACTTTGTCGCTAAGATACTGGCATGACTGTACTTCAGAGCATCCTGGTATTCCTGCACGTCCTCGGCGCCGCTGCGATCGTCGGCGGCTGGTTTGCCACCTTCAAAAAGCCCACCGTCCTGCCCATCCAACTCTGGGGCGCCATCGCCCAGCTCGTGACGGGACTGGCGCTGATGGGTCTGGCCGAGGCCGGCTCGCCCGCGCCGGGCATGGCCTTCCACATCAAGATGACGGTCAAGATCCTCATCGCCATCTCCGTGCTGGTTCCAGCCATCATCGGATACCGCAAGGCGTCCAAGGGCGAAGCTGTCCCCACCGGCCTGGCCCATGCAGTCGGCGGCATGGCACTGATCAACATCGGTGTCGCCACGATCTGGTCCCTCTAGCACCACCCGACCTCGCGGCGCCTTCCTCCCTCCCGGTTTGTGACCACCGGGAGGGGCCCGGAAGGCGCCGTTTCGCGATTTGGGCATAGGGTGGAACTACGCGCCAACCTGACGGCGCTTCACAGTGCACGCCCAGCCGCTTCACAGGAGCTGGGCCACCACCACGAACCAAGGAGTGAACATGGCTACGATTCGCAACGCCCACACCGGCTGGGTCGGCGACCTTCCCACCGGCGCCGGACAGGTTACCCTGGACAGTTCCGGACTCGGCACCTTTGACGTCACCTGGAAGGCCCGCGCCGAAGCCGCCGAGGGCAAGACCAGCCCCGAGGAGCTCATCGCCGCTGCCCACTCGTCATGTTTTGCCATGGCGTTCTCCAACGAGCTCAGCAGTGCCGGCCATGCCGCCGACTACGTCAACACCTCCGCTGCCGTCACGTTCGTCCCCGGCACGGGCATCACCGGCAGCCACCTGACGCTGGCCGCCAAGATCCCCGGCATCAGCCAGGAGGACTTCGACCGCATCGCGAACGCCGCCAAGGCCGGCTGCCCCGTTTCGGCCGCCCTGGCCGGCATTGAAATCACCCTGGACGCCACGCTCGACGCATAACGCGCCCAGTGTACGGATATGGCGGCCCCCATGTTGTGGGGGCCGCCTTATGCGTACCATCGGGGTGTCCTGGCCGCGTTGGCGACCGTCAGGGGCGCGGCGGCAGTGGCGCCGGGGCCACATTACGGTAGCCCTCCAGTGCCGGCGGCCGCACGGTCGCAATTTCCTGCTGCATTTCCAGCAGCACGCCGATGGCGGCCTCCAGCTGGGGGTCGTTGCCCGCCAGGTGGTCGTGCGGCGGGAACGGCACCTCGATGTCCGGTTCCACGCCGTAGTTTTCCACGTGGAAGCCCTGGCCTTCGCGGAACCAGAAGGCATAGCGGGGCTGGGTGACCGCCGTGCCGTCGGCCAGTTGGAACTTGCCGTCTATGCCCACCACGCCGCCCCAGGTGCGCATGCCCACCACGGGGCCGATCCCCCTCAGCTTCGCGACGGCCGTGATGATGTCGCCGTCGGACCCGGCAAACTCGTCCGTCAGGACCACCACGGGTCCGCGGGGCGCCTGCGAGGGATAGATTTCCGGCGCGCGCCCGCGGGCCAAGGCCCAGGCGTCCATGCGGCGGCCAATGACCTCCGCCACGAGCTGGGACGTGTGGCCGCCCCGGTTCCGGCGCACGTCAACCACCAGGGCGTCCGCGGCCGTCTCGGTGTCCAGGTCGCGGTGCAGCTGGGCCCAGCCGCGCGGCATCATGTCGGGAATGTGGACGTAGCCAAAGGCTCCGTTGGATGCTTTGCGAACCATGGCGCGGTTCGTGGCCACCCACCGCTGGTAGCGCAGCCGCTCTTCGCTCTTGAGCGGCACGACGGCGACCCTCCGGCGGGCGGGCTGCCCGCCCTGGGTGCCGGGCCGGCTGCGCAAGGTGAGTTCCACAATCTTGCCGGCAGTGCCTGCCTGCAGCGGCCCCGGCCCGCCCGCGGGGACCGGCCTGCCGTTGACGGCCTCCAGGATCTCCCCCGGGCGCACCGCCACCCCAGGCGCGGCGAGCGGCGAAAAGGCCTGCGGGTCGGAGGACTCGCCGGTGAAAATCTCCTTCACGGCATAACCGTCGGGGGTGGCCTCCAGCACGGCGCCCAGGTGGCCCTGGGCTCCGGCACCTTCCTCGACAATGGGTGCGGGGGTGACGTACGCGTGGGAAGTGCCCAGCTCGCCATGCAATTCCCACAGCAGGTCCACCAGGTCGCTGGGGCTCCCCAGGCGCTCCACGATGGGCCGGTACCGGTCGTGGACTCCTTGCCAGTCGACCCCTGCCATGTCCGGGGTGTAGAAGAAGTCGCGCTGCAGCCGCCAGGCCTCCTCAAATGCCTGCCCCCAGGCTTTGACGGGGTCCAGGCGGAGCACGATCCGGTCCAGCTCGACGTCAAAGGCAGCGTCGTTGTCCTTGGCCGGCTTGTTGCCGGCCGGGAGCACCTGGACGGCACTGCCGAGGATTGTCACCAGCCACTTGCCATTGCCGCTCACCCTGAAACGGTCCAGTTCCGGCACAATCACGGTGGTCTTGCCCGTCACCAGGTCAAAGTGTTCAAGGCGGGCCGCTGACGGCTTGGCCGAAGCACTGGCCAGGCCGTCCCCGGTTGCCCCGGCTGACTGCTCCACCTGCCACAGCAGGCCGCCGCCAATGGCGGCCAGGTCCACGTAGCGGTCCTGGGCCACCGGGACGGCAATGATGCGCGCCGGGAGCCCCTCAGCATCAACCGTGACGGCCACCGGCGCATCAACGGCCTCCCCCGCCGCGTCCGGATCCTTCGGTGCCGGGGCTCCCCCCACATGCGGCCCAAACGGCGACGACGTCCCTGCCGCGAGGGCTATCAGGAACGGCTTGACGGACAAGGGGAAGCCGAGGTCAAAGGAATGGGTGTCGTACACGGGGTCAAAGCTGCGCTGGGAAAGGAAGGCCACAAATTTGCCGTCGGGGGTGAAGACGGGCCGGTGGTCTGCAAAGCGGCCGTCGGTCAGCTCGACAATGCGCTCCCCGCCACCGCTGGCGGGCGCCACGGCCGCCATGCGCAGCCTGGCACGCTTCTCGTCCTGGTCCAGGGGCTCACTCCACGCCAGCCACGCGGAGTCGGGGCTGAATGCGAGCTCGGACACCGGCCCGGCGGGAGTTTCGGAAACCACGTCCATGGATCCCTTGTCGACGTCCACCAGCAGGACCTCGCCAAATTCGGTGCCGACGGCAATGTACTTCCCGTCCGGGCTGGCCACGGCTTCGGCGGCACGGGTGCGTTTCGGGTAGTCGATGCGCCGCAACTCCGGTGCCGGGGATGCTGCCTGCGCCACGGGGCCGCTGCCTTCCGCGGCAGCAGAATCCAGCTCCGGCGCGCCTGCAGCGGAGCTGGCGTCGCGTTCAGGGGTGGTGGCGACATGAAAAGTTTCACTGTTGACGGCCTGCGCCGAGACGGGCCGCGGCAACTGGCCGCCGTCGGGCTCCCCCTCGGCAGCCGCCGGGGCGCTGGCCGCAGTCGTGTCGACGGGCGCCGCGGGGGAACCCGGGCCGGCCGTCTCGCCGGCCGCCGCCAGAGGGGCGATGTACAGCGCCTCCTCGCCCCCGGTGTCGGCCACATACAGGACATGCCCGTCGCCAAGCGGGCGTGCCAGACGGGCCCGGACGCCCGGTTCCGCCGCCAGGACCCGTGCGGGTCCCCCGCGGTGGGTCAGCCAGTGCACGGTGCCGTGGCTTTCCACGATGCTGGCCTGGCCGGAGTCGGCCGGGATCACCTGGCCCAGGTGCTTGCCCGGGTCCAGCGGGCGCGGGGTCCTGGCGCCTGCAGGGGCGCCGAGTGTGATTCCCAGCTGCCGAGCCTCGGCGTCGAGGTTGTCCAGCACGAACAGGTTTCCGGCAGATTCAAAGACAATCCGGGTCCCGTCGGTGCTGGCGTGGCGGACGTAAAACCCCTCAAAGTCGGTGTGCCGGCGCAGTCCCGAGCCGTCCGGCAGCACGGAGTACAGGTTGCCATGCCCTTCGTGATCGGAGAGGAAGGCGATGCGCCCGCCAACCCACATCGGGTCGCAGAGGTTGCCGTCCAGTTCCGGCACCAGCCGGGTGAACTCGGCAGAGCCATCCGCATCGATCCACAACTTCCCCGCGGTGCCTCCGCGGTACCGCTTCCAGGCGGCCGGCTCCCGCGACAGCACGGAGGAGAGCACCATGGGCCGTTCATCGCCCACGACGGGACCATAAGCAATGCTGTCCACGGGCCCGTACCGCAGCGGATTCAGCCTCCCGCCCGGCAGTCCGACGGCGTACGCCCACGTCAGGCGCGAATCCGGCTGTTCGCAGGCGCTGGTCACCAGCACGTCCCCTTCCGGGGTGAATCCCTTGACCAGGGTGGACGGATGGCCCCAGTAGGTCAACTGTTCGGCCTCGCCCCCGGACACGGGGGCCGCCACCACTTCCGGTGCTTCGCCGCGGGTGACGGTCCAGACCAGGTGGCTCCCGTCGGGGGTGAACCGCGGGTTGCGTGGCGGGGAGGCCTCGGCGGACACGCGCCAGGCCCGTCCGCCGGCCAGCGGGGCAATCCAGACGTCGTCCTGGGCCACGAATGCAAGCAGGTCCTGGTTGACATGGGGGTAGCGGAAATAGCTGGAGGAGGTCATTTACGTATCTTAGCCATTGCTCAGGCCGGTCACGGGAGAATCTCCTGAATCACCCAGCGTTTGTTGACCTGCACCAGCAGGATCGACAGGTGCTGCCGCCGTTCCGTGTCCTGCCGGTGCACCACGGTGCCGGATGAATCCTGTTCAGCGAAAGGGCTGGTGGTTACCGTGGCAGTCACGGTTGCGGCGGGCGTGGGTGCGTCAGATCCGCCCGTCAGGAGCGTCGCCCGGGCAAGCTCTGCGCCTTCGACGGCAATGTCCAGCCCGGCCAGCGTGTGCCCGGACTGCACCAAGGTCCGGGCAATGGCGGCATCGGCCAGCATGGCCGGGGAACCGGCCGCGTTGACAGCTTCCAAAAGCGGCAGGTCCGCGTTCGACAGGGCGAAGGAGCGCAGCCAGGCGAGGGCGGGCAGGGCTGTGGCCGGATCGGTGGACATGAGGGCGGTGCGGATGGCCGACGGCACCCTTGCCGCCACCGATCCCAGCGGCGCCTGGACAGGCACGTTGCCACCGGCAACCGCCCCTGTCCCTGCGCCACTTGCCGCCACCGTCGGTGCCCCATCCCGTCCGGGGTGCCCCGTGGCGCCTGCCGTGAGCTGCCAGCCGGCCAATGTTCCCGCCACGACGGCCATGGCGGCCAGCCCGGCCAGCCAACGGAGCTTTCGGGGGCTCGTCCCGGGCCCGCGGTGAGCGAAGGCGATGGGGTGGTCCTGCCGCTTCCGTGAACGGCGCCGCCTGGGCCGGGCCGGGCTGAGGGGCCGCTTGAGCGCCTGGGCGGCCAGGCGCCCCCAGCCGGTCCGGGGCCCGGGCTGCCGCGCCCTGCGGGTCAGGAGGTCCGGCAGGACGCTCGGGTGCACTGAAGCGGCCAGGGCCACCGGCTCCGCCCGGGCGCTGCGAAAGACTGCCTGGGCGAAGGCAGCCGCCGTGGGCCGCTGCCCGGCATTGTCGGCCAGGGCTGCCTCCAGTGCCGCGGCAAGTTCCACGGGAACGCCGGGAACATGCATGCTCAGGGGCATGCGGTCCCGGGTGGCCGGCGGCGGCTGGCCCGTCAGAGCGAACCACCCCACGGCCGCCATGCCGTAAACATCCGTTGCCGCCGAAGGATGCCCGTCGGAGGGCAGGCGGAACCCCGGTGTTCCGCCGCCGGAAACCTGGCCCTGCCCCACCAGGCGGCCAAATCCCAGATCGCCAAGCACGGGCTTGCCGTGGGCTGTCAGGAGTACATTGCCGGGGGAAACATCGCCGTGGACCACCCCGCCGGCCTGCAAAAATGACAACACCTGGCCCAGCGGGGTCAGGATCGTCACCACCTCCCCCACCGTCAGGGGACCCCTGGCCGCCACGATGTCCCGCACCGACCCTCCCGCGGCGTGGTCCATCAGCAGAGCGCTGCCTCCCTCCCAGGCGCCGCCCAGACCGACGACACCATGGATCCGGAGCAGGTGCTCATGGTCATAATGGGCCAGGATGCGCCACTCCTGTGTGATGTCGCTCGCATTGTTACGCCCATCCCCGAATTCCGCTGTTATGCCGCCCTGCCGGCCAGCCCCGCCGGGCAGGTAGCACTTGGCAGCCAGCGGTGCCGAGCCGTCCTGCGGCTGCACCAGCCACACCGAGCCCTGCGCCCCGCCACCAAGCCAGCGGACCGTGTCATATCCGGCGATCTCCGGTACACGCCGCGCACTGCCTTGCTCCACGTTTGCCTCAATATACCAGTGATAGACCATTTTTGGCATTCCTGCCGAAAGTTATCCACAGGCCTGTTGTCCACAGGGGCGTTTTCGGATTTAGGCGAATTTCCTTCGTCGCCTAAAGTGGCAGCTATGACTGTTGAGTTCACAGAGGTCGGTTTTGCCCCGGATTTTGTCGACTACAGCGGTGCCTGGGACCAACAGCGCAAGGTGCACGACGCCGTCGTCGCCGGCGCTGCGGGAAACACGGTGCTGCTGCTCGAACACTCCGCTGTTTACACGGCTGGAAAACGTACCGAAGACCACGAACGCCCCTTTGACGGCACCCCCGTCATCAATGTTGACCGGGGCGGCAAGCTGACCTGGCACGGCCCGGGCCAATTGGTGATGTACCCGATCGTTCGCCTGAAGGATGCCCATGGAATCCGGGAATACGTCCACACCCTGGAAGAGATCATCATAGAAACACTGGCCGCCTTTGGTGTGGCCGGAGTCCGGGTTGAAGGCCGCGCCGGCATCTGGCTGCGGGCCGACGGCACCGCCCCGGACCGCAAGATTGCCGCCATCGGCATCCGCGTCCACGACGGCGTCACCATGCACGGGATCGCCATCAATGCCAACAACGACCTGGCACCCTACGCCCAAATCATTGCCTGCGGCATTACCGATGCAGGCACCACCACCATCGCGGCGGAAACCGGCAACGATGTCGGGCCTGCAGCACTGGTGCCCATCCTCGAGGCAGCCACCCGCCGCCTCCTGGGCCCCCTGGTCGAGGATTTCACCCCTGGCCTAGTAGCGACCGGCACCGCTGCAGTGCAGCACCCGGCAGAAGGAGCATTGGCATGACGTTGGCACCTGAGGGGCGCAAGATGTTGCGCATTGAGCAGCGGAACGCGGCGGTTCCGGTGGAGCGCAAGCCGGAGTGGATGAAGGCCAAGGTGGAGATGGGGCCGGAGTTCATTGCGATGAAGAA
>Ga0134128_10001088_pt1 | contig 36276 bp, 30 predicted proteins | sample KB31754_FD_96462 | JGI IMG/M metagenome (GOLD analysis project Ga0134128, IMG submission 96462) | Terrestrial soil microbial communities with excess Nitrogen fertilizer from Kellogg Biological Station, Michigan, USA - KB3-175-4 | ecosystem: Environmental > Terrestrial > Soil > Unclassified ...
TCGGCGCGGTCCTCATCTTCTTCATCCCCATCGCGCTGCTCACCGCCGTCTGGTACGTCATCAGGATCGAGACGGCCCAGCGCAAGCTGACCGTCAACTACGCCCAGCGCATCGTGGGCCGGCGCATGTACGCCGGCACGGCCAGCGCCCTGCCGGTGAGGGTGGATCAGGCCGGGGCCGTCGCGGCGCTCTGCGCGGCCGCCGCCGGCTCGTCGCTCCTGCTCCTGCGCGGCGGCTGGCTCGACGACTTGGTCTACGCCGTCCTGATCGTCTACTTCGCCCGCTTCGCCGGAGCGCGGACGCTCGACGCGCACGAGCTCGCCGACCAGCTCAAGAAGACCGGCGGCTCGCTCGCGGGCGTGCGCCCGGGCGACGCGACCGCCTCGCGCATCCTGTGGGTCCACGACCGCGTCGCCCTGGGAGGGGCGGCCCTGATCGCCGCGGCGGCCGTTCTGCCGGACATCCTCCGGCGCGTCTTCCGCCTGCCGTTCTTCTTCGACGGCGTCGAGACCGTGATCGTCGTCGCCGCCGCGCTCGACGCGATGGCGCGCGTCGAGTCCCATTCGCTCATGCGCACCTACGCCAAGTACATGAAGCAGCCGGCGCGCTGACGCGCACCATGCGCGCGCTCCTGCTCCTGCTGCTCTGCGCGCCGCTGCGCGCGGCCGATATGAGCCTCGAGACGATCCGCGAGAAGCACGGCCTCCCCGGGATGGCTCGCGCGCGCCTGCAGGACGGCAAGCTGTCCGTCGAGGTCTCCGGCGTCCGCCGCTTCGGCGAGCCGGCGAGCGTCCGTCCCGGCGATCAATGGCATCTGGGCTCGTGCACGAAGGCGATGACCGCCACCTTGGTCGCGCTGTTCGCGGAACGCGGGCTTCTGCGTTGGAACGAGACGCTGCCGGAGCTGTTCCCTCAGCTCGATCTTGATCCCGCGTACGGCAAAGTGACTTTGGAGATGCTGCTCGCCCACCGCGCCGGACTGGCGGGCGATCTGCTCGCCTACGACGGCGGAAAGCTCTGGGGGCGGCTCTGGGAGCCCGGCCTCGACCCGAGCGAGGGCCGCGCCCTCGTCGCCAAGACCATGCTGGAGGCCCCGCCCGCCTCGCCGCCCGGCAGCCGCTACGAGTACAGCAACGCCGACTACATCATCGCGGGAGCCGTCCTCGAGCGAGCCGCGGAGACGTCATGGGAGAACATCATCCGGAAGGAGCTGTTCCGCCCTCTCGGGATGAACTGCGGCTTCGGTCCGGCGGGCGGCCACGTGCGCGAAGGCGGCGCATGGACGCCCGTGAACAAGGACAATCCGCCCGCTCTCGGGCCCGCCGGCACCGTCCACTGCGATCTGGCCTCCTGGGCCAAGTTCGCCCAGCTCCACCTCGACGGCGACGCGGGGCGCCCGACGCCGATCCTTCACCCCGCGTCCTTCGCGAAGCTTCACGCCGCCTATCCGGGCCAGGAGTACACCTACGGCGGCTGGATCCGCGTTTCGCGCCCTTGGGCCGGCAAGAGGGGTCTCGCGCTCAATCATGTGGGAAGCAACACGATGAACACGGCCGACATCTGGCTCGCGCCGGAGCGGAATCTCGCGCTGCTCTCGACGGCGAACGCGGCGGGCCCGGAGGCCTCGGCGGCGGTCGACGAGGCGGTCGGCTCCTTGATCCCCTAAACCGGGCGGCCTATTTTCGGACGCGGATCCCAGCCTTGCGGGCCGCGGTCGCGAGCGCGGCGTCGAGCGTGGCAAGGGGAAGCTGTCGGCGCGCGGCCAATTCCAGATAGGCCGCTTCGTAGGCCGTAAGCCCGTACTCGCGTCCCAGTGAACGCAGGCGGGTCGTACCTCACCACGTGCTTCCACGCAGGCGGGATCAGCGCCGCCACTCGCCCTACGAATTCCACGCCCGTTTACTCATAGTACGCCGGTCCGCCGTTCGTTTTGCTAACTTGATAGCGAACGATGTCCACTTGCGAACACGCCGGACGCGGCGTTATGCTCGAGGGCGGCCGGACAAAGAGAGGAGGGCGCCAGCTGGATGGAGAACCTCAACGCGGATCAACTCGCCTTCGCGCGATCGTTCAACTTCCGCCGGCGCGCGGGGCGCATGGCCGCCGCCGCCGCCGGCCTCGCTCTCGCGGCCGACTACGCCGCCGCCCGGTTTCGCGGGGGCTCGCTCCCGCCGCCGGCCTATGAAACGCCGATCTGGGCGGCAATCGGCCTGCTGTTCCTCTTCAGCTTCTGCCTGAATTGGGTCTGGGCTAAATGTCCGGGCTGCGGGCGTTGCATCGGCTACTCGTGGTGGGCGGCAAGGGGCTTGCCGCAAGGACTGCGCTGCGACAAGGAAATCGAGTGCGGCCAAGCGCTCGATTCATAGCTTCGTTCTCCCGAAGCCTTCGCCCGTCCGCCGTTGAAAAGAAAGGCCCCGGCTGGAGGGGTGCCAGCCGGGGCCTGTTTACGACCGAACGGTTCCTTAGTGGACGAGCTTGCCGGCGTCGATCATGCCCGCGCCCTGCTCGTCGGTCGACAGGCCCGGGAGCGGCTTGGCGGCCTTGGTCAGCTGATTGAGCACGCCGTCCGGGCCGGTCAGGCCCGTCCAGCCCTGCGACACCGCGAGCGCCGCGAGGCCGGTCACGTGCGGCGTGGCCATCGAGGTGCCGTTGTAGGAGATGAAGCCGCCGCCCAGCTTGTCGGAGACGACGTCCACGCCCGGGGCGATGAACTTGACCTGCGGACCGCGGCTGGAGAAGGAGGCGATGTGGTCGTTGGAGTCGGACGCCGAGACCGTGATGACCTCCGGGTACTGGCCGGGGAAGCCGACCGAGCCGCCCGAGTTGCCCGCCGCGGCGACGATGACCAGGCCCGAGCCCTTGGCGAAGCGGATCGCGCGGTGCATCGCGTCGCTGTCGGTCGGCGCGCCGAGCGACATGTTGGCGACCTGCATGCCGTTCTTGGCCGCCCAGACGATGCCGTCGATCACGTCGGAGAGGTTGCCCGAACCGTCCGCGTCGAGCACCTTGACCGCGTAGAGGCGAGCCTTCGGCGCCACGCCGACCACGCCCTTGCCGTCGCGCAGGGCGGCGATGGTGCCGGAGACGTGCGTGCCGTGGCCGTTGTCGTCCTGATAGTCCTCGGGCTTCTCGGTCTTGGTGATCGCCGAGTAGCCGCCGTCGACCTTGCCCGCGAGGTCCGGGTGGTTCAGGTCGATGCCGGTGTCGATGACCGCGACCTTGACGCCCGCGCCCTCGGTCGTGTCCCACGCCGCCGGAGCGTGCACGCGGTTGATGCCCCACGTGATCTCGGGGCGGTTGGCGAGAGCGGCGAGCTTGCCCGGGTTCTGGGTGAACTGGCCCGCCTTCGGGAAGTGGAAGGCCTCCATGTTCACCGCGAAGGGCGTCGCCTGGAAGGAGACCGCGGCCTGGTCGATCCACTTGACGCGCTGGTCGGCCTCGATGGAGACGATCGAGGCGTCGGCCGACTTGTTGGCGAGCGTCTGGCCCGCGGGAAGATCGACGACCGAGGCGGAGTACTCGTTGTCGGAGTCGCCGTCCGTGGCGATGTTCGCGGCGGCCTTCACGTTCAGGGAGGCGAGCGCGGCGTCGCGCCCGGCCTGCTTGACCTTGGGCTTGAACGTCACGATCCAGCGCTTCATGCCCGCCTGCGGAGCGGGGAGCGCGTTCGCCAGCCCGGGAGTGGCCAGCAGCGCCGCGACGGCGATCTTCAGCGTGAGTCTCATGCGTTTTCTCCTTTCCCGCCGGAGAGGGGTCCGGGCGGGCTGCGTCGTTGGGTGGAGAATAAGCGAAAGGCCTATATTGAACATGGGGCGTAGGGCCTAGACGCGGCTAGGTCCAAAGGCCTATATCCTAGGCCCTTCGTCCGGCGCCGCCTGGGCCCAATGGGGCCCGGCCGCCCCGCGCGAAACTCGGGCCTAACCGCCGCGCGTCCTATTGACGAAAAGCGAGTCGCGGTCTATACTGCGGACAGAGGTCGCCATGAAAAAAATCTCGACGAAAGCGAACGCGCGGTCGAAGGGATCCGGCCGCAAGGCGAAGGGCGGAAGACTCGAGCTCGACCGCGGCTGGAACGAGCTCGAGGCGCAGGCCGACCGCTTGAAGTCCGACTGGATGAGCCTCTCCGTCCAGCTCGGCATCGGCGGGCATCAGGACAAAGAGCCCGCCTTCGACTGACCGGCTCCTACTCCTCGTCGGCCGCGCGGCGCTTCTTGAGGCGCACCGCGCGGGACGGCTCGCGGCGGCCGTAGCGCTCCAGCAGCGACTCCGCGGCCGCGAACAGCGCTCCGGCCCAGCGCCTCGCGCGCACGCCCTCCACCAGCGCGTGACCGTCGAGCCTCGCCACCTCGCTCCACAGCTCCGGCGTCTTCCGGGCGTCCCTCTCCAGCGCCTCGTGCCGCTCCGGCTCGTGCGTCTTCGTGGGCAGGTGCACCTCGTCCTTGATCGCGACCGTCGCGTCGGCCGCGCCGCCCGCGACCGTCGTCACGCCCGCCGCCTCCGCGAACGCGGCGATGCGGTCGTCGAGGTCCTTCTTCTCGAGGTCGAGCGTCTTGAGCTCGTCCTTGACCTTGCGGCGCTTGGCCTCGACCTCAGCCAGCGCGTCGACGAGCTTGACCCCGTCGTCCCGCTTGCGCTCCTCCGCGGGAAGAGCGGCCACCTTCAGCGGATGGGCGAACACCGGGCACAGGTCGCGGTACTCGCACCAGTCGCACAGCGCGGTCTCGTTGGGCGCGAACTCGTGGTCGTGCTTGATGGCGGCGATGGTCTTGGCCACGTCCGCGAGCAGGCGCTCGCGCGCGGCGGCGTCGCGGACGGAGGTCAATATCTTGCCGTGGCGGACGTAGTGCCATTTGAGACGGACCTCCTTCGTGTCCGGCCATTCCCGGCGAACGGCGAGCTCGTACAAGGCCAGCTGCCAATCGGCGTCCGCGTGCTCCTGATTGGGGAGGCTCTTGGCCGTCTTATAATCGTGGATCTCGAAGGCGCCGTCGGGCGCGAGCGAGAGCCGGTCCACGAAGCCCTCGATGCGGTACTCGCGGCCCTCCACTTCCAAAGGAAAGCCGACGCGCTTCTCGACGGCCACCGTCCGGTCCTCCGAGAACGGCGCGTGCGCGCCGTAGTAGAGCTCGACGCAGTCGCGGCCGACCTTGGTCCAGTCCTCGCGCGTGAAGCGCGCGTCCTTCAGCTGGACGGTCTCGTCCCATTCCTCGCCCAGCGCCCTCTCGTAGAAGGCCTGGACCTCGGCCAGCGCCGGGACCTTCCCCCCCGAGACGAGGCCGTAGAGCTCCTCGAAGGCGGCGTGGACCGCGACGCCGACGACGGTCTCCGGCGTCTTGCGGCGGCGGGAGATCTTGTCGACGTAGCGGTACTGGTAGCGCCGGGCGCAGTTCTTATAGACGTCGAGCTTGGAAGGAGAGAACTTCGAGGACCTATCTTCTTCCATAAACTTCCTCGAATGAGCTCTCGGCGCTTCTAAAGGATCTCAAGCAAGGCGAAGTGCAGGTACTCGGTCTCCGGCATGGCGAGCAGGACCGGGTGGTCGGCCGACTGGCCCCGCAGGGCGACGACCCGGATCGAGCGCTGGGCCTTCGTCTGCGCGTCGCGCAGCATCTTCACGAAGTCCTCGCGCGAGACGTGGTGCGAGCACGTCGCGGTGGCGAGCAGGCCGCCGCGCGGCAGCGCCTTCATCGCCTGGGCGTTGAGCTTCGAGTAGAGCCGGATCGCCTTGGGCAGGTGCTTCTTGGCCGGCACGAGGCTCGGGGGGTCGAGCACGATCATTTCGGGCTTGAAGGGCTGCAGCGAGCCGGCGAAGGACTCGAGCGCCTGCTCGGCGTCCCCCTCGTCGAAGGAGACCGTGCCCTCGACGCCGTTGAGCTTGGCGTTCTCCTTGGCGAGCTGCAGGGCGGGGCCGGAGCTGTCGATGGCGAACACGCTCTTCGCGCCGCCCTTGGCCGCGCTGATCGCGAAGCCGCCCGTGTAGCAGTAGAGGTCCAGGACGTTGCGCCCCGCGAAATAAGGCCGCAGGAACGCGCGGTTGTCGCGCTGGTCGAAGTAATGGCCCGTCTTCTGCCCCTCGCCGATGGCGGCGACGAAGCGCAGGCCGCCCTCCACGATCGGCGTCTTCTCCGGCACGGCGCCGGAGAGCAGGCGGCACTCCAGCGGCAGGCCCTCGATCGCGCGCGTGCGGTGATCGTTCTTCAGGTAGATGCCCTTGGGCTTGAGCAGCTGGTCGAGCGCGGCCGCGACCATGTCCAGGCGCCGCTCGATGCCCGCGGACAGGACTTGCAGGACCAGCACGGAGCCGTAGCGGTCCACGACGAGGCCCGGGATGCCGTCGGACTCGCCGAAGCACAGGCGGTAGGCGTTCTCGCCGGGACAAACCCGCTCTCGATACGCGAGCGCGTCCGAGAGACGCTTGCGGAAGAACTCGGCGTCGATGACGTCCTTCGGCGAGCGAGTGAGCATGCGGCCCGCGATCAGGCTGTTCGGGTGGTAGAAGCACAGGCCCAGCTCGTGGCCGGTCGAGGTCACGATGACCGCGAGGTCGCCGGGCTTGGGCTCGCCCTCCGCGCGGACCTCCTTGATCTCGTTGGAGAAGACCCAGTTGTGCCCTCCGAGCAGGCGCTTCTCCTGCGACGGGTGCAGGATGACGCGGGCGAGGGTCTGGGGTTCGGCGGCGGTCTCTGACATCGGGGCTCTCCAGGGCGCGCGGGATCGCGCGCCTCGGGACATTCTACCGTTTCGGGAGCCCCGATGTCAGGACGATCTAGGCGCCGGCGCCGACGGCTTCCTGGTGCTCCGCGTCCACCGCGAACGAGATCTTGGCGTCGAGGCGGTACTGGAGCTTGCCGCCGTTGACCGCCACCTGCATGTTCTCGATGTTGAGCGACTTGATGTTGCGGATCGACTTTGAAGCCTCGTCGATCGCCTGCTTCGCCGCGTCCTCCCAGCCCTTCTCCGACTGGGCCAGCACTTCGATCACTTTCATCACGGCCATGGCGCTACCTCCCTGCATCTCGTGCGGCGGAAGGATGCTACCCGCGATCGCGGGCCGCGGTCCATGACGGGAACGCCAGGCTTATTTGACGCGCCTGCCGCTCGAGAGGCGGGCCCGATGACCCTGCGCCAATTTCACGAGCTGCGCCGGACGCGACGCCTTCATGCGGTTCGCCGAGCGGCGCGTCGATCGGCGCGACGGCTTGCCCGCCGGAGAATCCTCGAGCGAGTAGGGCGCCTCGCGCTCGGCGTGCAGCGAGAAGTTGCGTGACGCGGTGCGCCCGTGCCGCTGCCGCTCGTCGGCCGGTCGGGCGCCGCCGGGACGGGCCGGCCAATCGCGGTCCGGCCTGCGCGCCTTCTTGGGCCCTGAGCGCGCCTCGAGGTACTTGAACGCGTCGGCTTTGCTCGCCATGGGTGCCTCCTGCGTCCCACAGTATAGCCCCGAGGCGCCGCACGGCGCCGTCAAATGCGGATGACGGCCGCGCGACGGACCCGGGACCTTCGGTCCGTTTTCCCCCGGGTCCAATGCCCGGCCGATCGTGACGCCACCGTCATTTTGGACGGGCGGCGCCGGGTTAAAATGATGATGACGCAATCATGACGCTGGAGGCACCGATCCATGAAGTCCATGAACCCGCTCATTCTCGTCCTCGCGCTGTCCGCCGTCGCCGGCTCCGCCGCCGCCACCCCCCTCGACCTGGCCCTCGACGCGGCCGTCGAGAAAGCCCGCGAGGCGGTCGCCGCCGCCCGCGCGCAGGCGCCCGCCTCCTGCGAGGACGCCAAGGAGCTCGAGACCCCTCTCGAGCTGACCGTGACCTACCCGGACGGCTCCTTGCCCCTCCGGCTGCGCTTCGAGTACGCGGGCTGCGGCTGGGAGCCGCGCAACGACTATCTGCCGCCCTACACCACGCGCTCCTACCGCGCGGAGGACGGCTACGGGCTGACCATCGTGACCGACGACGGCCGGGACGTCTCGGAAGTCCTGCTCTCGAAGGGCAAGGCGTGGGCCGGAAACTTCGGCGGCCTGTCCAACGCGGCCATCGTCTCGGGCGATCCCGTCCGCGTCCAGCTCACGGACCACGAGGACTATAAGATGAAGGCCGGCGTCGCGGAGCTGCGCAACGCCGCCAAGCCGGCGTACCCCGAGCTCAAGGCCTGCGAGGCCGCCGATTGGTCGCTGGCGTCCGGCGTCGGCGCCCCGGTGCGCGACGCCTCCGGCGCGCCGGAGACCGGCTTCACGCGCGGCGGACCGTCCCTGGTCCTGCTCACCAAGACGGCCGCTTACTACTACCACGAGGACTGCGACATCTGCGCCGAGCTCACGAAGTGCGAGCTGGCGACCGGCAAGCTCAGCAGCGTCATCGCCGCGCACTCGGTGTCCTGCGACGACATGACGACGGTCCGCTCGGAGGCCGGCGCGGTCTACGACGCCTGCGCCGAGAGCCGCTAGGCTTCCGCGACGCTCACAGCCCCGCCGCGTTCCAGGTACGCGGCGGGGCTTTCATTTGAGGGGCCGATCGGCCGGGCCGCGCTAGGCCGTTCGCCCCAGGCCGCCGGCGGCGGCGGCCTCTATACTCGAGGCATGAGGCGCCTGCTCGCCGTCCTGCTGCTGCCCGCCGCCGCGCTCCCCATCCGCGCCCAGGCCCAGCTGGCCGACGCCGCCCGCGCCGCGCCCCGCATCCTCATGCCGGGAGCGCCCGTCGGACAGGCGCCCGGCCTCATCCTCGTGGGCGCCGGCGCGGCGACGCCGGCGCTCGCCGCCGGCGCTCCCCCCGCTCTCGTCATCCCCGCCGCGCCCGCGATCCTGGCGCCGGCTCCGATGATCGTCCCCGCGGCGCGCGCCATGACCGAGGAGGAGGCCGCGCCGGCGACGCCGCCCTCGCAGGCCGGCCTCAAGGCGCTGGCGGCCTCTCTCGCTCCCGCCGCCGAGCCGGACGGAACGGACTCCTCCGCCGAGCGGGCCCGCTCCCTCGACTCCCGATTCGACGGGCGTCTCGCGCCGGAGGCCTCCGATTGGACGGGCGTCTCGGCGGATTTCTCGCGCGGGCCGCTCGCGCCCGGCCTGCCCGCGGTCGAGCTCGGCGCGCGGTCGCTGATCGCGCGCCTGCTGCCGAGCCTCTACCGCCGCGCGCCCCTGACCGCCGCCTACGACCGCGGCGAGAACCCGTCGACGGGCCACACCTGGACCCCGGAGCGCGGCCACGTCGTCGAGCTCGCCCCGGTCCGCGCCGACGCGCGCGGCGAGGTCGCCTCCGCGTTCGGCGCCCCGAACTCCCTCCGCGTCCAGCAGAAGATCGAGCGCCTCATGGAGTTCGCCCACGAGTATTTCCACGTGCTGTTCGACACGGGAGTCCGCCGACAGGAGAACCATCCGCCCCAGTCCGCCTACGCGGCGATGACCGAGGGCTTCGCGGTGAGCGGCGAGCAGCTGCTCATCAAGCGCCTTCTCGACGAGGCCCCATCGCTCGGCCTCGGCCCGCGCGACGCGATGGACCTCGCCGCGATCGCCGCGGCGCGCAGCCGCTGGCTCGACGTCGAGGACAATCACTACACCGAGGGGATCCTGGCTTGGCGCAAGGCCTATGAGAGGGGCGGCGCGGCCGGGCTCGTCGAGCTCCTGTCCTCGCTCTCCGCGCGGCGCATGATCGCGACCCCGCGCTCCGACCCGGCCTATCAGCTCGCGCTCGGCGAGCCCGAGCTGCTCGCGGGCTATCTGGGCCGCGACGCGGCCTCGCCCGCGCGCCGCGGGCTCGAGGCGTTCGCCAAGGCCGCCAAAGGCGAGGCGCTGACGGAGGCCGAGACGAAAGACGCCGCGGCGGCCGCGAAGAAGGCGGGGCCCGACGGCTGGCGCCGCCTCTACGAACGCACGCTGTTCGCCGACAAGCGCCTGAAGGATCCGCCGGCGCAAGCGTCGAGCGGGTCGTGGTGGGACAAGAAGACCGAGGCGCCGGTCTCCGTCGAGGCCGCGTTCGCGCTCGCGCGGCTCGATCCCGAGGCGGCGGCCGCGCTCGCGCGGCTCCTGGCGGACACGATCTCCTCGCCGGGAGGCGCGGGCCGCCTCTTCGGCAGGCCCGGCCCGAACGAGACGCTGAACGCGATCGCCGCGGGCGCCGAGGCGCTTCCTTGGGACGCGGCCGGCCGCAAATCCTGGGACGCCGGCCTCATGCGCTGGCTGACGGGCGCGCGCTAGGCGGCGAATTCCTCGGCCGGCGCCTCGGCCCGCTTCTTCGCGAAGAAGAAGAACAGCAGGACCGCGTCGATGGAGGCCACGAGCATCAGGACGTAATAGGAGCGCAGTCCCGCGGCGAGGTGCAGGCCGCTGAGGACCTTCGACAGCCCGAAGCCGACGACCCAGGCGTCGAAGCTCATGCAGATGCGCCGGAACGTCTCCGCGTTGAGGTGGTGGATCAGGTAGTAGCCCAGCGGCATGCCGATCAGCACGCTCGGCACGATCGCCCCCGCCAGCCGGAGGCTGTGGACGCTGTACAAGCCCAGGAAGGCGTACGCCGACGCGGTGAAGACCGACTCCGCCGTCCGGATGAGGCTCAGCGCCGCGCGGAAGTCCTCCTTCGGAAGGCCCTGGTTGTTCAGCAGGACCGCCAGCGGCGGGCCGGAGATGGTCGTCAGCGAGTAAAGGATGCCGATGCCGAAGCCGAACGGCGCCGCGACCGCCTTCTCCGCTCCGGCGCCGAGCGGGCGGCGCAAGCCGCCCGCCTGCAGGAGGATCACCGGCAGGATGACGACGTACGTGACCAGCTTGAGCCAGTCCGGGGACACGCGGAACAGCACGTAGCTCCCCGCGACCACGCCGGGAAAGACGCCCGCGACGATCGGCAGCGCGCGCCGCAGCACCCGCGCCAAGCCGCGCCGGTTGATGAACATCGAATAGACGTTGACCGCCACCTCGACGAGCACCATCGCCGGATTCAGGATGCGGTTCGTGAGGTAGAGCAGCGACACCGGCACCGTGATCGAGGAGAAGCCGTAGCCGAGCGCTCCGTTGACCGTCGCGGCCAGGAGGGTGATCCCGCCCAGGATCGCGAGCTCGGCGAAGCCGGCGTGGACGATCATGGACCGCGCCTATGCAGTCCGCACTCCTTCGCGCCGCTCGGATTCTCCCACCACCACCTCCCGGAGCGGGGATCGGCTCCGGGCTGGACGGCGCGCGAGCAGGGCTCGCAGCCGACGCTCGGGTAGCCCTCGTCGTGCAGGCGGCTGTAGGGCAGGCGCCGCTCGCGGATGCGGCTCCAGACCTGCGCGCTCGTCCACGCGGCCAGCGGGTTGAGCTTGCGCAGGCCGAACTCGTCGTCCCACTCGACCAGGGCCGCCGCCGCGCGGTCGAGCGACTGCTCGCGGCGCACGCCCGTGATCCAGGCCTTGGCGCCCGCGAGCGCGCGGCGCAGGGGCTCGACCTTGCGCACGCGGCAGCAGAGGCGGCGCAGCTCCGGGCTCTCGTAGAAGAGGTTCGGCCCGTGCCGGCCGACGAGCTCGCCGACGGCCTCGGCGTCGGGGAAATACGTCTCGAGGGTCAGCGACGGATAGCGCTCGCGCAGGCTCGCGACGAGGTCGTGCGTGGCCTGCGGCAGTCGGCCGGTGTCGAGCGTCACGACGCGCGGGAAGTGTCCGATCGCGTCGAAGGCGTCGAGCAGGACCACGTCCTCCGGCCCGAAGCTCGACGCGAGCACGAGACGCCCTCCCGGGAAGCGCTCGAGGCTCCAGGCCAGGAACTCCTCGACGCTGAGCCCCGCGAGGTCGTCCGCGAGCGCGGCCGCGGCCGCGCGCTTCTCCTCGCTCATGACGCGCACTCCCCCTTGCCGGTCTTGACGGCGAATTCGGCCCGATGCCCTCCGACTTCCTCGAGAGCCGTCGCCGCGTCGCGGTACTTCTCCGGAGCCTGGGCGAACGGCGGCAGCTCGGCCAGCGGCGCCAGCTCGGCCTTGAGCAGGTCGCGCCCGTAGCGCTCGACGAAGGCGTTGAACGTCTCGCCGGGCTGGCGGTTCTCGTCGTAGATCTCGACGAGCCGCGCGACGGCCTCCGGGACGTTCGACGCCGGGATCTTGAGGAACGGCTCGGCGAACGCCTTCTCCGCGTCCACGTCCCCAAGCGCGCCGCCCAGCATCAGCTGGTACGTCGGAGTCTGGCGGCCGTCGATCGTCTTGGCGCCGCCGTACAACCCGATCGGCGCGATGTGGTGCTGGCCGCAGGAGTTCGGGCACCCGGAGATCTTGATGCGCACTCCCGACAGGTCCGCGATCCGCGCCACCTCCCTCTCGAGGCGCGCGGTCAACGCGCGCGCCATGCCCCGCGAGGACGTGATGCCGAGCTGGCAGGTGTCCGCTCCGGGGCAGGACGTCACGTCGACGAGCCGCTCCGCCCCGGGCTTGGCGAGCCCCGCGTCGCGCAGCAGGGGATAGACCTCTCCCAAGGCGGCGTGCGGGACCCAGCGCAGGGCGACGTTCTGCTGGACCGTCGTGCGCAGCGTCCCGTTGGAGTAGCGGCGCGCGACCGCGGCCAGCGCGCGCAGCTGGGCGGCCGTCACGTCGCCGAGCTCCAGGCGCACGTGGATGAGGACGTAGCCGGGCTGCTTCTGCGCGGTCACGTTGCTCAGGAGCCAGCGCTGGAAGTCGTCGCCGTCGGGCGGCTCGGCGCGGGTCCAGGCGGAGCGCGTCGCGGCGCCGGCCGCCGCGCCGGGCCGCTCCGTCCAGACGTCGAGCGCGGGGAATTGGTCCGCGCACGCGAGCTTGAGCTTCTCGCGCTCGCGCAGGACCTGCGCGCGGAAGCTCTCCCAGCCGAGCTTCTCGACCGCGTACTTCATGCGCGCCAGCATCTTCTGCTCCCGGTTGCCGGCGCGGTCGAAGACCCGCACGATCGCGGCCATCGTCGGCAGCAGGTCGGCCTCCGGCGTGAAGTCCTCGAGGCGGCGGGCGGCCTTCGGCTGAGCGCCGAGTCCCCCTCCCACGTACAGCTCGAAGCCGCGCTCCTCGCGGCTGTCGGAGCCGGGCCGGACCGCGGCCACCGCGCCGATGTCGTGGATGTCGGGGAGAGCGCAGTCGCGCCGGCACCCGGAGAAGGAGACCTTGAACTTCCGCGGCAGGGTCTGGTTCATCGGGTTGCGCAGGAAGTAGCGGGTCGCGGCCGCCGCGTAGGGGCTCACGTCGAAGGGCTCCAGCGCGCAGACGCCGGCTTTATGGCACGCGGTCATCGTGCGCATCGTGTTCGAGCACGCCTCGCGCGTCGTCAGCCCCACGGCGTTGATCTTCTCGAGGAACGGCGCGGCGCTCTCCGACTCCACGAAGTGATATTGGAAGTTCTGCCGCGTCGTGACGTGCGCGACGCCGCGCGGCGTGCTCTCCGCCAGCTCGGCGAGCGCGTCGAGCTGGTCCGCGTTGAGCCCCCCCGCCGGAATCTTCACCCGGACCATGTGCATGTCGGCCTGGGCCTGTCCGTAGACCCCGTTCTGCAGGCGGAAAGCCCTGTACTCGTCCTGGGAAAGCTCCTTATTCCAAAATCGCCTCGTGAACTCGTCGAACGTGTCGACCTCCTCCGGCTTCGCCCAGGAGGACCAGACCGCTCCCGGATCGCCGGGAACCTCCTCCGCGTCAGGCACGCGATCGCGCTTCGACATGGCTCCTCCCTTCCGCGGCGGCGGCGCCGGCGGCTCCGCGCCAATTCAAATCCCGGCTCAGCGCGACGACCGCGCCGACGACGATCACGGCGGGGGCGGAAAGCCCCGCCTGCCGCGCGGCGTCCGGCAGGCCGGCGAGATCGGACACGACGCGCTTCTCGCCCGGCCAGCCCATCGAGCCCAGCGCAGCGGCCGGCGTCGCGGAGCTCCAGCCGAAGGCGATCAGGCGGTCGCAAAGGCCGCGGAGCGCGGAGACGCCCATGAGGACGACCAAGGTCCCCTGCGGGGAGATCCTCGCCCAGTCGACGCCGGGTCCTCCGTCGTCGAGCTCGCACGCGCGGCCCGTGACGACGGTCAGCATCGACGAGAAGCGGCGGTCGGTCACCGGGATCCCCGCGTACGCCGGCGCGGCCACGCACGACGACACGCCGGGCACCACCTCCCAAGGGATCCCCTCGCGGGTCAGCGCCTCGGCCTCCTCGCTGCCGCGGCCGAAGACGAAGGGATCGCCGCCCTTGAGGCGGACGACGCGCAGGCCGCGCCGCGACAGAGTCGCGAGCAGGGCGTTGATCTTCTCCTGCGGCATCGCGTGGAGGCGGTCGCGCTTGCCGGCGTCGACGAGCTCGGCGCCGTCCGGCGCGAGCGCCAGGATCTCCGGGGTCACCAGCGCGTCGTGCACCACGGCCTGCGCCGCGCGCAGGCGCTCGGCGCCCTTGAGCGTGAGCAGGCCCGGGTCGCCGGGACCCGCGCCCACGAGCGAGACCAGGCCGGGCGCCGTCACGGCAGGCTCCGCTCGAGCGCGCGCGCGGAGCCGGCGGCCGCCGCGGCCTCGAGGACCCGCCGCCGGCGCGGCAGGCTCAAGCCGAGCAGCCGCGGGCGCAGGCGGGCCAGCGCCGAGGCGAGCCGGACGTCCTCCGGGGTCAGGAAGCCCTGCAGGCGCCGGCGCAGGCGCCGCGCGAGGAAGGGGCTGGCTCCGCCCGTCGACACCGCGATCGCGAGACGGCCCCGCCGCACGACGGCCGGGACGAAGAAGTCGCACAGCGGCGGCCGGTCCACGACGTTCGCCCAGATGCCGCGGCGGCGGCATAAAGCCGAAACCCTCGCGTTCAGCTCCTCGTCGTCGGTCGCGCAGACGGCCAGGGACGCGCCGTCGAGATCGCTGTCCCGGAACCGCCGCTCGACGACCCGCGCGGCGCGCTCCCACGCCTCGGGACAGACGCGCGGCGCCACGATCTTCACGACCGCGCCGCAGCGCGCCAGGTCGCGCGCCTTGCGCGCGGCGATCGGCCCGCCGCCCACGAGCAGGACCTTCTTGCCCTCGAGACGCAGGAAGGCGGGGTAAGGCGCGGCCGCCTTCATATCAGAGGATCATCCCCGCGCCCATCGTCGCGTTCGTCGTCTCGTCGATCAGGATGAAGCTTCCGGTCGCCCGGTTCTCGCGGTAGGGGTCGGCGCAGAGCGGGCGGCTGGCGCGGATTCGGACGACGGCGAAGTCGTTGAGCCCCACGCCCTGGCCCGCCGGGACCTCGCGCAGGCCGCGGATGTCGAGCTTGTGGCGGACCGACTCGACGACGCAGCGCGTCTCGAGGGTCGTCTGGCGCAGCAGATAGCGGCTCCCCGGGGTCAAGGGGACGGGCGACATCCAGCACACGCTGGCCTCGAGCTCGGAGCCGACGCGCGGCGGCGCGGCGGGGCTGGCCAGCATGTCGCCGCGGGCGACGTCGACCTCGTCGGCGAGCCCGACCGTGATCGAGGCGGGCCCCTCGGCGCGCGCCAGGGGCCGGCCGCCCGCGTACAGCGACGCCACGCGCGTGCGCGTCCCCGCGGGCAGGACCACGACCTCGTCTCCCTCGCGAAGGGAGCCGCAGGCGAGGTGGCCCGTATAGCAGCGCGCGCCCCCGCCGCCCGCCCCGCGCGGCAGGATCGTGGATTGGATCGGCAGCCGCAGCGGCGCCGGGCGCGAGGCGCAGGGAGGCTCGACGCTCTCGAGGTGCGCGAGCAGGCACCGGCCGCGATGCCACGGCATGCGCGCGGACGGCTCGACGACGTTGTCTCCCTGCAGGGCGCTGATCGGGATCACCGCGACGTCGGCGAGCTGCAGCGCGCCGGCGAGCTCCTGGACGCGCCGGGCCACGGCGCGGAACGCCGACTCCGAGTAGGCGACGAGGTCCATCTTGTTGACGCAGACGACCAGGTGCGGCACGCGCAGCAGGGAGGCGATGGAGCAGTGCCGGCGCGTCTGCTCCTGGAGGTCCTTGGTCACGTCGACGAGGATCACCGCCGCGTCGGCGGTCGACACGCCGGTGACCATGTTGCGCGTGTACTGGAAGTGCCCCGGGCAGTCCGCGATCACGAACTTGCGCCGCGGCGTCGCGAAGTAGCGGTAGGCGACGTCGATCGTGATGCCCTGCTCGCGCTCGGCGCGCAGGCCGTCCGTCAGCAGCGCGAGATCCAGGCCCTCGGCGCCGCGGCGGGCGCTCGCCTGGCGCGCGGCCGCGAGCTGGTCCTCGAGCACGGCCCGGCTGTCCACGAGGAGGCGCCCGATCAAGGTGCTCTTGCCGTCGTCGACGCTGCCCGCGGTGGCCAGGCGCAGCACGTTCATCATCAGAAGTACCCCTGGCGCTTGCGGTCTTCCATCGCGCTGTCGGAGACCTTGTCGTCGAAGCGGGTCCCGCGCTCCGACGTCGCCGCCGCGGCGATCTCGCCGATCACCTCGTCGATCGTCGACGCCTCGGACTCGACGAGCCCGGTGCAGGTCATGTCGCCGACCGTGCGGCAGCGCACGCGCAGGGACGCCTCGGTCTCACCCGCCCCGGCCTTCACGTTGTCGCACGCCGCCAGCAGGGTGCCGTCCGCGCGGCGGACGCAGCGCCGCTCGTGCGAGAAGTAGATCGACGGCAGAGGGATCTTCTCCTCGCGGATGTAGGCCCAGATGTCGAGCTCGGTCCAGTTGCTCAGAGGAAACACGCGCATGTGCTCGCCGGGGCGGACGCGGCCGTTGTAGAGGTTCCAGACCTCCGGACGCTGGGTCCGCGGCTCCCACTGGCCGAACTCGTCCCGGAAGGAGAAGATGCGCTCCTTGGCGCGGGCCTTCTCCTCGTCGCGCCGCGCCCCGCCGATGACGCAGTCGAACTTCATCTCCGCGATCGCCTCGAGCAGGGTGATCGACTGCAGGGCGTTGCGCCCGACGCGCGGGTTCGAGTTCTCGACGGCGCGGCCTCGGTCGATGCTGTCCTGCACGCGCCGCACGAGCAGCTCCTCGCCGAGCTCGGCCGCGAGCCCGTCGCGGAACGTCAGCGTCTCGGGGAAGTTATGCCCCGTGTCGACGTGGAGGAGCGGGAAGGGCAGGCGCCCGGGCCGGAAGGCCTTGGCGGCGAGATGGACGATGACCGTCGAGTCCTTGCCCCCGGAGAACAGCAGGCACGGGCGCCTCGCCTGCGCGGCGGCCTCCCTCAGGATGTAGATCGACTCCGCCTCCAGCTCCCGCAGCTGGCTCACGCCCGCGCTCCCGTTTTCATGCGGGGCATGGTAGCCCATGGCGGCTCCGCCAACCATGGACGGCGGGTCAGGTTAATATCGAGGAATTGTGGCGGCGGGGCCTCAGCGCGCGGCCGCCGTCGACGAGGACGTCGCGACGGCCGGGGCGCCGCCGTACGGGAGCCGCGACTGGTCCCAGCCGCCGCCGACGGCCCCGATCAGGGACACGGCGGCCTGCATGCGGCGGCTGAGCACCTGCGCGGCCGCGCGCTCGCTGGTCAGCGCGATGTTCTGCGTCGTGATCACGTCCAGGTACGACACGATGCCGCCCTTGTAGCGCTCGACCTCGAGCGACAGCGACTGCTCGGCCGATCTCGCGGCCGCGTCCTGGTGCACGCCTTCCACCGCCAGGTAGGAGAGCGAGGCGAGGTCGTCCTCGACCTGCTGGAACGCGGTCAGCGCGGTCTGCCGGTAGCTCGCGACCGCGGCGTCGTACAGGTCCTTGGCCTGGCGGTACTGCGCGCGGTGCCGGCCGAAGTCGAGCACGGTGCCCGCCGCCGAAGCGCCCAGCGACCAGACGCGGCTGGGCCAGTCGAACCACTGGGCGAGCGTCGCGCTCTGGTACCCTCCCGACGCGGCCAAGGTCACGGTCGGGAAGAACGCGGTTCGGGCCAGGCCGATGCCGGCGTTGGCCGCCGCCGCCTGGCGCTCCGCCGAGGCCACGTCCGGGCGCCGCTCGAGCAGGCGCGAGGGAACGAAGGCCGGCACGGCGGGCGGGACGCCCGTGATCGGCGCGGTGCTCAAGGAGAAGGAGGCCGGCGGCACCCCCGTCAGGACCGCGATCGCGTGCTCGAACTTCGCCCGGGAGAGGGCCACGTCCGCGGCCTGCGCGCGCGCGCTGTCGAGCTGCGTCTGCGCCTGCGCGACGTCGGCCTGCGAGGCGATGCCGGCCCCGTAGCGGACCCGGATGAGCTCGAGCGCCTTCTGGTAGCTGTCGAGGGCGGACAGCAGCAGGCCCGACTCCATGTCGGCCTCCTCGAGCGAGAAGTAGTCGAGCGCCAGCTGGGTCTGCAGGCTCAAGCGCGCGTTCTCGAGCAGGGCGGCGCTCGACTGCGCGTCGGCCTTCGCGACGTCCACGCTCTTGCCGATCGCGCCCCAGAGGTCGGGCTCCCACGCCGCCGAGAGGCCGGCGCTGAGGTTGTCGGTCGTGGGGCGCGGCCCCAGGCCGCTGATGAAGGGACGCTGGCGCTGCGCGGCGCCGTTGGCCGTGACGTCGGGGAAGTAGCCGGAGCGCTCGGCCCGGACGAGCTCCGTCGCGGCGCGGTACGAGGCCTGCGCCTGCTTGAGGGACTGGTTCGACGCGACGACGCGGCTCTCGAGGTCGTCGAGCCGGGGATCGCCGAACAAGGTCCACCACGGGCCCTTGGGCTCGGCGTCCCCGGGGGCGGCCGGGCGCCAAGTGTCGGAGGAGACCGCCGGCATCTCCTTGTAGGCCTCCGGCGTCTCGACGGAGGGGCGATGATACGCCGGGCCGAGGCAGCCCGACAGGAGCACGGCGGTCCCGGCGAAGGCGAACGAGGCGAACGGGGTCTTTTTCATCGTTTCAGATCCTCGAGGCGCTGGCTTCGGACCGCGGCGCGGCGGAACGCAGGCGCGCGAAGAGGTCCGCGAGCCAGCCCGGCAGCTTGTCCATGTAGAGATAGACGATCGGGGTGGTGAACAGCGTGAGCATCTGGCTGACGATGAGCCCGCCCACGATGGCGATGCCCAGCGGGCGGCGCAGCTCGGAGCCCGTGCCCGTGCCGAACGCCAGCGGGACCGCTCCGAGCAGGGCGGCCATCGTCGTCATCGTGATCGGCCGGAAGCGGAGCAGGCAGGCCTCCTCGATCGCCGCGCGGGCGCTCTTGCCCTCCTTGCGCTGCGCGTCCAGGGCGAAGTCGATCATCAGGATGGCGTTCTTCTTGACGATGCCGATGAGCAGGATGATGCCGATCAGCGCGATCACGCTGAGGTCGGTGCGGCAGAGTATCAGAGCCAGCAGCGCGCCCACGCCGGCCGACGGGAGCGTCGAGAGGATCGTGACCGGGTGGATGAAGCTCTCGTACAGGACGCCGAGGACGATGTAGACCGCGATCAAGGCGGTCAGGATCAGCACGGGCTCGTTGGACAGCGAGTCCTGGAAGGCCTGCGCCGTGCCCGAGAACTTCCCTTGGATCGACGCCGGCATGCGCATCCGGGCCGTCGCGGCGTTGATCGCGTCCACGGCGTCGCCGAGCGACTCGCCCGGCGGCAGGTTGAAGGACAGCGTGACGGCCGGGAACAGGCCCTGGTGGTTGACGACCAGCGGCGTGCTGCGCGGCGTCAAGGTGGTGAAGGCCGACAGCGGCACGTCTTGGCCCTTCGAGGTGCGGACCTTGAGCGTCCTGAGCGTGTCGGGCGACTGCCAGTACTGCGGCGCGACCTCCATGACCACGTGATACTGGTTCATCGCGGCGTACATCGTCGACACCGGCCGCTGGCCGAACGCGTCGTACAGCGCGTTGTCGACGTCGGCCGCCGTCAGACCCAGGCGCGAGGCCGAGTCGCGGTCGATCGTCAGCCAGGCCTCCTGGCCTTTGTTCTGCTGGTCCGTGTTCAGGTCGACGATCTGCTTGACCCCGCGCAGGCGCGCCATGACCTTCGGCGCCCACTCGGTCAGCAGGTCGAAGTCGGGGCTCGTCAGCGTGTACTGGTACTGCGCGTTGCTCGAGCGGCCGCCGATCTTGATGTCCTGCACGGCCTGGAGGAAGAGCCGCGCGCCGGGCACGCCCGCCGTCTTCTTGCGGATGCGCGCGATCACCTCGTCGACGCTCATCTTGCGCTGGTCCAGGTCGGAGAGCGAGGCGAACATGCGGCCCGAGTTCGTGCCGCCCCTGCCGCCGCAGAACGCGACCAGCTGGGTGATCGCCGGGTCGGACTGGACGATCGTCACGAACTCCTTGAGCTTGTCGCGCATCGCCTGGAAGGAGATGTCCTGCTCCGCCTGGATGCCGCCGGTCAGGCGGCCCGTGTCCTGCTGCGGGAAGAAGCCCTTGGGGACGGCCATGAACAGGCCGACGTTGACCGCGATCGTGACCGCCAGCGTCGCCATGGTCGCGCGGGGGCGGTCGAGCACGTAGCGCAGGCCTCGCCCGTAGAGGCCCAGGGCGCTCTGGAAGAAGCGCTCGGTGGCCAGGTAGAGCTCGCCGTGGCCGTCCGGGTCCTCGTGCTTCAGGAAGACCGCGCACATCATCGGCGTGGCCGTCAGCGAGACCACCATCGACATGAAGATCGTGATGGAGAGCGTCATCGCGAACTCGCGGAAGAGGCGGCCGACGATGCCGCCCATCATCAGGATCGGGATGAAGACCGCCACGAGCGAGATGCTCATCGAGATCACGGTGAAGCCGACCTCGGCGGAGCCCTTGAGCGCCGCCTCGAGCGGATGAAGGCCCATCTCCAGGTAGCGGGCCACGTTCTCGATGACCACGATCGCGTCGTCGACGACGAAGCCGGTCGAGATCGTCAGCGCCATCAGCGAGAGGTTGTCGAGGCTGTAGCCGAGCAGGTACATGACGCCGAACGTGCCGATCAGCGAGAGCGGGACCACGACGCTCGGGATCAGGGTCGCCACGAAGTTGCGCAGAAAGACGAACACGACCAGGATGACCAGCGCGATCGAGAGCAGCAGGGTCTTCTCGACGTCGCGGATCGACGCCCGGATCGTCGTCGTGCGGTCGACCATGACGTCCAGGTGCACGGAGGGCGGGATCGCGGCGCGCAGCATCGGCAGGACGTCGTAGACGCTGTCGACGGCGTCGATGATGTTCGCGCCGGGCTGGCGCGTGATGATCAGCAGCACCGACGGCTTGCCGTTGGCCATCCCCGCGTTGCGCAGATCCTCGACCGAGTCCGTCACCTCGCCGAGGTCGCCCAGGCGCACCGGCGCGCCGTGCGAGTAGGCCACGATCAGCGGCTTGTACTCCGATGCCTTGAGGAGCTGGTCGGTCGCGCTGATCTGCATCGCGCGGTGGGCGTCGGCGAGCTCGCCCTTGGGCTTGTTCGCGTTGACCGTGGCCAGCTTGGCGCGCAGGTCGTCCATGCGGATGCCGTACTTGTTGACGACCGCGGGGTTCAGCTCGATGCGGACCGCGGGCAAGGAGCTGCCGCCGACCGTCACGTCGCCCACTCCGGAGACCTGGGCGAGCTTCTGCGCGAGGATGGACGAGGCCATGTCGTACATCTGGGCCTGGCCGAGGACGTCGGAGGTCAGCGCGAGGATCAGGATCGGCGCGTCGGCGGGGTTGACCTTGCGGTAGCTCGGGTTGCTCGGCAGGTTGGCGGGCAGGTTGCCGCGGGCCGCGTTGATCGCGGCCTGGACGTCGCGCGCCGCGGCGTCGACGTTGCGGTTGAGGTCGAACTGCAGGGTGATGCTCGTCGTGCCCAGCGAGCTCGACGAGGTCATCTCGGTCACGCCGGCGATGCGGCCGAACATGCGCTCGAGCGGCGTCGCGACCGAGGAGGCCATCGTCTCCGGGCTCGCGCCCGGCAGTCCCGCGGAGACCTGGATCGTGGGGAAGTCGACCTGGGGCAGCGGCGACACCGGCAGGAGCCGGAAGGCGATCCCCCCCGCGAGCGCGATCGCGATCGTCAGCAGAGACGTCGCGACCGGCCGGCGGATGAAGGGCTCGGACAGGCTCATCGCGGCGGCCCTACGACGGCTCCGGGAGCGGCTCGTGCCCGGGCGCCGCTCCGGCGCGACGGCTCTCGAACCAGGAGACGAGCCGGGCGAACTGGAGGTAGATCACGGGCGTCGTGTACAGCGTGAGCAGCTGGCTGACGAGGAGTCCGCCGATGATCGTGATGCCCAGCGGCCGCCGCAGCTCGCTGCCGGTGCCCGTGCCGAGCGCCAGCGGCACGGCGCCGAGCAGGGCGGCCATCGTCGTCATCATGATCGGGCGGAAGCGCAGCAGGCAGGCCTGGTAGATCGCCTCCTCGGGCGCCTTGCCCTCGTTGCGCTCGGCCTCGAGCGCGAAGTCGATCATCATGATGGCGTTCTTCTTCACGATGCCGATGAGGAGGATGATGCCGATGAGGGCCATCACCCCGAGGTCCTGCCGGAAGATGATCAGCGCGAGGATGGCGCCCACGCCCGCCGACGGCAGCGTGGACAGGATCGTGATGGGATGGATGTAGCTCTCGTACAGCACGCCGAGGACGATGTAGACCGTGATGATGGCGGCAAGGATCAGGATGGGCTCGTTGGCGAGCGACGACTCGAACGTCGAGGCGGTGCCCTGGAAGTCGCCGCGGATGCTCGGCGGCATGCCCAGCGCGGAGATCGCCTTGCGGATCTCCGTCGTCGCGGAGCCCAGGGAGGCGCCCGGGGCCAAGTTGAAGGAGAGCGTGACCGACGGGAACTGGCTCTGATGGTTGATCGCCAGCGGCGCGGAGACCTGCTCCGCGCGCACGAGCGCGCTCAGCGGCGCCTGCTGGCCGTTGGAGGTCGGGACGTAGATGTTGCGCAGCGCGTTCTCGTCGAGCTGCCACTCGGGCCGGGCCTCGAGCACGACGTGGTACTGGTTGGACTGCGTGAAGATCGTGGAGACCTGGCGCTGTCCGAAGGCGTCGTAGAGCGCGTCGTCGATGTTCTGCGGCGTGACGCCGAGGCGCGCGGCGCTGTCGCGGTCCAAGTGCAGCAGCAGGCCCAGGCCGTCGTTCTCCTGGTCGGTGGCGACGTCGCGCAGGTCCGGCAGGGTCTTGAGCGCCGCGACGACCTTCGGCGCCCAGGAGTTGAGCTCCTTCGCGTCGGGGCCCTCGATGGAGTACTGGTACTGGGTGCGGCTGACGCGGTCCTCGACGGTCAGGTCCTGGACGGGCTGCATGTACAGCTTGACGCCGGGGACCTTGTCGAGCTCGGGCTGCAGGCGCCGGATGATCTCGGAGGCGCTCGCGTCCCGGTCGGCGAGCGGCTTCAGCGTGATCTGGATGCGCCCGCTGTTGGGCGTCACGTTCGTGCCGTCCAACCCGATGAAGGACGACAGGTTCTCGACCGCGGGGTCCTTCAGGATGACCTTGACCAGCTCCTGCTGGCGGGAGGCCATCTCGGCGAAGGACACGGTCTGAGGCGCCTCGGAGATGCCCAGGATCACGCCCGTGTCCTGGACCGGGAAGAAGCCCTTCGGCACGATCAGATAGAGCACGAAGGTCAGGACCAAGGTCCCGACGGCCACCCACATCGTCTCCTTCTGCCGCTTCAGGACGATCTTGAGGTAATGGTCGTAGAGGCGCGTCAGGCGCTCGAAGCCCTCCTCGAAGTACTTGAGGATCTTGTTCTCGCTCTCGGCGTGCGCCGTGAGGATCTTGGAGGCCATCATCGGCGTCAGCGTCAGCGAGATGATCGCCGACATGATGATGGTCACCGCGAGCGTGACCGCGAACTCGCGGAACAGGCGGCCGACGATGTCGCCCATGAACAGCAGCGGGATCAGCACCGCGATCAGCGAAACGGTCAGGGACACGATCGTGAAGCCGATCTCCCCGGCGCCCTTGAGGGCGGCGTCGAACGGCTTCTCCCCCATCTCGATGTAGCGCGCGATGTTCTCGACCATCACGATGGCGTCGTCGACGACGAAGCCCGTCGAGATGGTCAGCGCCATCAGGGACAGGTTGTCGAGACTGTAGCCGAGCAGGTACATCACGGCGAAGGTGCCGATCAGGGACAAGGGGACGGCGATGCCCGGGATCACGGTCGCCGGGATGCTGCGCAGGAAGAGGAAGATGACCAGGATGACGAGCGCGATGGTCAGCAGCATCTCGAACTCGACGTCCTCGACCGAGGCTCGGATGGTCGTCGTGCGGTCGGAGATGACCTGGACCTTCACCGTCGCGGGCAGCGACGCCCGCAGCTGCGGCAGGACGCGGTTGACGCGGTCCACCAGGCCGATGATGTTCGTGCCCGGCTGCCTTTGGATGTTGAGCAGGATGGCGGGCGTCTGGTTGACCCAAGCCGCCTGCTTGACGTTCTCGGCGCTGTCGACGATCGCCGCGACGTCGGAGAGGCGCACGGGCGCGCCGCGGCGGTACGCGACGACGATGGGCGCGTAGTCGGCCGCCGACATCAGCTGATCGTTGGCGCCGATCGTCCAGGCTTGGCGCGCGCCGTCGAAGTTGCCCTTGGCCTGGTCCACGTTCGCCTGGCCGAGCGCCAGGCGCAGGTCCTCCAGGCTCATGCCGTAGGAGGCGAGCGCGACGGGGTTCGCCTGCACGCGCACGGCGGGCCGCTGGCCGCCGCCGATGCTGACCAGGCCCACGCCGGGCAGCTGGGAGATCTTCTGCGCCAGGCGCGTGTCGGCGAGCTCCTCGACCTGGGGCAGGGGCATGGACGGCGAGGTCAAGGCGAGCGTCAAGATCGGCGTGTCGGCGGGGTTGGTCTTGCTGTAGATCGGAGGGTTGGGCAGGTCCTTGGGCAGGTAGGTGGTCGCGGCGTTGATCGCGGCCTGGACCTCCTGCTCGGCGACGTCGATGTTCAGGTCCAGCGCGAACTTGAGGGTGATGATCGAGGAACCGAAGGAGCTCGCCGAGGTCATCTCGCTCAGGCCCGGGAGCTGGCCGAACTGCTTCTCGAGCGGCGCCGTGACGGACCCGGCCATCACCTCCGGGCTCGCGCCCGGATAGAACGTCTGGATCTGGATGATGGGGTAGTCGACCTGCGGCAGCGCGGAGACCGGCAGCTGCTGGAAGGCCACGAGGCCGACCAGCACGAGCCCCACCATCAGCAGGGCCGTGGCGACCGGCCTCAGGATAAAGATCCGGGACGGATTCACGGCGCTACTTGGCCTTGTGCCCGCGATGAAGGGCCGCGCTGGCGGCGCCGGCGTCCGCGGCCGGAGGCGTCGCCGGAGCCGCCGGGGCGGCGACCTGCACCTTCGAGCCCGGCTGAAGGTTGTCCGCGCCGTCGACGACGACGGTGTCGCCGGCGGACAGGCCCGAGTCGATGGAGGAATCGCCGTTCTCGACGACGCCGACCGTCACCGGGCGGGCCTCCACGGTGCCGTCCGGCTTCACCGCGTAGACGAAGGAACCCGACGAGCCGCGCTGGATGGCGACGGTGGGCACGATGACCTGGCCCTTCTTGACGTCGAGCAGCATGCGGACGTTGACGAACTGGTTGGGGAACAGCGAGTTCTCCTTGTTGTCGAACACGGCCTTGAGCTTGGAGGTGCCCGTGCCCGGGTCGATCTGGTTGTCGACCGTCTGGAGGTAGCCGTCGGCGAGCTTGGCCGACTTGTCGCGGTTGTACGCCGTGACCGGCAGCTTCGCGCGCTTGGCGACGGCCTTCATGACGGCCGGCAGGTTGTCCTCGGGGAGCGTGAACACGACGGAGATCGGGTGCAGCTGCGTGATCACCAGGATGCCGCTGGGGTCGTTGGCGTGGACGATGTTGCCCGGGTCGGTCTGGCGCAGGCCGATGCGGCCGGAGATCGGGGACTTGATGGCGGCGTAGTCCAGCTGGAGCTTCGCGGCCTCGACCAGCGCCGTGTCGTTCTTGACCGTGCCCTCGTCCTGGCCGACCGTCGCCGTCTGGGTGTCGAGCTGCTGCTTGGGGATCGCGTCGAGGGCGATCAGGCCCTTGTAGCGCTCGAGGTCGAGCTTGGCGTTGGTCAGCAGCGCCGTGTCGCGGGCGAGCTGGCCCTCGGCCTGGTCGAGCGCGGCCTGGAAGGGCCGCGGGTCCACCTGCGCGAGCAAGTCGCCGGGCTTGACGTCCTGGCCCTCGCGCACGGGGACCGACATGAGCTGGCCGTCCACGCGGCTGTGCACCGTGACGGTGTAGAACGCCGCCACCGAGCCGAGGCCGTCGAGATAGACCGGCATGTCGCCCGAGCGCGCGGCGGCGACGCCGACCGGCACGGCTCCGCCCCCCTTGCTCGCCTTCGGGTGAGAGGCGGAGCGGCGGCCGAGGGCCCAGACGCCGGCGGCGGCGACGACCGCGGCCGCGGCCCACACGCGGCGGTCCTTCTTCCAGGAGCGGGGATTCGAGACGGGGAAGCGGTCGTTAAAGTCCTTCAAATCTTGGGGCGGGAGCGGTGGGTTGGTTTTCATGGGTTCCTTCTATAGGACGAACCTCGGGGAGCCGTTGTGTCGCCATAAATGACCGGTGAGTCATTGTAGCACTCCGTTGACCCCCCGCGGACGAAGCGCTAGACTCTGACCGCCCGTGAGACAGTCGAAGTTCCCGACGGCGGCCCCCGCGCTCATCTGTCTTCTGGCCGCGGCCGCCTGGGCCGATTCGCCGGCGGCGGATCGCTTCAGCGTCCACTATCAGGCGACGGTGATCGACCAAGGCGACGCGCGCTTCACCGCCCCTTACTCCGGGCCCAACAGCCTCCGCCCCGACCCGGAGAGCGCGACGTCGGCGACCTCCACCCTGTTCCTCGGCGCGCGCCTGCGGCCCGGCACGGAAGTCTACGCGAACCCCGAGCTCACCGCCGGCAGCGGCCTCAGCGGCTCGCGCGGCGTCGCGGGCTTCCCGAACGGCGAGACCTTCCGCATCGGCGAGTCGGCGCCCACGGTCTACGCCGCGCGGCTGTACCTGAAGCAGATGTTCGGCCTCGGCGGGGAGACCGAGGCGCTCGCCGAGGGCCCGAACCAGGTCGCGGACGCCGTCGCGGCCCGCCGCCTGACCGTCGTCGCCGGGAAATTCGGGCTCGCCGACTACTTCGACGGGAACGCGTACGCGCACGATCCTCGCTCGCAGTTCATGAACTGGACCTTGATGGCCGCCGGGGCGTGGGACTACCCGGCGGACACTCGGGGCTATACGTGGGGCCTGATGCTGGAGTACCGGGAGCCGGAGTGGGCGGTGCGCGGCGCGGCCGTCGCCGAGCCGAAACAAGCCAACATGCTCGATTTCGACCGGCGGATCGGGCGGGCCGACGGCTCCGTGATCGAAGGCGAGCATGAGCTCCGCCTGATCGACGGCCGCCGCGGGACGGCGCGGCTGCTCGTCTACCTGAACCAGGCGCGCATGGGAAATTACGACCAGGCCCTCGCGCGCCCGGGCGTTCCCGACGTGACGGCGACTCGCGAGTACGGGCGCACCAAGTACGGCGCGTCGTTCAACGCCGATCACGAGCTGACCGAATCCCTCGGCGGCTTCACGCGCGCGAGCTGGAGCGACGGCCGCAACGAGACCTGGACGTTCACCGAGGTCGACGCCTCGCAGTCCCTCGGCGTCGAGTGGACCCCGGCCCGCTGGAACCGCCCGCAGGACCGCTGGGGGACAGCGGCCGTGGTCAACGAACTCTCCAGCTCCCACCGGCGCTACCTCGCGAACGGCGGCAGCGGCTTTCTGCTCGGCGACGGAGCCCTGCACTACGGCCCGGAGATGATCGCGGAGACCTACTACCGCTGCGAGGTCCGCGAGCACCTCTTCGTGAGCCCGGACTACCAGTTGCTCGTCGATCCCGGCTACAACCGCTCGCGCGGGCCGGTCTCGGTTTGGGCGCTGAGGGTCCATGCCGAGTTCTAGGGCGAGATGATCCTGGCCCTGATGCTCCTCCTGCTGACGGCCCCGGCCCGGGCGGAGGCGCCGCCGAACGAGGGCGGCAATCGCGTCGCGACGGCGGTCAAGGATTTCGTCTTCCATCAGACGAAGACCGGCATGCTCGTGCGGCTCCCCACTTTCGACGTCGATCCCAACATCGGTCCGACCTACGGTTTCGTGGCCGTTTGGGTCAACGGCACCGCGGAATCCACCTCGACCATCAAGTCCGTCCACGCCCCGTCGGTCGACTACAACAGCCATTTCGGGATCACGGGCGCGTATCAGTACTTCTATTTCCCCTCGCGACGGACCGACATCTCGATCCGGGGCTCGCTCTCCCAATACTGGAACCGCGAACTGGTCGCCGAGTTCGAGACGAAGGAGCTCGGCGACCGGAACGTCTACTTCGACGGGAGGGCCGAACACTCGCGCGACGGCGCCAAGCATTTCTTCGGGATCGGCCCGAACACGCCGGAAAGCGGAGAGTCGAACTACACGCTGGACACGCTGAACTACTGCCTGACCGCCGGAATACCTCTGTGGGACGGGAGCCCCCTCAGCGTCCAGGCGCGGCACGCCTTGCAAGCGGACGAGATCGAGGGCTCGTTCCCCCCGATCCCCGACACGGTACAAGCGTATCCGGCGCAAACGCGCGGCCTGCAATACCGCCGCATCAACGTCTCGCATCGCGCCTATCTCATCTATGACACGCGCGACAGCGCGGACACGACGTCGGCCGGCACGTACGCGGAAACCTTCATCGGCGCCTCGCGCACGGACCTCCTCAGCGCCTACAACTACACGCGCTACGGCGCGACGCTCAAGACTTTCTTGCCGGCCGCCGCGGGCGCCGGAGACGAGCCGAAGTTCATCTCGGCCCTGCGCGTCACCTTCGAGGACCTCAATGGAAGCCCGCCGTTCTACCTCCTGCCGGAGCTGGGCGGAAAGTATTCGCTGCGTTCCTACGGAGACGGCCGCTTCTACGACCACTCCATGATCGACGCGACGATCGAGGAGCGCTGCCGCGTCTACCAGAAAAGGATCGCCGGGATTCCTCTTTCGTTCTGGGTGGACCCCTTCGTCAGCGTCGGCACCGTCTCAGCGGAGCCCGACCTCATGCGGGCCAATTACATGCACCCTGCCTTCGGCGCGGCCCTGCGCGTCGTGAGCCGCCCGCAGATCGTCGAGTCCCTCGACTTCGGCTACGGCCAAGAGGGGCTGAAGACGTTCCTGGACGTCCGCTACTCCTTCTAGCAGCCGCCGCGGGCCAGGATCTCGCGCGTCGCCGCCGCGTACGGCTCGAGCGAGAAGCAGGCGTCGAGCTCCTTGGCGGTCAGGCGCTTGGTGACCTCGGGGTCGGCGCCGAGCGTCTGCCGCAGCGTGCCCTCCCCCTTCCAGGTCTTCATCGCGCTGCGCTGGACGAGGTCGTAGGCCTCCAGGCGCCCGAGGCCCGCGTCGATGAGGCGCAGCAGGACCTTCTGCGAGAACACGAGGCCGTGCGAGCTCTCCAGGTTCTTCTTCATGCGCTCGGGGTACACCTGCAGGCCGTCGAGGACCTTCGCGAGGCGGTCGAGCATGAAGTCGAGCGCGATGTTTGCGTCGGGCAGGATCACCCGCTCGTTGGAGGAGTGCGAGATGTCGCGCTCGTGCCACAGCAGGCAGTTCTCGGTCACGGTCGCCTCGTAGCCGCGGATCAGCCGCGCCAGGCCGCAGAGGTTCTCGCAGAGCACGGGGTTGCGCTTGTGCGGCATGGCCGAGGAGCCCTTCTGCCCCTCGGAGAACGGCTCCTCGAGCTCCAGGATCTCGGTCTTCTGCAGGTGCCGGATCTCGAGGGCGACGCGCTCGATCGCGCAGGCCGACAGCACGAGCGCGTGGAAGTACTCGGCGTGCCGGTCGCGCGGGATGACCTGCGTGGAGACGGCCTCCGGCCGCAGTTCGAGCGCGTCGAGGACCCTCGCCTCGACCTCCGTCGAGAGCTGCGTGAAGGCGCCGACGGCGCCCGAGATCTGGCCGTAGGAGATGATCTCGCGGGCCGCGCGCATGCGCTTGAGGCAGCGCAGGGCCTCGGCGTGCCAGCCGGCGACCTTGATGCCGAACGTGATGGGCTCGGCGTGCACGCCGTGCGTGCGGCCGACCATCCACGTGCGCTCGTGCTTGCGCGCCAGCGTCTTCATGCGGCGCGCGACGGCCTCCCAGCCGGCGATGAGCAGGCCGGCGGAGTCGCGCAGCTGGATGGCGAGCGCCGTGTCGAGCACGTCGGAGGAGGTGATCCCGTAGTGCAGGTAGCGGTCCACCTTCGGAGCGGACTTCTTGAGCTCGCCGGCCACGGCCGAGATCATGCCGATGATCTCGTGCCCGGCCACGCCCTCCTTCCTGCGCGACGCCTCGAGCAGGGACTTCTGCAGGAGGCGCTTGAGGACCTTGAGCTCGGAGGCCGGGATGCCCTTTTCGGGAGCGAGCGCCTTCAAGAGCTCCTCCTCGACGCGCAGCATCGCCGACAAGCGGTGCTCGTCGGACCAGAGCCGGCCCATCTCGGGACGAGTGTAGCGCTCGATCATGGTCTCACTCCCCCTCGGGGCCGGCCTCGAGCTCGCGGCGCCGCGTCGACAGCGGCACGCCCGCGGCGCACTGCGGGCAGCCGTCCGGCGGCGCCGCCTGCAGGGGATAGGTCACGAGCCCGCGCGTCGGCACGCCGAGGCACAGCGGGGCGGTCGAGCGGTCGACCATGGCGCCCACGCCGAGGATGCGGGCGCCGTACGCCTGGGCGAGGGCGACGACCTCGCCGTTGGAGCGTCCCGTCGTGAGCACGTCGACGACGACGAGGGCGCGCTCGCCGCGCTCGAGCTTGAAGTCGCGGCGGAAGGCCATGGCGCCGTTGACGCGCTCGGTGAAGATGGCGCGGCACTTCTTGGCGCGCGCGACCTCCTGGCCGAGGACGACGGAGCTCATGCCGGTCGAGATCACGACGTCGACCGGGGCGGCGAACTTGGCGGCGAGGGCCTTGGCGACCTTCTGCGCGACGTGCGGGTACTGCAGGACGAGCGCCGTCTGCAGGTACACCGGGGTGTGCAGGCCGGAGGCCAGGCGGAAGTGCCCGCTGACCACGGCGCCGTGCTCCTGCAGCAGCCCGAGGACGTCCATCTTGTTGAGTCTCATGCGTTTCTCCTCTGCGTCAAAAAGTCTGCAGCTTCTCCAGGTTCTCGAAGCGCTTCTGCGCGCGCGCGCGGCCCGCCTCGACGTCGCGCTCGATCTCGTTCTCCTCGATCTTCTTGAAGCGGGGCTCGAGGTCCGGCTTGTTCATGTCGCCTTTCACCCGGAACCCGATGGCCGGCCGTCCCTTTTCGTCGACCCACCATTCGGGAAGGGTGCCGTCGTAGGAGCCGAGGCGGGTCAGGATGTTCATGTCCACGAGCTCCCGTCCGAAGTCGGCCGTGCCCTCGGCGTAGGCGACGAGCTGGCTGCTCTCGACGTGGAAGTAGCGCGTCGTCGCGACGCCGCGCGAGGCGCCGTACTCCCCGTCGATGCGCGAGAAGTCGAGGGACTTGGGGTAGGCGGTCGCGGTGCTGAACACGGAGAGCTTGTTCATCTTGTGCATGAAGATGAAGGGCAGGAACACGACGTTCAAGAACTTATTGCTGTCTTGGAGGGCCGGGATGTCGTTCACGCGGCCCGCTCCGAGCGAGAGCCGCGCCTCTCCGCTGATCTTGTCGAGGGCCGGAGTCACGCCCCGGATCGACCAGAGGAACTCCACGTCCTTGCAGTTGAAGTTGGGATGCGACACCTCCCCGATGTGCACGTGCCCGGTCGTGTCCGGAAAGCCGTGCGGGATCGAGTACTTGAACGTGCGCAGCCAGGGCTGGTCCTCGTCCGCCGCCGACGCGGTCGCGGTCTTCGTCGAGATGGCGGCCCGGATGTCGGACCACAGGCGCGCGCCGGCGTCCCAGTCGATCTTGTCGACGCTGCCGGAGAGCTCGATCTCGTTGGGCGCGGGAGCGGCGCGCCGCAGCAGGCGCGCGCGCAGCTTGACGCGGGAGCCGCCCCAGCGGAAGGCCAGGCGCTCGATCGTGACGTTCTGCTTGTCGAGCGTCAGCGCGCCGGCGATCTCCTCGAACGTGTTGCCGATGGCGAAGACGCGTCCTTGGGTCGCGGTCGCCTTGACCTTCGAGAAGTCCTCCGTGGCGGAGGCGTCGATGTCGGCGCCGTCGACGCGGCGCCCGTCCCACTTGAGGCCGAAGCCGCGCAGGGACAGGTCGGCGTCGCGGGCCTGAAGCCGCCCGGGCCAGCCCGTGATCGCGGCGCGCAAAGTCGCCTTGCCCTCCAAGCCGCGCTCGGACAGCGCCGGCGCCCACGACGAGATCTTCGCGAGGTCCGCGTCGCGCGCGGAGACCTCGACGCTCAGATTGGGAGTGCCGTCGCCGAGGTCGAACAGGCCGGTGGCGGAGGCGCTGCCGGCCGGGGTGTCGACGACGAGCTTCTGGACGTCGATCATCCCGGCGGCGGGAAGCTCGGCCTTCAGGCTCCAGTGCGACGGCGGGATCGTGACGTTCGCCTCCCGGCCGAAAAGGGCGCGCCAGACGTTCGGACCGGCCGGAGGGGCGTCCATCGCCGCCTCGATGACGGGCGAGGCGAAGTTGCTGGCCGACGCGCGTCCGGTCAGGACGAGATCGTCGCCCTCGACCCGGAAGCGGTCGGCGACGACCGTCGCGCTGGACCAGCGCAGGCCCGCCAGGTCGACTCGCCCCGAGGCGGAGACCGACGCGGCGATCGAGCGCCCCGCGACGGTGTCGGAGCTCGCGAAGCTGACCTCGACGGGGAACGGCTTGTCGAGATTGAACGCGTCGACGCGCAACGAGACGTTGCGCAGCAGGACGTGGCGGGCGCGCAGGCGGTCGTCCACGCGCACGACCCCGTCCTCGATCACGGTCGAGGCCGCCGCGAAGGTGACGGGCAGCAGCGACGGACGCGCCGCCGCCGTGGAGCCGAACACGTCGGCGATGCTCCACACCCCGTCCGCGCTCCGGGAGACCGAGATCTGCGGCGATTGGAGAACGACGGACTCCAGGTCGAGATGGCGCTGGAGCAGGGGCTTGAGCTTGAAGGTCATCAAGGCCGAGTCGCAGGTCAGCAGGTCCCCTTCGGTTTCCGCCCTCCCGCGGCGCACCCGGACGCCCAGGACCTTGAGGCCGTGCGGGCTGAGCACGAGGCTGTCGATCGTCACCTCGCGGTGCAGGAGGCCGGTCATCTGCTCCTCCGCGAGGCGCTTCGCGTCCTGGGGGCTGAAGCGCCGGTAGACGAAGGTGGCCAGGCCGGCGCAGAGCACGACGGCGATGAGAAAAAGCCAGCCGATCCCGCGGAGGATTCCGTGCAGGGTCTTGCCGAGAAGGCGCAAGGCCCCCCGGGCCCACTCCATGGGCTTCATGCCGGGGATTTTACTTCTTTAAGAGTCGCTCGTAGAGCGACAGCACGGCGCGGCCGTGGGCCGCCAGCGTATAAGGAGCCGCCGCGGCCGCCCCGCTCGTCGACAGGCGCGCGCGCAGCGCGGGATCGCGGGCCAGGCGGGTCATCGCCGCCGCGAGGGCTTCCGGCGAAAGCCCGTCGAGGACGAACTCGCGCGCCGGTCCCTCGAGCAGCTCCGCGGCGCCGACTTTGGCTCCCGCGATCACGGGAAGCCCGCACGCCATGGCCTCCAGCACCGTCATGCCGAACTCCTCCCACTTGGCGGCGTGCACATAGACATCGATGCCGTGGTAGAGCCGTTCGACCTCCGAAACCGGTTGTCGAAAGAACACTTTGTCGGCGATTCTGAGTTCTTCCGCCGATTTGATATACGGTCCCGGCCGAGTCTCTTTCCCGACGATCAGCGCCCGAGCCGTCGGAACCTGCTCCAACGTCTTCGCGAACGCGCGCAGGAACGGGGTCACGCCCCTCTTCTCAAAATCCCCGGACGTGATCAATCCGAACAGAGGCTGGTCCACGGTGAGCCCGAGCTCGCGCCTCAGCCCCGCGCCCAGACGCGCGCGGTCCGACGTTCGGAAGCGGCTCTCGTCGAAGCCCGGATAGACGACCTCGATCATCTCCTCCGGCACGCCGAAGCGCCGTGCCGCGTCGTCCTTCATGAGCTTCGAGTTCGCCGCCAGCAGGCGGAAGCGCCGCTCCTTCAACTGAATCGCATGCGAACGCCCGACGGCGTCGCTCTCCGGAAGCGGAAGGCCCGTCGCCGCCTCGTGCGCCGCGTGGACGCAGTTGTGAAGGCTCAGCAGGTCCTGCTCGAGCAGGTCGCCGTGGCCGTGAACGACGTCGTGGCCGCGCGCCGCGCGGCCCGCCAGCGCCGCGAAGATCCGGCGCTTGAGCCCCGAGCCCCAGCGCCAGCGCGGGATCCTCCGGGGCCGCGCGCCGGCCTGCCGCGCCGCCGCGGCGTCGAGCTTCTCGGAATACACGTCCACCGTCCATCCCGCGTCGGAAGCCGCGCGCGCCTCGGCCAGGATCAGGCGCACCGCGCCGGAGAGACCTTCCACCCGCCGGGACGCGAGCGCCAGGGTCCGGCTCATCTCGCTCCCAGAAGCCTCAGCACGGCGGCGACCGTCACCGGCATCCAGAGGTTGTCGTTGAAGAAGCCCGTCGTCGGCAGGAGCTCGACGGCCGTCGCGGCGGCCGCCGCGACGAGCGCGGCGCCGGGACGCGCGCCGACGGCGATGGAGATCGCGAGGCAGGCGGCCAGGCAGGCGAGGCTTCCCTCGAGCGACTTGTGCCCGCCGAACAGCTTCGTCTTGCCGAAGGCCTTGCCGGTCAGCGCCGCGGCCGCGTCGCCGAAGGCGAGCGAGCCGATCGCCGCCCCGACGATCACCGGGTCGCCGCTCGCGACGAGCATGGCGCCGAGGCTTCCCGTCGTCGTGTGCACGATGCCGCTGTAGTGCTTGCGCTCGCTCTCGCGGATCATCCCGTCGAAGAAGCCGGCGAGCGCGCGCTCGAGGACCGGCACGCGCAGGCGCGCCGTCTCGATGGCCAGGACGACGACGAGCCAGACGGCCATGAGGCTCACGATCCTCGGCCAGCCGAAGAACGCGAACGCGGCCCAGTAGACGAGCGACAGCATGTGGAACGCCTTGCGTCCGAACTCGCGGCGAAGATCGGTCATGAGCGAACGCGCCTCCAGAGGTCCTTCGCGGCCGGCCAGGCCAGCGTCCACGCCTTCGTCCAGAACCACCACGCCCGCCGGCCCGACGCGTCGAGGGCCGCGGTCAGCGCGACGCTCTCCGGAAACAGCGTCTTCAGGAGCAGGAGAACGACGAGCCCGTTGGCCATGCCGATCAGCGCGAAGGAAAACACGCTGCCGCCCGCGTCGTCGAGGTCGGGCTGCTTGACCTGCGTGAGCGTCTCCCACGTCATCAGCGCGTGGAACGCGAGAGCCCCGCCCATGAGCAGGAGGAAGAGCGCCTCGGCCTGCGCCTGGGGCCGCGCCCAGATCAGCACGCGGTAGCCCGCGACGACCGCGAGCGCGTGGAACGGGACGCAGTACGGCGCGAGCGCGACGAACGCGCTCGAGTGGGACAGGTCGACGTGCCCGCCCTTCTCCTCGACGTGGATCGCGAACACGCTGCCGCCGGAGGTCCAGGCCGCGAGCGCGTGGGTGAGCTCGTGGCCCAGCACGTACATCCAGCGCGCGGTGCGCATCCCCCAGCCGAGCTTCCCCTCGGGCTCGATCACGTGGCGCCCGAGGAGATACGCGACGGTCATCAGGCCCAGGCCGGCCGTGAACGGCGCCGCGGCGGAGGCGCCGATCGCGACGCCGGCCAAGGCCTTCGCGGCCGCCCAGAACAGCGACGCCGACAGCGGCAGGAGCAGGACGCCGAGCAGGAGGCGCAGCACGCGCTACTCGAGCATGTAGTCTTGGTAGGGGATCTTCTTCGCGTCGAGCTCCTTCTTCCAGAGCTCGCGCGTCGTCTTCATCTTCTCGCGGGACATCGCCGTCCAGCGGCTCTCGGGAGGCGTGAACAGCTCGGCCGCCGTCTGGAACCAAACGTAGGCGTACTTGAGCGAGCTCTCGGAGACCTGCTGGTCGCGCTCGAAGCGGGCCAGGCCCAGCCTCTTGTCGAACTCGGCCGGGGTCAGGCGGCCGGCGTCGCGGTCCTTCTCGAGCTTCGCCTGCTGATCGGCGAGGATCGCGTCGAAGTGGGCCTTCTTCAACTCGGGGCGCTCGTTCCAGGAGAGCCACTTCTCCCCTTCGTTGTAGGCCGAGCGCGCGCGGAGCACGACGTCGACGCAGGCCGCCGCGTAGACGAAGGCCAGCAGGCCCGCCGCCGTCAGCAGCGCGCGGCGCCAGGACATCTCAGCCGCCCTTCTTCGGCTGCGTCTGCAGAAGGCGGTGGAGGACGGAGGCCAGCACGGCGGGGCGCACCGGCTTCTCCAGGAAGTCCTTGACGTTGGACTCCTGCTTGATGAGCTCGATGCCCTTGGGGTCCATCTGCCGGCCCGTGACGATGATGATGGGGATGTCTCCGTGGCCGGCGCCCTGCAGCTGGCGCAGCACCTCGTAGCCGCCCAGGCCGGGCAGCATCATGTCCAGGATCAGCAGGTCGGGGTTCAGCGCCGACGTCTTGCGCAGCGCCTCGGGCCA
>Ga0134128_10001089_pt1 | contig 36275 bp, 49 predicted proteins | sample KB31754_FD_96462 | JGI IMG/M metagenome (GOLD analysis project Ga0134128, IMG submission 96462) | Terrestrial soil microbial communities with excess Nitrogen fertilizer from Kellogg Biological Station, Michigan, USA - KB3-175-4 | ecosystem: Environmental > Terrestrial > Soil > Unclassified ...
CCAAAGACCGGGGGGATTGGTCATACGCCAGTGAGTCACGACCGTTTTGCCGTCGTCATAAACGAGCGGACCTTGGAGTAAATCTCTGGAGTCTGGGTACTTCTTGATGAACGCAATGAGATCAGTAATGGCTCCCGGTTCTAAAAGAACGTGGCTATCAATACAGAGTACCCACGGCGTTTTGGCCAGACGGAAAAGGGCATCACGCGGAGCGCTTGTTCCCACCAGATCGGGACGGTGCAGATAGGTTCCACCTACTGCCAGAGTTGCGTGATTCGTGCGCTTACAACCCTGTGGTGCGTTGTCAATGACAAGGTATTGACAGGGCGCGTGATAGGTAGCAAGCGCTTGGAGCGTGAAATACACTCCGTCAAAATCATCGTAGGTAGCCATCCCCACGGTAAGGAGAGACTTGTAATCGGTCATTGGTTGCTCCTAGGGCGAACTACGAACAGTTGGTTGTCGCTTGCTGACCGGGCGTTGTACCGTTAAAGGTAGGCGCGCGACAAATACAGCCACTTCCCGTATGGCAATTATTTGTCGGAGTACTCCAGCTAGAACCAGTCCAGGTAAAGGTACAAGTGCCACAGACTGGAGGCGGTTGCGTTGTCGTGGTCGTTCTACAGTTGGTCACGGCGGTCTGATTGCAACAGCAATCGCATTGGCCGGCTGGCGTGTCGCAAGTGCAACCGGGCTGTGCGCAGCCAACGTAAAGAGTCCACTGAAGACCATAACCGCAGTTCCAGATACATTGCCCGCAAGAGATAGGCGCTATTGTCGTTGTGGCTGGACAGGGTAGCGTGACGTTTGGAAGTCCACCGCAATTGACACAGACGTTACTACAGTTAAAGCTCTGGGTTTGCCCCACAATAGGACAGTAGACAGTATTCGACAGGAACAGACATTGGCAACTACCCGAACAGTTGACGCTCTGTAAAGTCCAGTAGTTGCCAGGAGCGCATTGGTATGTACAGCTACCACAGGGGGGCGGGGTAGTTGTTGTCGTGGGGATGCAGTTCGCTTTAATCGTACCGACACCACCAATAGGCGGGGGAGGCGCGCCGGGACAGGTGCAATTCGAGTTACAGAGGTTCGTTACGTTTGTGACGTTGCCAAATACTCCATAAAGGTAGATACAATATCCGCAAAGGGTAGTCGTGGTAGTCGTGGTTGTGGTCGTAGTGGTCGTGGTACTGGTAACGCAAGTAGGCGGGTTAGCACAAGAAGTTTGGGCCGTTTCGCACGTCGCTTGTCCCGCGTAGCCAGGAGGACAACAGCCACAGCCAGGAGCGCCTCCGCTCGTACAATTATTGGCCGTCTGTATCCAAGCTGAGCCATTCCAACTGAAGCAGCAGTTGCCTGAACAGGGCGCGGGCGTCGTTGTTGGTGGTACGGTGGTTGTCGGGCATTGCCACGGACAGGGAAGGGTACAGGGCGGGGGAGTAGTGCCGCCAGGACAACCGTTCCAACCGCAAGAGGTTTGCGTTGTAGCGCCGCAGTACGAGCCAGCTATAGACGGAGAGGGACAAGAGCAACCGCAGCCCGTTACGGCTCCATAGCTTGTGCAACCGCCAAGAGTTAATACCCAAGCAAACCCGTCCCAAGTCCAGTTGCAATAGCCTCCGCAAGAGGGGGGCGGGGGTGGTGGTACTGTTTGACAGGGAACGCTAAAGACATAGCAATCCGATGGAGTGACGTTACCCGGACCTGGACAGAAGCAGTTTGTTGCCACACAGCCATTTGTTACCTGATACCAGCCCAGACCGTTCCAGAACCACGTACAGGCCGAGCAACTCGGTGAGATGGTTGTGGTGCAAGCGGGCGGTTGCGTTGTGGTTGTTGGCGTTCCCGTGGTTGTGGTTGAGGAACCATTCGGACACCACGGTTGCGGTGGTACGTAATAGGAATTAGGCACACAGTAGGTTTGTGTGCATTCACCACCCGCGTTCGTGCATGGGCAATACTGCGGCGTTTCGCACTGACAACCGCCAGAGCAAGTCGAAGTATTTAGTACCCAGCCCGTGCCAGGCGACCAGTTGTAGACACAGCTACCCGTACAGGGAGCGCTAGTTGTGGTCGTGGTTGTGGTACTAGAACCGTTGCAATTGGTGGTAGTCGTTTGGCCTGTTTTCGTACCAACAATCGTAGGCGAGATACAAGCGCAGCTAGACGGCGTACAACCGTAGGACTGGATTTGCCAGGCGCTTCCTGACCAGATGAACGTACAGCTTCCCTGACAGGGCGGTGGAGTCGTGGAAGTGCTGGTCGTGGTGCTGGTTGTACCTACTGCTTCAGCGACAACCCACCACACGCCGTAGCGGTCGCGTGAAACTAAAACCCAAGTCGAGCCGGGGATGGGATTGAGGGCAAAGACGGTTTGACTTGTACCGCCGATCTGTTGGAGCGTTCCAGCCGGGGGAGTTAGTGCCCAGTTGGGAAGAAGCTGATAGATCGGACAGGACGCGGAAGAGAGAGCCGCGTTAATACCGCCTGATGGAGTCAGGGCCACATAAAGCTCTGCGCCCCAACCAACTTCCTCTTCAACAGCGTCTCGGTTGCGCGTATTGCGCGGAGCCGTCTTGACGAGGTTTAAGAGTCTTTTAAGCTGTTGTCTATCGCTCTCGCTGAGAACGAAAAAAGCATCGGACATTAAGCGGGGATAGCGAACAGGGTTAGCCGAGCGGTGCCTGACTTACAACGTATGACAAGCCGGTTAGCGTCCACTGGCTCAAAGCGCAGGGATTGACCGGGACGGAGAACGGCAAAGGATAGGGGCGGTATTTCTCGTTTGGGAGGGCTACGCATCGTGCGGCATTTGGTCAGGTCCGACGCATCGGGTCGAGGCAGGATGGCTAGCTCCAGAATACGCCCCATAACAAGGGCACGCTGTTCGGAAGTCGGTTGGACCTGAAATTTACCCTCATCGTTGCGAAGAACAAGCTGACTGACGGGCAAGTTTTCGAGCCAACCGACATCAACCTCTTGCCAGTCCTGGCCGATCTTGGCTTGGCGCAAGTAAGGTTGTTCTTCTGAGTCAAGCCAGCGGGTAAAGCGCGAGTCAACGGCTACCGGGATGGTTTCGGGCTGTTGAAAGTAGACCGTCTCCACGACTCCGAAGCGCGCTTTTGTTGTCGCCTTAATTTCGCGCGATGGAGTTTCCTCTGTAGCGCTTGAACTGTCGATTCCAGCGTGAACGGTATCTTCGGACATGGTTGCTCCGGTGTTTCGGCCATTATTCTTTAAGGGTCGAAGGCATCGATACGAAGAATGACATTGGCCGTATCAGCCTTGGCGTGAAGGGTGGAACGAGTACCGGAGAAAGTTCCGGTGCCGGCTTCTGCTTTGGGTAGTTTGCGCGAGAGGCGCACAACATAAAATTCAGTGGGGAGCAGTTCAACTATCGGGTAGAACTCGTTCGTCACATTATCGCGGATGCCTACCGTAACGTAGTTCGTCGAATCGATGTTACATAGTACACACAGACCGCCCATTGCGTCAAGCTGGGCTAGGCTAATGTCCGTGCCGCTTGTTGTGATTGTTACCGCGCCTGGAGTCGGGCCATTTGTTCCAGAGACGGATGGTTGAAAAGCAGAGGGTTGGCTCTGATAGACTAAGCCACCTTGAACGATCTGAAGATTGGCAGTTACACGCGCGGACATGGTTACTCCTTAAAAGACAAGCGGTATCCCCAGTTGGGTAAAATCGACTTCTGTATATTTCTCAACGTGGACAAAGCCTTCCGTGGTTGTGTGCGGAAGCGCTACATAATCGGCGGTTTGGTAGCTTGTGGAGGCTTTGTAGATGCCCATATTCTGAGGAGCAGCCGCGCCGATAAACAGCCAGTAAGAAGAGGAACCAGAAGCGCCCGGTAGTTTTGCTTTATTTTGTTGAAGAGCGATCCAGTAAGCAGCCGCACCTTCTTGCGTCGTGCCAGAGTTAACAACCGAGCCAGATTGGTAAGTGGTAACGATGTTCCAATCTTCTACATTATCCGAAATGTTTGGTCCAATAAAGACCCACGGCGCTGCTGGCGGTGTAGGTTGTAGCCCTGGATTGATAAAGGGCAGGATAAACAGGCCACTATCGGTGCCTGTACCGACTTGGACACCAGCCGGAAGACCAGCGCCGTTAAGGATACCCTTCATCGGATTACCAAGCCGATCCTTAAAGCGCACAAAATGTTGTGGATTGGAAGCAACGGGGGGAGAGCCGTTAATCGGATCGAGGAAGTAGGCTCCGGTGGCTCCGTCCCAGTGGCCCGAAAGAACCTTGGTGGCCTCATCGAGTAAGTCACGGTCGAAGCTATCGGCGCGGATGTCAAAGGTCAAATGGAGCGTGTAGTAGATGTAGCAGGTTCCGTAATAGCGGCGCTCCCACTCAATCTCAGACAGCTTGATGCAGCGCGCCGGCATTCCCCACAGTTCTTGGTCATTGACGGAGTTACCCATCACCGAAAGGAAAGCGAAGTCAAGCTGCGCTACATTCATCTCGATCTTGACTTGTGGCCGGTTAGCGTCAAACTCGACTTGCGGTCCTCTCAGGCGCTCGAAAGCGGAGTTGAGGATAGGACGGCCAAAGCGATCCTTGGTAGCTTCTTCCGAGTAGACGACAAAGCTACCGTTGATTTTCGGCGGTTCCTGGAGCGGGTCTTGAACCTCCGAGTCTTTACAAGCGCGGTCATCTCGATCTGGTGGCTTGGTCGAGAAAGTAAAGGTAACTTTCCAAAACTCGTTGGGTTCTCCCTCTACTTCAGGCTTGACAGAGGCTTGCCAGCGACACCATGCCCATAGGTCCGCGTCGTTGTCAATAACCCAGTAGGTTCCAAAGACGGGCAGACCCGGAGTTTGTAGGACGTTGGCCGGGCCGTCTAAGGTACTACCCTGGACGCGGAATGTTACCTTGTACTCGCGGTGCCCCTCATCGTCGCGCTCGCCTTCCCAAGTCGTTTGGCCAGGCAGAAGTACGGTTGCCACTAAAGACCTACCTTTCCAACACCTGAAAGGCGCACGCGCCGTTCGTAGGTTCCGACCTTATCCGTCAGCGCCACGTAGATTTTTTCAAGAATTGCTTCCATGCCTCCAGTGCCTCCCCCTCCAGGCGCGGAAGGTGCTGGAGGTCCGACAAATTCGGGCAAGCCCTCGCGCACGTCAGGAGCGAACTTTCTTGACGTGCCCTCTTCGGCTGCACCGGATACTCCAGGAATCGAGAGTTTCTCGTAATACTCCTGGATACGGCTAGCGGCCTCAGCGGAACCAATTAGCGCTGCTTCCCACTTATGTATCTCTTTCTCTCCAGCCTCAAAACCTTTGGCGGGGTTAATATCTCCAGCCTTTTTCTGATCGGCTGCTTGTTGCTTGGTCGCCTTCGCTATCAGGTCTTGAAGCTCTTTAACGCGCGCCTTTGCCTTCTTGACTTCATCGGTTTCGACGACCCCAAACCCTTTAGCCGCGCGGTCAATGACACCTTTCTGCCATTCCAATTCTAGATTGAGCTTTTCGATAGCATCTTCAGCAGCTTTGGCATCTTCTGCCATGCCTGCATATCCGTGCGCTTTAGTGCTGAAGTAGCCTTTACGAGCCGAGTTTAGTAGGTCCGTGACTTGGGTTTGCGCTTTGACTAGAGCATCAGTGCCGCCAAACATATTGGCTAGGTTAGAACCGCGCGAAGCTTCCAAGAGACCTGTAACGATGTCATAGATCATCTGGAAGAACTGGCGCTTTATATCCGTGACAAGCTCTGTCCAGGCGCGAAGGAATGGGACTTTGAGGTTAAGTGTGAATGCTGTCCATCCAGCTTGTAGCACATCCCAAGCGCTCTGAGCTATCTTTTGTAGGAAGTCAAAAAGAGGGGGCCAAGTTGATTTAATTTCCTCTACCGCCAGATTAAACCCAGCCACAAGCATCTCCCAAGCCAGGTCCATACCACTGGAAGCGGTAGTAACGCCCTTCATCTCCTTCTTTACCTTTTCAATCGTCTCTGGTAGCAAAAGCGCAGCATGGTACACAGACATAAAAATGCCAAACCATTCGGAGAGAAGTTCTCCGACATGGGCAATAGGTCCGGACTGGGCTGGAATGGCGAGAAGAACATCTAGAAAACTGGCCCCAGCAATTTGCGCTGCTGAGAAGCCAGCTACAAACACGGCTCCAAAAGACAGGGCAAAGCCTAAAAGCGCTGAAGCAGTGCCGAGTATTGCTCCCCCAACGGCCATAACGGTACTGCCCAGTCCAAAAAGAAGAGCGATGAGAGGAGAGATAATGAGTTCCCAAGCGCCAAAAGCGGCTACGGCAAGAACGATGGCTCCAACCAGTAAGTTGATTCCAAAAGTGGCTACCGTTTCAGCCGCATCAAAGGCGATAGTCGCCAGAGTTGCTAAAGATATAGCGCCTGTATAGATGCCCCAAGCGAAGCTGCCGAGCATCGTAAAGAAATCTGCTACAGCTTTGGTAGCTGTAAGGGTTATGGTCATCACACCGACGACAGCATATTGCAGACCAAGTAAGGTGTTTTTGAATACTTCGTGAACCATCTGCGCGCCATTAAGGAGCAGATAGACGCTGAAAAGAGCCAACTTCCAACCAAGCCAAGCCACAGTTAAAGCAGTTATCTGAGCCGCTTGTAACGCGAGCGCTCCTAAGAATTTAGCTCCGGCCAAGATACCTGAGATAGTGGCGAGCGTTACCGAAGTGGCGAGAAGGGCCGTATTATAGCTTAGGACGGCTAGGCGCATAAGTGCCTGCCCAGCGGCAATAGCCAACTGCTTAATATAGAGCGTAGTAATCAAGAAGTTAAAGAGGGCTACCGTTCCCGAAAGGATACGCCAAGCGGTATAAACCCCTGTAAGCCCAGCCGCAATAAGGGCTAGACCTAAGACTAGGCGCTGGTGTGTCTGGATGAACTGACCGAGCCAGCCTATGACCAACTGATAAACTTCCTGGACCTTGGTTTGAACGATCTGCCAGGCTTCCGAAACGCCTCCTACAGACTTAACCCAGATGGCGGTTGCTACGGCTAGACCCGTAAAGAGAACGGACAAGGGAGAGATAGAAGTAGTTAAGCGCATTAGTAAGGAGAAAAAGCGCATAGCTGGTCCCGCCGTTGTCAGTACCAAGATGAAGGCACCAACTGCAACAACCATCTCCTTATACTGAGGATTGAGCGCACGGACCCACTTAACCGAGTCGGTAAGAAACTGGATGATCGGTTTGGCGTAGCGAGAGATGATCTGCCCTAAGTCTTCCCGAAGTCCCTGAAGGCTGTTTTGGAGTAGCTTGATTTGACCGGATACGGTCTTCATCATCTCGGCCTGAGCTTCACTGCCCATACCGAGTGTGCGCTGTATTTCCTTCTGAACAAATTCGTTATGTTCGGCTGGGCTTTTGCCTTGCTCACCACCCCCACCTGTACCACGTCCACGCCGTAGAGTGGGAATAAACTGAGCGAGAGCGAAATAGTTACCAGTACGCTGGTAGACCGAAAGAGCAGCTAAAGCGCTAGAGGCCGAACCCCTCCCTAGTGCTTCTAGGTCGGATGCCCAGCGCACCGCATTCTTGGCCTTTTCGCCGATCATGCCAAGAGCTTCTGCTTGCCCTAAAAGGCCGATTACGGAAGTGCGCGACTGAAGACTTGTCGCCTGCATGAGACTAACGAACTCGCCATAGTCCTTTAGCGTAGACTCGACATTGCGTCCCGTGGCTTTAATAGCCGCACCAAGCTGAACGGTAGCTGTCTCGAAATTAGCGAAAGATCCAAGCGCTTCTTTCGCTCCAGTTAGTTCGGCTACAGAGGCGAGCGTTTCGGCCACGGTCTGGCCGAACTGCTTTGTCTTCTGTACAGCTTCTTTCAGCATGTTCTGAAAAGAAGTGCCATCCCCTGTAAGCCGAACGATCAGATTTTCTAGCTCGGTGCCGTCCATCAATCCTTCTTGGGTTCTTTGTATCCGGCCAGCGCCTTCCATTTGGCTATTGCTAAAGCGCGCTGATCCTTGCGGGATTGCCGTTTCTCTTTACGGGTTAGAGGTTTTTTGCTCTCAAATTTCAGCCTAAAATTGTCCGGTGTTATCTCGTTGGGGTTACGGGAAAGGACACGCCGAACTTCACAGGTCAGGGCCATTAAGTAGTGGTCAGTACGATTAGGGCGGTTCCAGGACAGGTCTTCATAGCCCTGCCATGCAAGGTACTGGCGATGCGTGACAGGACCGGCCCAGTTGAGAAGATCGTGGAGAGGCTGGCCCAGCCGTTCGGCAAGCTGGAGCCAGCCATGCCACGATAGCGCTAGTTTTTTGCCGCTAAGCTCTCTTCCGAGTTCTCCTTACTCTTTTTCAGCTTTCCTAAGCGCTTCTGAAGATCAGCAATTTTCTTCTCCAGACTCTCCATCGTTTCGACTTCGTTAAGTCGGCTAATCTCTTTAACTCGTTCAAAGAGCGGGCCGACGAGACGCTGAGGCCAACTGCGCACGACCGAGAGAGGAACCTGATGCTTACGGTCCACGTTACCGCGCGCATCGAGGATAAGGTTCCCATCCGGTCCAGGGCTAAAGAGACAAAGGGCCACAAGCAGTGGTTCACTATCGGCCATGCCACCGAGACTAATGGTCTTTACGCCATCGTCTTCAGACTGGCGCATGGTCGTGCCAGCCAATTGCGCATTACGCCACTGGGCCACGGCATCGCCGAAAGCTTCTGTCAAGAGGTAGGTTTTGCCCTTGTACGTCACAGGGATTTGGATGAGGGCAAGGTCGTCCTCATCGAAATTCATCGGGGAAACGTCGATTTGCGACATGGTTGCTCCTTAAAGGTTAGAGGTAAAAAATCCGCTGGCCGGCAGAGAACTCCCAGTGTGCCGCCGGTTTCTACCGGCGCAGCGGATAGTCGCTTAGCTGCCCGTGCCAGAAGTAAAGACCGGACCAGCCTCCGCGCCGGTCGGATCGGTGTTGGTCAAAACAATCGTCACATTGGCCAGAGGCATTTCCCCTTCCTTAAGTTCTTGTGGCTCAAACTTCTGCACGTAGGCATAAAAGGCCAGAGTCGGCACGGAGCCATCATTGACACCAGTGCCAGAGATATGCTTGCCTTCGGGGAAGAAGACCGTTACGGTCTGGTGGACGTTGATAAGAGACAGCATATCCGAGTAAGCGGCTGGCGCATAAGCGCAAACGCACTCAATCGTATCCATCTTCTTGAGTTTGCGCGGGGCCATCGTGTGCCATACAAGGTTGTGCATGGTCGAGATGTCCGTGGGATCGCCGCCATCAATTCCAGGGGGCTTGATGGTCTTTTCCCATAGATGAACGGAGGCGTTTGCCGAAAAGCAAAGCAGACTGGCAAAACCGTCGCGCAGGTAAAACCCTGTCGGGTTATTGACGCCGGTTGCTGGACTCGGAGGAGTAGTCATGTTCTTTCCTTTCTTAAGGTTGTTAGCTCAAGGTTAAGAGGGCGTTGACAACGGATATTGAGCGCTTGCTAGAAGGAGTGTTCTTACCAAGGATCGCCAGGCGAATTTTCGAGAAGCAGTGAACAATGTAGCTGTTCGTACCGAGAACAATACTTTGCTGATTGACCGTAGCCAGCACTTGCTTTATGGCAAAAGCCTTTTGGTAATCAGTAGGATGATCGACAGCCCTAACGCGCACCTGAATCCCGTAGTGGGTAAAGAGACTACCTTGCATCCAGCGCCCGTCTTCCTGATCTGCCGAGTCGTAACAGGTGATGCAGTTGTCTGGTTCACTGGGTTCGTTGGAAGCATAGACCGGCCAAGCGTTTGGCTTTGTCGGTGGACTAGGCGGACTGGTGGCTAGCCCTAGCTGCACTAGAACCGCAGCCGTAAGCTCGGCAGGGCTATTCAGGAGTGGAATGCCCACGCTTCACCTTTGGTTCTTCAGCTAGCCCCAAATCCACGGCTGTTTCTGTATTACCTTGCGCATCCTGAACGAATCCAGAGGCTTTGAGAGCGCCCGTATCCACGGGAACGAGAGGTTGGCTCGCAGCTAAGAGCGCTTTGGCCGCGTTCAGGTTGGCTACTTTCAGGCCAATCCCATGTTCAGCATCGCCTCTAATCTTTGTGCCCAGTTCGTTGCGCATCTGTCGGGCCGGTCGTTCCAGGAACTTGGCTTGCCCACCGTTGGGATGATTGGCTTGCAAGTCTTCGTGAACGTAGATGGCATAAGGCGCGGAATAGCCCACCGTGCAAATGCCGTTGTCCTTTTTCTGGCTACGGGCGCGGCGCTTTAGTAGGTCTTCAACAAGCCTTGAAACACCTTCTACAAGCGCTGAGACAAACCTGGCCATTAGGACTTGCCCCCGCGCAACTGGTTAACGAACCATCCCTTCATTACCCAGGCCCAAACCTTGGCGAACTCCCACACGAAACGCGCGTAAAGGATTGCGGTTATCCAAATTGTTTTCAGTGTTCCCATTAGTCGGCTCCCTTGTTATGAAGGCGCATGAGGCCAACTTGTCGGCGTATGGCACGGCCCTTGATATCAGGCGTTTCGTAGTAGGTCTTGACCTCCATAAGCTCTTGATCGAGATGAGACGATCCAGAACCCGTACCTACCCAGTCGGCCAGTTGCCCTAGCCAAAGATGGCTCCCGAGATCGATGCGCTGCCCAACGATAGCAATAGCATCAAAAGCGACCGTGTTCCCTTTGGCGTCAACCACTTCTCGGCGCTTGGTAAGCCAGCGCACATTTATTTGGACCGGAGCGCCTACTGCTGGCTGGCCGTAGCTGTCGTAGCCTATAAAGGGCATGAGGACAGCTTGTTGCAGGAGATCGTTTGTCTCTAAACCTGGCATTTAGCCCCCAAAGAGGGTGGAGTAACCATTGGGGTTAAGATCACCCGTGCCACAACCATACTCGATACCGGCCCAGTAGCCCCCTGCAACTTGGCGTTTACCAATAGCGCGCAGCATACCGGAGTAGTCGAGCATACAGGCTTGGCGTCCGTAGTCGGTCGTTTCAAAGCCATCGTTAGCTTGGCCGCGCTGGAAATTACCGCTCGCTCCCATCGTAGATTTACTACGGTAGAGAGGGTCCATCACGGTATAGAAGTGAGCGGCAAGCCAGCGCTCGATAAGCTCTAGCTCCACGGCGGAGAGAGTAACGGGCATAATGGCTTTGTTTTGCGCAGCCGTATTCACCCGGTCCACAACCGCACTAGCTGAGGCGATGAACGGTGTCAGGTCCGTCAAGCCATCCCAGTTAGAATTGTCATTCAATCCCCCTAGGATGGCTTCGACGGCGCTGGTTTTAGTACGTGGCGGAATCATGTAGTGCCGTTATAGATCAGTAGGTAGTCATCCAAGGCCGCGTTGGTGGTTGGTGTCTGCTGACTCCAAAAGGTATGAGCATCCGTGGCTAGCTTCTTCTCTTCGGCGTTCATAAACTTCCAACCGAAGCTATTGCGCAGTTTTTCGCCCTTGTTGAGAAGAAGCTGACGGAACTGTTCTCGGTCCATACTGATCCTCACTTAGTTGGGACTCACACGGAGCGGCGGCATTTTCAGACGGCTCTAGCCTCAGCAGCCTCCGCGACCACCGCTAAAGCCAAAGAACATGGGAGGCGGCGCGAAGTATTGCGGCTGCGGAATAAAAGCAGGCGGATTCAAAATGCGCTGGACTTGGGCGGGCAAATCGTCTGGGCATCCAGGCACCGTACCAGAGATAAAGACCGCGCCGTTATTGGGCTTGGCCACGATAACGCACGGGTCTTTGACAACGATTCCGTTCATGCGCTCATATTCCTTGACGTGGACATGAAGGCAATTTGTTAGCTTCTTCTCGCACGGGATACAAACCTCTGCAACCCACACGCACAGGGGCTTATTCTCAATAAGCGCTAGGTCCACGGCGGTATTGAGAGTTAAGGGCTTTTTGTGGGAAACTTGTGTGCAGTTACAGTCAATCGAGCAGCGTCCGTTATCGAGATCGCAGTCACATTTACCCATCTGACAACGGCAATCAGGACCATTACAGCCACAGTTAGGAATAGGCGCGGGAGTAACGGGGATAGGCGCAACCGGAATCGGCAAGATATTGGGGTTCGGGTTAGCGGCGTCCGTCTGTTGTACCGAGGAACAGGCCAGAAGGAAGAAGGTACAGAGTATCAGGCTTACGGCGGCAAAGTAGCGCATTAGTCTTCTCCAAAGATGGACCAGCCAAGGGTTTGATTGGCTAGGTCGATGCCAAATAGAACGAGTACAGCGGAAGAGGTAAGGGCTGTGCCCAACCAGAAGTGACCACAGGACGCAACGATGCCTCCAATGGCTCCAGCTTGATAGCAAGCAAAGTCCCAGGCCGAACCGCCCCAGGTATCACCCTCAAACCAAGAGGCAGTATCGAGAGCAAACTCTTTGAGCGCGGTAATAAGGAAGAAACTCGCGTAGAGCCAACCCACGGACAGGCCATGCGTTGTTCCAGCAAAAAGGATGAGGGCACCAGCCAGGACATGAATAACTTGGGCCATGTACCACGGACTGGGTTCCCAGATGCCTTTGCCAGAATTAGCAGGGTTTGTCATAGGTTGGCTCTACGAACGAGTGAGGGGTTAGTTAGTGACGACGTTAGGACTTGGCCGGGATACCAGCGCTACTAGCTAACTTTTGTAGAAGCGCGTCAAGAATCGCTTTCCACTCTTGCGGAATGGAAGAGTTTGACAGCACTTCTTCAAGCGCAGCCACCACAGCCGGGCCACCGTACTGAAGAATAAGATTCCAAACGACATCCCAGCCATTACCGCTGATGATGCTAATGAGCTTGGCCCACAGGCCAATCGGCAGAGACGGGCTGGTCAGAGCGGCTTCGACAAACTTTTGAGACATTGGGAGTTCCTTTCGTTTAGGGCGAACAGGTCGGAAGTTGTAAAAGTAAGGGACACTCATGCAAGCGAAGGGCTGACGACGATACAGGCGATAGCGGAATCGGGGATCGAGTGGTTGCCATTGAGAAGGCCCATGCCTTGCTCGGACCACGAATCACCCCAACTGTTCCAAATGCGCGTGGTCAATTGACGACCATCCCAGTCTACAATGTCAGCCGTACAGACCGAGTGGGACCACCACGAAAAATCCGAGACGACCGGGCAATCGAGAAGCGCGGCTGTGACCAACTGGTCCAGCATGTTGTTAGGGTCCAGGTCCATCCAGCGCACGTACTTATGAAGCGCCGCGTTCTCCCACGTCTTCGGGTTGTCGTTGCCACGGCTCATCGACTGTTGCGGCCAGAACTCAGACGTGGGGACGCCCTTTGTGGCTTCAAACTCGACACCTTCGCCACCCCAGCCGCCTTCATCGCGGAAGTTCTTTATCATGCACGCGCCAGCATAAGCCGAGAGATCGGCATACGGCTCGTTCATGTAGGCACGCGCCAAGAGATGAGCGCTAACGCCTGAGTGCATCCAGCAGTAGCCTTTGCCGTTCTGGTCGCGGGAAGGTACGATCTGACCGACGCGACCAGACTTGCGAATGTCTGATAGCTGCGCTTTGGCTGCGATCTTGGCCTGGATGCGCGCCTTCCACTCGCTACGCGGAATGAGAGGCAGCGTAAAGGGCTGCGCGTAGTAAAGGCTCCCGTGCGGATAGAGGGAGAAGTCGCGCGGGATAAGCCCGTGATGGCCGAGCGCGTTCTGGTTCCCCGGCAAGGGAGCCATGAACTTGTGCATGTTGTGTTGTGTGATTATTTCGAGCGCCATCGGTAATCTTTCCAACTTTCGTAGAGAAGTTCCCCAATCGTCCAAAGAAGACAGGGGAGCCAGAAAACGCCATAGGTAACGGTCTGCCTAGTGCGCTCTTTTAGGCTAAGATGGCCGTAAGGGTCAGAGACAACCCAAACAAACCAAGCAGAGGCACAGGCAAACAGGGCGTAAAAACCAAGTAAGTACCAGTACCAAGTCAAGATCAGTCTCCTGCTGGGATAATTACATCGTCATCTGCGCCTTTGTCCTTTCCTTGGTACTTCGGCGGGTCGCAGTCAACGCCGCTGGGGTAAAATCCAGGACCAGATTTGCCCTCATACTTTGTGGCCGGTAGGTAGTCAGGACAGTGCCGGCTCAAACCCTGAAGGACACGGAGAAGTAGGCGCAGAGTCGATTCATCGTGCCTGACGATGAAACCGTATTTGTTCTGCGCCGTCCGGCCAAAGTTGAGTAGTAAGGTAGCGCGGATAGACTGGAGTTCATCGTAAGCCTCCTCCAGTTCATGGACGTTATGCGCCAGAGCGTCAAGCTTCTGAGAGACGGGAGCCAAGCCATGATGCGGATGAGGCTCTTGGCCGAGGACCGTCCCGCGCAATTCGTTCTGTTGGGAACCGTGGCGCTCGTCCCAGTCGGACGGTTTCGGCCCTTCGCCGTTGATATAGTTCATTTCGTCAGCGCGCATTTATCCTCCATACTTCTTAAGAAGGGCCAGAAGAGAGGCAGCATCAGTAGGCAGCGCACCCTCAAAGCCACCACCCTTGTCCGGATTGCTGACGATGATATAAGGCACGGGCTTGCCACTTGTGCGCTTAAAGGCTTCCTGCCAGAGCGGAGACTCGTTCGTCAGGTCCGCTGACTTATCGAGAAAGCGCCATTCCTTTTGACCACTAGGACCAGCCGGACAGGTCTGGTTCAAGTAGCTGCGCACATCACCCGAAGACAATGCCAGTTGTTGGGCTGGTGTCAGGGCTGTGGTGCGATCCGTGACAACCAGAACGTGAAGACCGCTAACCGGAATTGGAGCCGGTGTCGGCTTAGGAGCGGGGCCAGGGCCAGGATTAGGTATAACCGGCCAGTGCCAGGGCCATTGGAAGTGAGGCAGACTCGGTAGCTGCATTCGGCCCGCGAAACCGCCAACGGCTCCAGCCAGAACAGCTACCCAAAGGGACTGGACGAACGGGCGCTCGAAAAAAGCGACCGCTTTAGGTCCGGTGCCTTTCACATAACCGAACCCCTGGACCAGCCAGAGAAACGGTTGTTTAAGCCACTGTAGAAAAGTCATGGGAACTCCGTAGGCGGCGAAGGGTTACGGGTTAGGCAGCGCTTGTTGCCGGAGAGCCGAAGGCTTGTTTCACTGCCTTTAAGACTTCCTCACGGCTCTTGGCCTGACCGAGCGGAATCTCTTCCTCGCTGGCCAAGTCCTTAAGCTGCTGAAGGTTCATTCGGTCCAGGTCTGACACGGTGAAGTTGAGCATCTTGCCGCGTTCTTCCTGAGTTAGCGGAGTGCTAGGTGCATTGCGCTGAGTTACGCCAGGAATCACCACTTCCTTGCCGCGCCGTTTGTAGCTGGCCAGTTCATCGGCGTGGACCTGTTTGAACTTTTCCGGCCATTTATCGGCGTAGTGAGGAAAGGGACTTTGGAATACTTCGCCCTGTGAGACGCTGATCCCAAGGACTTCCTTGTTGCCAGGAATCGGCTCACAATGCTTGCCAGCCAGAACTTCAAAATAAAAGGTTGGTTTGGTGGTCTGACTCATGGTTGCTCCTTTTTGCCGTCGATCCGGTCTACTAGACGCGCCAGCGTTGTACTAATCTGGCTAAGGCTGCGCTGGTTTGATTGGATGGCCTGATTCATGGTCGCATGGTCTTCTCGACACATCGCCCGTTCGCTGGCCATTTCTTTTGAGAATACGTCTAGTTGCTTGTCGTGCCGCGCGTCAGCACGATCTTGCATGTTAGGAATTGTGACGCGCACAACGTAGATCAGGGTAGTAATGAGCGTAGCCAGGCAGATTGCCCCCACGCTAAAACTACCGATCATTTTCGAGACTTCGACAATTTCCATCTCTCTGTTCCTCAACATTGAGGAAGGGTTCGCCCAACCCCTTTCCATCCGGTAGCGAAGCGGAGTGGTTTACAGGCTCGCGGTGGCGTGCAGAATACCGCAGTTACCGTAGAAGTCAGCGCGCAACTGAGGAACCTGGATGGCCATGACCTTGAAGGACAGCTTCATGCCTCCAATCGATTCCCACTGGATCGTGGTGATGTCCATGCCATTGACAGCCCGCGCAACGTCAGGCGTCATCTGCACGATCATCATGGTGAAGGGGAAGAAGGTGGTCGCGTCGTTACCTGCCCCAGCAGCTTGCGCCGCAGCAGAGGTAAACATGAAGTCCAAGCGGCGGACATCGGTGATGCCCTCAATCGAGCGCAAGCGGTCGCGGATAGTTTGAGTGGCCAGGCCCGACACGTTACCCGCGCCTGCCGTCACGATGTAATCGTTGTCAAGGTACTGGTCCCAGTCGGGGCTATGGTAGACCATGAAGGGACCATAGAATTTGTCGGCGTACAACTGACTGCGGGCGGCGAGGATATCCTTAATCAAGTCGCCAGGAACCCAGCCAGACCCCGAACGACCGTTGCCGTTGGGCCGGTAGAAAGTGGCCGTATTACGGTTGGGGAAGTTACCGTAGCCATAGACCTGGCTAACACGGCCATAGCCGTAGCCAGAGCTATAGGGCGTGCCAGAGCCACCGTAGGACATGCCGGGGATAACCCCGATCAGGGTCTTCTCGATAGCTTCTGCCACACGTCGGCCAGCCGTTTCGCCCGAAGTCGTATCAAGTGGGGTCGAGCTATTGCGGCTGACAGCCAGACGGCGCGAACTGTACCAGAAATCCGAATGCGTCAGAGGCAACGGCAAGCCCTGGAGTTGGAACTGCGGGGCATCCGTGCGGCCTTCTGTCAAACCGTCCATGTCCACAATCGCCTCACCGGGATCGGACATGGTTTCATGTTCGAGGATCATCTTGCCCATGCCGTTGAAACCGCCGAAGCTGTTGGCAGAGGCAAGGTCCGCCCAAGCGCGCAAACGATAGCGAGCAGCGCGCAGAACCACGGCGTCAAGCTGAATCCATTCCTCTTTGCGCAGAGCCACGGCATTGAAGACTGGGCTGTTGATGCCGCGCGCCTGAAGGTTCGTGATAAGTTCGGGCTGATACTGAGGAGCGTACTTCGGTTCGTTGCCCTTGGCGTTGTGGTTAAGAACCATGCCCTTAAAGACATCAACAACACGCTGACCGCGCTCGTTGAGGTAAGGACGCATGAGCTTCGGGTCGAAGCGAACGCCTTGGAGCGCTTCAGCCAATTGGCCGTGCCCCTGGCCGTTCAGAATGTAATCTTGCTGCACAAACACGGTTTATTCTCCGGGTTGTCGGTAGTGGGGTATTAAGAAAGAGCGTCAGGGGTATGGTTAGAACTGTTTCTGACTGAAGAGCCAACCAACCGCGTCAGCGGTGGCGTCATAGTGTTCCATCGACATGAACCAAGCCTGAACCGAACTGGTTGTCGTCTGAATGAACTGGCCAGGCGCGGTCGAATGCGAAGGAATCAAGCGCTCTCCGATGGTATAAGCGTTGGCGGAACCAGTACCAACCTGTGGAGCCACGGCGATATTCATGTACTCGCCAGCCAACGGACAGTAAAGGAAAACGCGGCCACCCGCGCTTGCGCCTGGAGAAGCGTAAGCGGTCGAGTACAGTTGTCCCTGGAGGCTGTCAGGCAGAAGGATGGCAGCAAGGCGCGGATCGCCGTCCGCCGAAGGCGCATACGGGGTCCAGGTGGGTTCGCCGTTAACAAGGGCAGCGCCAGCCACGATCATCATGGCTGAGCCAGGATAGGGAGTTTGGTTCGCGGCCAAAAGCCCTTCCAGGAAAACGCCGCGCGGTTGTGCGGCAGTAAGCAGAATCTCAGAACCCTTCATTGGTATCTCCGGTGTTATGTGCGGGTAAAACTAGCTGGCTACTTGCCTTAGTAGACTTTCGCCAGCTAGATCGGGAGAGATGGACGCGCGCAGTTACTTGCTAAGTTTCTTGAGGAGATGCGGGCTAGCCATCTCCGTATAGTCGATATTGGTAGTCGGAATTGCTTCGCCCAAGTTGGCGTTAGCGGTTACATCCGGAGCGCCCGCGCCACCAAAATAGAGCGCTTGGGGCTGCTGCTGGCTGTTCTGAACCGGAGGCAGAATCAACTCCATTTCCTTGAGTTCACCAAGCGACTTCTGCATATAGCGGTTGCCGACTTGATTACGCTTATCCTTGTCGGCGATATTGCCAACCAGACGCGAGACGATGCGATGCTTCTCTTCGATCTCAACACGGCGCGCGTTGGCCATGATCTCGCGCACGGCGGGGGGTGCGTTCGACTCCTTGAGCCACTGGTCAATGGCCTTGTTACCTGTGTACTCGTCCTTGGTGCCTTTGCCACCCGCTTGCATGGAACCGCCCTTACCGGAGCCGGAACCATCAAAGGAGTGCATATTCGTGTCGTCATTGTTCATGTACTCATCGTCGTCCTCATCCTTCTTTTTGGCGTTGAGGACAGCGGTGATGGCCTTTTTCGTTTCCTCGCACTGGCAGTTTGCCGCCAGCGCTTCCAGTTCTTTGCGCTTCATAAGGTCACTTTCTTTCGTAGGTTTGAGAGTGGAATGGTACTGGAGAGCCGGCGCAGATCGTGCTTTGGTCGCGTGGTAGTTTGCCGCCGCGATATGGGCATTTTGCAGGTACGGGTTATTGCTTGCTTTGGCACACTTCGCGGCAACGCGATGAGAGTGAGCCGCAATTAGATGTTCTTCTGCCGTGCCACCCTTCGTAGCATCCTGGCTGGCCTGAGCCGCGCGGAAAGATTCAGGACTCGAGGCACCAGCCAGATGAGCCATAAAGCCCTGGCGCTGGCCGTCGTCGGACATATCGGTCTGAGGGACAGGAGGCATGGCGTTGGTAGTTCCTTTCCAGGAATCGGGTAGGGCAAGTCCTTTGCGCTCGGCAATCGTTTTGATTTTGCTCTTTACCAAGTCGGGATTATCGGCGTGGCCAATGAGACGTGCTGCATGGTCTACGTCTTCCTGACTCTTAATCGGGAACGACTGATGCGGCCCAGCAAAATCTTCCGGTGCTTCCTTGGCAAGAGCATCTCGCGCGGACTGGTTCCATTTGGCGTTATAGACGAGGAAAGCAGCTACTTCTTCCACAGCGTTATTCTCCGTTGGCGTGGGAGTTTTTACTTTTTCGGAGTATTCTTCTTCGGCGCTGCCGGCCTCCGCACTACCAACCCGCGCTTGCTTGGCAGGTTTCAGAACTGGCTCGCCGGGAGTATTGGCTACCGATTCCTTCGGCTCTTTTTCTTTCGGTTCCTTGGGTGTCTTCGGCGCGGCGGGTTCTTTAGCCTCTTTAGGTTCAGAAGCAGGTTTCTCCTCTCCACCGGGACCATCAAAACCTTCACCCCTGACCTGTTGAGCCACAGCCTGCGCTTGACCAAGGGGATTGGGACTTTGGCCAAAGGTGTAGGCGTTGTCAGTCGTCTCCTGATTGAAGACACCGCAGCCGTCTTGTAGCGAGCAAGCGCCTACTTGATCGGGCAGGATGGCAATGTGGTCCGGTTTGTAGTCTTTGGCTACGAACTGATAGGGCTTGCCGTTGTGGTTGGCGCTAGGACTGGCCGGTTCGTTCGTTGTGTATAGCCCAGTGGAAAGCTCAATAGGCTGACCGGCCTGGAGTGCCTGAAGAACGCGGTTATCAACCGTGCGTGTTCGCTCTACGTCAAACCAGCCTTGCGTTTGGAGCTTACCCGTCGTGGGATCGATCTTGGCGTTACGAGCAAAGCCAATCTCGCTCTTCTCGCGTACTCCTGGCGTGTTGACGGAAACATGCTGACCGAGTACCACAGGATGGTAAACGACAAGCGGGATCGTGTTCCAGGACTTATGCTCTTTGGCTATCTCATCGGGAGGATAATAGAGAGCGCCCTTACTCCCGTTGAGAACGCCCGGCACGATCAGAGTCATGGGCGCGACTAAATACTCTCTGCCGTTATGCCGGACACGGGCCGCTTTGCCCGTTAGATTGGCCGTGATTCGTTCCATGTTGGAATACTAGCGCCTAGATATACAATCCACAGCGTTAAAGTCACTAGCGCGCGATGAGTCGGACTAGCCGATAGTTGTATTTCTGGGGCTTGTCGCCGGTGCGGTCCAGAAGAATGTCCAGACCGATAGGCTGGAGCTTCTTGCGCAGATAGTTGAGATGGACGCGGAAATTTACGATTTGGCAGAGTTCATCGTCGATGCAGGCAAATAGCTCATCGCGGCTGTGGGGTAGACCATCTTCCAGCACGGCCATCAGGCGGCGTTGCGTTGGCGTGTAGAGAGGCATCAGGTTATGCGAGACGGGTTAATCGAACTCACGCGGCGCAGAAGCGCGCCCATAGGCAGAGTAGTAGCGGTAGCGCAGACATTCTAGAAACAACCGGGGGTCTGACTCAGCGGTTACAGGCTTCCAACCAGAAGGTGGGCCAGCCGTAGGGTTCTTGAGGATTTGCACCAGTCCAGGGCTGTCGTTGGATGTGACCAAACGGTTGCCGATAAGGAGAATTACCCCTTCGGAAACATCTTGCCCGTGGTCGTTAAGGCCGCGAATTTCTACTCCGAGCATCTTACTACTCCTTTTTATCACCGAACATGCGCTCAAATCCGGAAGCGTCATGGTTGCTCTTGGGATGTCTCTTAAAGGCACCAGCCGTACCGGGCTTATTGATGTCTACTTCATCACTATAAAGGCCAGCATCCGACTCGGAAGAGGATGGTCTTTCTCCAGAGGCGCTTGTATGAACTGGCCCTATGTTTTGTCCATAAAAGGCGGGCAGGTCCGTGAATGGCTTCCCACGTTCACCTGCCTTAGCGAGAATATCCAGGCGCTCTTTGGTGAGCTTAATGGCTTCTGGCTCGATTCCGTGTTCCTTGAGTGCTTTTTCGACCTCTGGCCATTTGCCGGTTAGCTTGGTCATTTCATAAGGCACGGTAAGCCAATCATTGTAGGTGTTGTTGCCGCCGAAGGAATGGGTCGGAACCTTCATCTCTTCAAGCAAGTCTTGATTGGAAAAACCGCGTGACTTCACTGCTGGGAACGATAGCCCGTTGTCAATGAGGACCAGTTTATTACCGTGCGTCAGCATCCAGTTGTTGTCGTGACGGTCTACGTTGCCTGTCAAATAGTCGAAGCAAGCAGCGCGAATACAGTCGGTGCGCCCATCATACTTGTCAGCATACCTCACACTGCGCGCGTTTTTGGCCCCTGGCACAAACTTTTGGAGAGAACCTAGTCCGCCGTGGTCTGGTAAGTCGCGTATACAAGTCGGAGGTACAAGGTCTTCAAAGCCACATATTTTGGCCACGGCATAAGCAGCCGCTTCCCGCCGATACATGGTGCCGCCGTCGATACCGTCGCGCAAGCCATCTTCTTCAGCGGAAGCTGGCTTTAGCACTCCCTCAACTCCATTATCGAGTGTGACCTTATACGAGCCGTTGATGCCACCACCTAGGTAAGAATCGTGGACTACCTTCGCCGTGGCGATGGATTCGGTGCCAGGTATCCGTGGAACATCTTCAACCTTTGGTGCTTCGGGTTTGTCGCCGTGCTTATCAAGGTGGACTGCTTGTGTGTTGGAATCATCACCCCGCGTCGGTGGATGTGTTACCTTATCTACCAAGCGCAGTTCGGGAGATTCGCCTCGGTCGCTCCGACTGTGCCACTCGGAAGGCTTCTCACCTGCCGGTTGTCGATCTGCAATCTTGTCCCACTCCTCGCGCTCTTTGGTTTCTTCCCCGTGTTTGCGCGTCTTGAAGGCCATCGGCACCTTGGTCATGTCCCTCTTGGGGTTGGGCACCACCGCTTCTCGACGGGCAATCGGATCAATTGGGCCAGCAATTCGCACATCGCCACTTTCCTTGGACCAGCGCCCGCTACGGTCGCGCGGCTGGTTGGGGTCATAGTTGGCTAAAAGGTCGGAGAAGCTCTCCAGAGCGGATTTTTTGGCCTGAAACTGCACAGGTTGCCACAAGCAACGGCAGTGTGGGTCATGGGCACGTTCGTTGTGGAGCAGTTCTACTGTATAAACTCTACGGGCATTATGACAGGTCGTGCCCCTGGCCGGAATGGGCTTAACAGTTCCTACTCCCAAAGCGCGGTAGGCATCCAGTTGCCCAGCTTGATGAGCATGAATAACCCCTACACGCGCTGCGGCTCCTGTGAGATGCTTCGGATAGGACTGATAGAGGCGCGAGAGAGCGTTGACCGTAACGTGACCAGACTGACGCGCGACGTTCTGAGTAAACTCGGCACTGGCTCCTATAAAACCAATCTGCGCGGCTGCTTCGACCGAGCCTTGCGTATCACGCGCGCGGCGAGCCAGATCGTAGGCTTTCTGAACGCCCTTGACGTAGGCCGCGCCTAGGTAGTTGGTCCAGAGGGCATTGTTGGCAAAGGAGCCTCCAGTTCCTTTTTGGCTTCTGCCATTTCCTCTGGCGTTGGCTCCCGGCCCGTCAGATGAATGAACATTTGCCGTAGTTCGTCCAAGGTCAGTTCCTTGGTATCGGTCAGAGTCAGTTTGGGCTTGATGGAGATGGACATTGTGAACGCCTCCCGAAGTCGCGTTAGGGTTGACCTCCACAGACTTAAAGGTCTGGAGATCGAAATAGGCCAGTTGATCTTTTTCAAGCGCTAGCTGCCTTGCTGCTGCTTCCTCTGATTTTACCACAGACACATCAAGGAAGACCTTGTGGCTCTGGGGATCGTGCCAGGCTCCCAAGTAGTGGTCAGGCTGGCTCAATAGGTCGTGGTTTTTCTTCAAGTAGCGCGCCAGGTCCACGGGCTTTAGTTCCTTCATCCCCTTGGCAAAAGAGCGCTCAGGATAAGGGCTAACCGCGTAGCCACGACTGGGTTCTCGGCCTGTACCCAGTTGATAGGTAAAACCACCATCGGGCTTGGCCACTCGGTCAAAAAGGGAGTGGAGCGTCCCTACCGTCGTGGCCGATACGTGCTTCGGTAGAATCTCTGGAGCAAGCTTAGCTTCGATGTGCGTCTGACCCTTGCCTTCAGCCTCAACGAGCCGGTGGTAGCCATCACCTAGCTCCAGTTCCTTTTGACCAGCGCGACGGTAGACCTTGACCGGACCTGGAGTTTGCGACAATAGCCCTCGCTTAACGTCACTTTTGGCCAGGTCGTAATTGGCTTGGTCGAGCTTTAAGGATTTGATGGGGATGGAAGTTGTTTCAGTATCCCCCGCGCCTTCAGTAACGTAAGTTGTCGGTGGAGAGTACTCTAGTCCATGATCCTTCATGTACTGGGCTGCGACGTGGCGGATATGAGCGCTTGGACCAACCGGAACTTCGCCGATACCTTTGATCTTGGCTGTTTTAGGTAAACCAACGAGAGGTTCGGATTCACCGAGAGTGCCCCCATTTGTCCACCGTCCGTGGTAATCGCGCGCTTCTTCTGGGTTAAAGTTATAGATATTCTCTTGGCTTGGATCGAAGGTGCCTTGATTGTGCGCGGACTTAATCTGATTGGGGTCGAAAGCGATCCACACGCGCGCAGGCTTTCCCGAAGCATCCTTGCCCATGTGGGTAATGCCGTCGAAGCCAAGTTTACGGAGCTTGGCAGTCGCTTTCTTATTGCCACCTAAAGCGCTAGAGATGAACTCATAGCCAAACTTGGCCAGGCCAGGATTTTGTAAGAAGTTCTTTGTATGGGCATCGGCATCGAAGGGGCGCTTGATATTAAGATAAACAGGTAAGACATGAACCGGCCCTTTACCCTGACTCCCACCCATGACGTTGCCACCACCCCATTCCTTGGAGGACTGCTCGCTTTCGGAGAAGTAGAATCCTGGACCCATGAGCGCTCTATCGTTTTGCCGGTTCTTATCAAAGGCCGAGAAGTTGGCCTTGGTGCCGTGGTAAACGACCAGCGGTCTACCCTTATCGTCGGTAACATGGGAAGGCTCGACAGGTGTAACCGGCTTGGGACGGCCTGTAAGCGCGGAAACGACCTTCGACAAAAGGCCAGGCTTTTGCGGTTTCGACCAGTCGCCAAACCACTTCTTAAAAGCGCCTGAATGGATATCCGCTTCCTTGCTCGATCCAGCCGATCCACCGGCTCCCCCTGAAGTCCATTCGCCTCCCCCTGACTCTCCCGAAGGGATACGAGCTTCGCTAGGGTCGTAGTTGGCCAGAAGCTTACGGACAAACTCCGAGCGCAGATTTAAGGTCTGAGTCGGATCGTAGCGGAGTGGGTTGGGTCGAGGTTTTCGTTTCATCCGATAAAGTCCTTGTCTTTGGCCATGCTCCAGATTGCCCAGAGGAGAAAGGCGCAACCTGCCACAAGAACGGGCCACGCGAACCAGAGAGGTATACCCGGTTCCTGATAGACGACGGTGACAACAGAGGCTATCCAGACAAGAAAGCCGACACCTGTAAGGAGGAAGATAGCCGCGACAAAGGCCAGAGTCAGTAAACCCTTAAGGATGTGCATGTGTGCCCCTTAGTGGCTGGAGAGAAGTCCTGTTACCAGTTTCGCTCCGTTCTCGGTGTTCAGGTCATGCCAGAGCGGATGCTCCATTATAGCCTGGATCGAGTGTTTAAGCATGTGCGTGGCGTAGTGGATGGCCGGATGGTCAGCGTCCAGGTCGCCTCCCAAAGCAATTGTCTTGCCCGTGGCCGTGTTCGCCGTTTGGAGAGGCAAGCGCTCTTTACCAAAGTGGCCAGGTGCCGTCCAACCTTGTGGATGAAGATGGAGTCCAGCCCAGACCGCTCTACCCGCTTTACCAGCCACATGCCCTGTCGCTTTCGCTGCACTACCAGCCTTATGAGCTAGGGAACTGGCTTCCGAGTGAATCAGTCGCCCTTCTTTCAGAAGATGCAGACCCGTCAGGTTCTCCAAGTGATGTTCCGCTGCTTCCACTAGATGCGTCACGCCTTTACCGACCCGCGAGTTGGCCAAGGCGCGATGGATATTGCCAAGGTGTTGGGCAAAGGTGGAATGCTGTAACCCAGTCTTCTCAAAAGCACGGGCCATATGATGCGCAGCTAATAGACTGGCATAGCCGACTCCCGGCATGGCATAGCCACCAAATCCTTGCAGTCCTTCGTGGGCTGCATGGACCATATGCTCGGACAAGTGGCCAAAGGCAGTACCAGCCACCGCGCCAGCCGGACCAGCCAGAGCATGGGCTAGGGCACCTTTGATGCCTAGGGTAGCTGCGGTGGCTCCCAAGTGGAGATAGGGAGCCAGTGCCCCATGCTCCTTTTTCATCTGCTCGTAAAGTTCATTCTGCTTCTGCTCGATTGTCTTGGAACCCTTCCGGAATGGATTGCGGATGTGCTTTTCTGCCCAAGAGCTAACCTTACTGCCAAGAATGGCCCCCGTTGCCTCCGCAAACGCTCCCAAAGCATGATCCCCATGTCCATGCCCTCCATGCTCGCCGTGGCCTCCATGAGCCGCTTCATGGCCTCCACCAGTGGCTTCTTCTACTCCCGCGTGTCCGGCCTCATGGACCGCTCCTGAAGTTGCGGCAGAGTGAACCGCATCATGTGCGGCTGCTTTGGCGGCAGCATGATGCTCATGGAGAGCAGAGACAGCGTGTTCAACCCCTTCTGACGTGCCGGCCTGTGCAGCGCGCGCTCCGCCCTGAGCCACGAAGCGAGCGGCAACTTTGGGCAAGTTCTGAATGACTTGCTGCACATGGCCTAGTTCGTGGTTGACGTTGGCTAAATTACTCGCCATTGGGTGGTGATGTTCATGGCCACCGTGCCCATGCTCGCCATGCCCAGCGTGCGCTTCGGCAGGCATTCCGTGTTCGGGCGCTGGCGCTCCAGGTCCACCGTGGCCGGGTTCCGCGCCTCCCCGTTCACCGGGTCGCCCAGCATGGCCAAAGTCACCAGAGCCAGCCCCGCCGTGAAGGACAAGCCCGGTCGCGCTCTCACCTTTAACAAATGTGAAATCGTTCATGCTTCAGGTTCCTCTTGACTGGACTGTCCGGGGAATGGTTTTTGTGTACTGCCGGCTCCCGGTGGACCTTTGCCAAAACCGGGCTTGCCGCCAAAGGGCGGTTTGTTACCAGCCTGAGCGCCGGCCTTGATTTCCATTTCTGTCTGTTCGGGGTCGTGATAGCCCGGTGGGGGAGTTGGCTCAAAGCCATGCTGTTCGGCAAGCTGCTGCGCCTGTTCCTGATCCTCTTGCATTTTATCCTCAGCATCCTGAAGGATTTGCTGAGCATCCTGTTCGTCGAAATCATCTACCTTGGTCATAAAGGCCATTGGTGGCACAATCGATTGCACATTACCAGCCACGTAAGCCGAGTACGCTTGCGCCTTCTGAAGAAGTATTTGCGCCTTCTGAAGCTTGGTCTGGGCGTCCAGGTCCGGCCACTTGCAATACCACTGTTTGGGCTTGGGCAGAATGCCAATAAGGATAAAGCGCTCAATTAGAGGGACGATGATACGAGGCGTCACATGCGTTACTTGCCGATGGCGCACACGATCATTCCAGGTTGAATCGTCTTGGTTACTGGCTAGCTCGCCCCGCTCGCTACCTTTGAAAACGCGCACGGGAATCGTTAGCTCGATACAGATAGCTTCGATCTGTTTATCAACTTGCTGGGTGGGATCGACCACCGTAGGCGATAAGACCTTGGCCGACATGCCAGTTAGCTGCAAGTAGCGCTGAAGACCGTTCCGGTACTGGCCCATCATGGAGCGCACAGCCGTTTGGTCGATCAGCACGTCGCCGCCAAGGTTCGGGTTGGTTTCTAGGCTAAGGCCAGGGAACGCGCCGGCCCAGTACATTTCCGCTGAACCGCCATACAGTTTGCGCAAGTCTAGCAAGCGGTTGTAGACAGGTTGCATGCGCGGCACGCCGAAGATTTCTGAGTTTCTCAGATTGTCGGCTATATGAATGACGCGGGACCAGTGGACTCGGACAGTCGCAAGAGGTAATCCAATTCCCGTATGAGGCTGGGATGGGTCGTTAAGGGTAACGAGGTACATAAGGGGTTGTCCGAAGCGCGGATTTCGGATGTTGGCTTCGTACTGCACAACTTGAACCATTGACTCATCGAAGACGCGGATATAGAGGAGTTTTCGAGTAGGCTGTCCAGGATTTCCTGGCGCAAACTCGTCAGAGGGTGGATACTCGGAACTGGAAGGGAGGAAGGGCAATCCGCTATCGTCCTCATCATCCGCTTCTTCATCTCCTTCATCCGGCGCTTGTGTTTGCGAATCTTCTTCGCTCTGCGCTTGGCCCGTGCCAACGTCTTCTTGTTCTGGCTCATAGCCTCCCCCTTTCATGGGACTCGTTGGATTACCACCGTGATAGCTTGTGGGAGTGAACTGAGTACCAAAATACTGCGCGTCCGTGCCCATCGTGGACGAAAGCTGTTGCTCCTGTGGCTGTTCGCCATAAATGGACTTTGACAGCACGTCCTCAGCGCTTGTACCCTGTTGCCCGACTTGGCCTGGATTCGTCACTTGCGCGGTTTGGGCTTGGGGGTCGATAGGCGTTTGGCCGGCTGGAGAAGAAGCGTTATCGGCTGGCGTCACGGTGGCATAGGGGTTGCCATCGGGCGGAAAGCCAGCGACAGGCGCTTGTAGTTCTAACCCGTCGTCGATACCAAGAAGCATGATGCCGAACGTACCAATACCAGACAGAATGTCGGCGCGGCAGCAGTAGTTCCAGAGGGGATGGCCGCCAAAGGCCGAATCATACGTGGTGTTCTGACCGTTCAGAGATTTAACAAGGTCAAGAATCGCTTGCTTGAAAGGTGTCTCTAAGGGACTACCGTTCTCGTCTACCTTATCGGGATCGGTGTTCTCTTCGTCGAATATCTCTGGCTGGACTTGCCACGTCTCTTTGGGCCAGACATTGACAACCCGCTCGGCTACCCCTTCTCGCGCATATAGAGCGCGGTAGTAGTCAATAGGCAGATACTCGCCGGAAGGGTAGTTACATTCTTCGTCGATATTGCGCCGGCCATCGACAAGCCTATCGAGGAACTGCCCACGCGCAAGGAACGAATTGGAAACGAGTTGTTCCAACAAGTTCAGGGCGAAGGGATCGGGCAAGCCACCGGAGGATCGTTTGGTAACTTGCCCGACTGGAGAGTTGGATTTGGACATGCTCCTTATGCGAGGCGGGGTGAGCCGGTCTTAGGAGTGAAAGCCTTTCTTAGCCGCAGCCGCAACCGCTTCGGCCTGTTCAGTCTTCTGCGCCTGTCCGACTTGGTAGGGCATCCAGCAGCAATAGTGACCTTTGGGGCGCTCCTCACCATCTTGGATCAAGGGAACGCTCGTTGCCGAGCAAGGTTTACCATTGGGATCGAGGTAGCCAAGATTAACAAGCGTAGCAGACCAGACAAATGCAATTTGCGCGGAAAGTGGTCCGGTGTACGTACCAGATACAGCATCGTAAATGTAGTAGTGGACAACGCGGCCAACGGTGGGAGGAATCTTAACACTCACTTGAGTCTCCTGAGTTCGGTTTGGCAATCGAGTATGTCTTGGGCCAGCCAGTCAAGCCTACTTTTCTGGGCGTCCAGGTCCAGAGGCTTTGACTCTCTACGATGCTGGCCCGTTGCCTCATCTAATGATATCAAGCTCTGCATTAAGGGGATAGATCGAATCCGCTGAAGTTGCTCCAGTTGGTACAGTGTCTCATGGAGCCAGTTATATTCGGTCTGGACAATGCGAAGGCGCGTCAGCCAGTAGCTCACTTTAAGCCTATCAAGTTCTTCCTGCTTCGTTGGTGGAGGCCATTCGGGACCGGCCTTGTCGCGGCCAGAATAGGTCCAACCATCTTGGAAAAGCAGCCGGCCCTTAAATCGTACCGGGTCGCCGCCATGCTGCGCCTTGAACTCCTCAAAGTACGCATCCCAATCGAGAGAAAAGCCCAGGCTAAAGCTAGGGTCAAGGTCGAAGCTCTCGTCGGACTGATCGTAAGGATTCTGAACAGGTATTGGCATGGCTAAGCAGTGCGGCGCTTACATTCGTGGCAGATCGTTTCCATTCCCAAAGGATCGTGCCTATGGCACCAGCGCGTAGAGCAGTGCGGACAGCGCGTCAGAACGGCATGGCAAAAGGGACAGACGCCACAATCTTCCTGGAAGGCCAGGTTATGCAGGTCCAAGGTTTCATTATCGTCGGTGAGAACAATCCGGTCCTCAAACCCAGTGGCACGTAGAATCTTCCGTATCTCTTCATACGCCTTGGTAGGCAGTGTGAGAACGGTAAACGTGTAAGGTTCTCCAGGCTTTCCGCGCTCAGGGAACTTCAGCGTTTTTTGGACTCGCGGCATTACGTCTCCTTTGACGAAAATCTTCAGAAGAGCGGAACAACCAGCCGAAAATAAAACCAGTGGGCAAAAAGACAAACAGCCCTAAGAGAAAGCCTTGACGAAACGACTCCATAGCCATTTCGATAGCCAGAGAGCGTATTTCAGCTAAGGTCTGGAGTGTTTCAGCAGTCATTCTTTGACTCTCGGCATCGTAGGTCGTGTATTTCTTTGCGCATCCTGACGGCTTAGTCGCCATAGTTCTGAAGCCAAGAACCGAGTAGGCGTATGTGGTCATCCCTGCGCCAGAGGCGTATCTGCTGGACGAATACCGCCAGCATAGAGCCTAGCGCGAATCCCCAGCACAGCCCCCATACCATCGCTGTGCGCGCGGCCTCTTGAGCTATCTTGATGATCTCCAGTCGTAGGCTTTCCATCTCCGGACTCATTCTTTGATCCTCGACACGGTAACGCCGCGCTGGTTTTGGTAAATGCCACCCTTGTCTTTATAGCTGCGCTCTGGTATGGCATCGCCGACGTGAAAACGAATCTGGCAGATGCCCTCCATGAAATGGACGCGCACAGGGCTATTGGCGTGATTAACGAGTTCGATGGTCAGGTTGCCTTCCCAGTCCGGCTCCAATGGCGTGACCAGTGGTTGTACAGCAACGCGGGCAATCGTAGACTTGCCCAGACAATCGGCCTGAAGAAAGCGCGGAATGCGCAGATACTCAAAGCTTGTACCCAGTACGCAACAGTGAGGATGGAGGATGAACGAGTTCACGTCCTCGCCATAGACGATGGTATCAAACATGCGCTTTTCATAGTCCGGATCGCGGAGCATCTTGGGATCGAGAATCTCTCCAAAGGTACTCTTAAATACCTTTAATTCGCGTCCTAGGCGCAGGTCGTAGCCGTAGTGGTTTAGACCGTAGGACAACTTGCCCGGTCGGTCGCCGTAATCAGTAAACGGCTCGATCATGGGCAACGTAAAGGCATGGCGCTTGTGGGTCTGGGGACATTGGTAGCCGTAGATGGGTTTGTCCTCTGGGCCGTCGTAGGCCACTGGCAAGCAGAGGTTGCGAATTTGCCAGTCGGCGAGTAGCGTCACTGGTTGTCCCTTTCATAGATGGCTTGCCGTAAGTAAACGAGCAAGTCTAAGGCTTCTTCATAGGCATCGCGCAAGGCATCGCGGCCATTGTTGGGCTGTAGCGGTGTGCCGTAGCGTTTGCGTCCTATTGTATCACGCTTTTGCATGTCCGCAATTACCAAGTCCCATACGGCAGGCTTGTCGTTAGGACTAGGCGCGGGCTGTTCGTGGTCGAGAAAGTGCGTCAAGCGGACCAACCTTTCCTCATCTCGGCGATGGTTACTGGGTCGTCCTTTCGATGACGGCCCATGCCTGGATCACCCGTCCAGTTGCTTTTACGCCAGCGGCTCATAGTAGAGGCGAAGCGCCATAGTGACCTCATAAACCCCCAGGTGAAGTGGCCCATGAAAAATCCAAGGAGCGCGTAGAAGCGCAGTGTCGCAGGCACCATCGGATCGGCAGCGCCCAGTACGAAGCTGGGCCACGTCGGAACCGTCCCGTCACGTCGCTTTACAAGGTATTTGCCTTCGGGCGTCTCCGATTGCTCGCGGAACAGCCCGTTCAGTTGTTTCTTCATCATCCGACTCCGGCTCTCGCCATAAGAGGTTTGGTGAGCATACAGTGTACGGCTACAACGAGCGCATCCGCTTCGTTGGGGCTGTGACCGATAATCTCGATAAGCGTTTTGGTTTTGGAGTTAGGGTCTTTCTTGTTCTTGGGAGGTAGGAACAAGCGCCCTTCCTCATCATAGGACAATGGGAACGCGGTCAACTCTTCGCGCAAGGTTGTGTACTGGGCAGGAATGGCAAAGCCCTTGTTCACGGGGTCGAGTAGGACGCGCAAGTTGCCGTACATCTCGGCGCGGCGGTTCTTGAAGCTATAGCGTTCCTCGCGGTTTACGATGCGCTCCTTCACTTGCGTCTCGCCATACTTGATGGGTACAAGGATTGGCTCGCCAAAAGCTACTGTGCGCACTTTGTATCCTATGCGACGCAAGTAGTCGGCATGTTGCTTCCCACCACCACCGCGATCCAGGCAAACCTGTTCCGGTTGCAGTTTGTATCTACGCATCAGGTCCAGGCAGATCGTGGGAATGGCCGTTGTGTCGGGAGTCTTGGCTGAAACCATTTCGATGAGGCCGAGTTCGTCAATGACAGCAAAGCTACTGTCTTCTTGCCCTTCGCCGGGGTCGATACCGAGTGCCTTGGCTCGCCGTGAGCGATTTTCCAGGTGTAGCCGACGTGCCAGGGTTGCCGCACGATTGAGCCACAGGCCAGGGAACATCTTGAGTTCCGCGCCTTCATAGAACTCAGCATCCAGGCCGATACACTGGCGTATCAAGTCCCACGTCGAGCGGCGCTTTTGGTAATCGTACCACGAAAGAACGCCGGGAACGATCATCTTATTAGAGGGTCGTTTCCCAGCGCGCTTTTCGGCTAGTCCCAGAATGACATTGGGGCTATGCTCGGCCTTGATCTGGATTACCTTGCGGTAGTATTTGGTCATCCCTTAGATGGGCTTATCAGGTCCGCGCTGAAACACAGTTGACCCTTGATGTGGATGAGCTTCCTTACTCGTTTCCACGTCTTTCATGCGCTCGGCTTTACAACGTGGGCAATCGCAGAGCATACCATCGCTGGCATCGACTGTGCCCGTGGTCTTTTTGAGAATCTCAACCTTGGCCTGAAAGTCTTCGGGGCTATCGGCCTCAATTTCCATTATATGCACATCTGCCCCAGACTTGAGCGCTTCAACGATCTGATCTTGCACGGATTTGGGCAAGGTCTTGAATGACTCTAACTTGACCTCTAGGTGTGGCTGCGCGACACGTAGTCCAAGCAAACAGACCTTTTCGACTTCCTTGGCTTCCAGAAGATCAATTGGCTCCGTGCCAACCCAGCAGTTCTTGCGCCGGTTGCCGTTCTTCGTTTTGTAGAAGCTCACGGCTGCTTTGATGCCGTGTTTTTGGTAGAGCGCTTCCAGTTCGGCTTTGAACAGCTTGTTGTCGGGATCGTTCATGGTGTCTCCTTAGCGTCCAGGGCCACGGGTTGTCATATCCGCCAGTCCAGAGCGAATGGCAGGAACGGGAGCTACGTAAGGCTGTTCGGCTGAGGCTGAGCCAGTGCCTACCTCTTTTGGTTCTGGCTCGACCGGCACGAACTTGGCGGCGAAGTCACCTACCGAACAGGTGAACCATTCACCCGCGTCATTGCCGTCTAGTCCTTCGTAGACGATGCGTAGCTGCTTGGTGCCGCCATCCCACGCCACGCCCAAGATTTTATAACGTCCGCAAGCAACACGCACAGGGTTTGAGCCACCACTTTTGTCCTTGAACCAAGGGGCATAACGGTAGATCGTCCCCGGTGTGAAATCCATTTGCGTTCGCTGCTTGATACGTTTGATCTTGGTCATGGCTCCCCTCCGCTCTTAGCACTAGCCGATTATACCATAAAGGACTGCGGCTATGGCAAGTGTTTGACACAGTGATAAATCGGCTGGTGTCCGTTCTTTGCCGTAGAAGTAGGTGCGAGCAAGTAAGTGCGTGAGCCGCTCGCTGCCAATGTTCTTGGCCATCATTTCCATGCCGTAGGACTTCGAGATGCGCTTGGCGGACACGGGCAAACCAGCCGTATGAACGCCGCGCTCATGTAGTTCCCAGACGACATAAGCACAAAAGCGCTCTCCTAACTCCCTGGCTTGTTTGTTGAGGGGTTGCATCCACGGACCAAAGAGCGGTTTGGTTTCGTCGGTCTGAGGCTGTTCTACAGTTGCGACAATGCGCTTACTCATGTCCACCTTTCAAACCTTAGAGGCGCTTGGCACTTGAGAAAGTAGCTTGTACCATCCCATGTATTGAGACACTCGACCAAACCTGTTTGTGTATTGGCTCGTATCGAGTAGTGGGGAGAAAGGTCTTGACCTTGGGCGTCATAAAGTACCCCTAAATCTCCCTCATCATAGGCAAGATTGTACCAACGCTCAGGCATCGTCCTTTTTCACCACTTCTTGACGCGCGGCGTTGGTAATCGTGACTCTGCCGCCTTCCAGCGCGAACCAAGGATGATCTTTGATGAGATAGCGGATACCACCCTCCGTCATGTCGAGAAGCGTAGCCAGCACGGTACAAGAGGTCGGACCATTGGCGGCGATATACTGGACCAACTTCTCCCGGTTCGCTTGGCCTTGTGCCGAAGGGTGCGCACCCTGACTAGGCGAAGAGGGTTTCGGCTTGGGCTTTGTCTCCAGGTCGGTATCGTACTCAGTATCGTCTTCCTGATCGTCGGTAGGATTAAAGACGTGTAGACGTGCTGAGCGCTTCGTTGTCCCACCTTGCTTGGGAGGAATTGGACTACATTGCGCTTCTTTTTGGATAAACTCACTCTTAAATCGCTTAAGAATGGCCAGGCGCGATTCAAGACCGGCAATGATGCCGTCGAGACTCGTTGGGTCAGTGAGAAGGTCGAGAGCGGCCAGAGTAGGGGCGATGTGAGCGGACTGCGAAGTAGCTGCCATAGCTACAAACCTTTCGGTTGGAGGGGAGGGCGCTGGTGGAAGTTAATCAGCAAGTAGGTCGCCGGCTTTCACTCCTTTATAGAAGAAGTTACTGCACGGGTTGGGATTACCAAAGACGAGTTTCTTTTTAGCCCATGTGTCCATCTGTGTATAGACCAAATCGTCAACGCCCGATGCTTCATCAACTACACCGAGCGTAAAAGCCGCGTGATGTCCGGCCATACCTTCGCCCTTTTCGCTAACCATACCTCTAAGGTAGCTAATGGGGTCGATGAGTCCTGTATCGAGGTCGATCTTGCGCACATCGCGGTGATTGACGAGCAGGCTACCGCCTTCCTTACTGTCGAGCGGGTAGGCAGCGGTTTGCACATAGCGCATAATCTCGCCCCAGAGTACGCGCAGGTGGTCGTCTTTAACGGATGTGTTTATAACGCGACAGGGCTGGTGCGTCAAGAAATAGGCCAGGCAGATAAAACCTGCCACGTAGTCTTTACCAAGCATGTTACCAGCGACAACAAAAGTCTCATCGGCGTCCTCAAACACCGATGAGATAATCTCGCGCTGCTGGCGATAGAAGACCACATCCGGCCACAGGACACGCTTGAGAACGAATGGGTCTTGAAGGTCACTTGGGTTCATTGTGACGTTTCGAGCGCCGGTCAAGCCAGTAGCCTAGCAGTAGCCCTAAGAAGGTTAGGCCAAAACCGTAGACGACGATGATTTCCATAGGCTATCCCTTAATTGGATTCATACCGCTGGAGAGAGCGCTGATGCATGTACTCGGCCCAGTCGTCTTTACCTTGAGGGTGAGACTTCTTTTTGAGCCACGCTTCGTACTCCTGCATCCGGCGCTTGTCGCGCTTGTCCATGAGCAGACAGACGACTATCGCTCCCCCCATGAGGAGAACGATCAGGCTGGTCAGAACCGCGTGAAACATTGCTTGAATCTTTCTCATGTTGAGGTTGGATTTCAGGATGTTCGCGGGCGAACTTTTCCAAGTCCACTTGAGGCAGTTGGGGAATTTGCCAGCCCCACCACAGGCGATGGATTTCCCCTTCTAAGGCTGTGTCAGTACCATCGTATAGCATCACAATGCCTTCGATGGCCGCAGCTAGACTAAGGCCCAGCACCATGCCGATCAGATACCTCTTGAGAATCTTCATCGCTGTTTCCAATCATGTCATTGAGTTCTTTGAGTCCATTGGGAAGAATGGCGCGCACTGTCTCCATGTCCGTGCCTTCCAGTTGTTTCATTTCGATAGCTAAGCGTTGTTCCACTTCATCCGTGCGCATGCCATCGGGCAGGCTCTTGGCGACATCGGCGAAGTTGATACTAAGCTTACGAACATCAACCTTCTTTGGTTCGTCGAGTCCCCACAATTCCCGCTTGGCCTGGAGGATTTGTAGGATCGTCACCATGTACCGATTATCAGGTAGCCGGCCTTCACGCTTGTCTACTACCTCCGTCAGTACCATCTCGCCGGTTGGGACGCGCTTCCTTTTACCATCTTCCCCTTCTACCGACTCATAGGCCGGCTCTTGCTTCTCGGTATGGCTTGTGGCGTCACGCTTTGACTTGAACCAAGCCTGCCACGCTTGCCATAGAGCGTCGTCATACTGCGCTTCTATCTCACGTCTGCGCAGGTCTTTGTCTTTTGGTTTCCAATCACCACCGGCTTTGTCGATAGCGATTAGGTCGCGCTGTACTTGCCGTTCCGATTTGCCGACGATCTTGGCAATGCGCTGCACAGGGCAGCCACGTCTGCGCAGGCGACATATCTTCAATCGCCGCGCATCTATCTCTGACATTGGTACTCGCGCGCCTGCCATAAAATCGTTATTCGATAATTTTTCGCTTGTCACAAATTTACGTCAAGTCCTGAGCTTACAGACACTTGGCGCATGTCGTCAAGACCGACTTAGGCACTTATCACGTTTGGTAATCGACCCTTGAACCTGTTCTCGGCCATTTGAGGGGTAATCGCTGGTATACCCCTATCCTTAGCGCACTTACGGCAAATTTTATATCGTCCTACGTTCCACAGCCAGTAGCCGTAGCGCCCACAGTTCATGCAGACTAATTTGGCTTTTCATCGTGAATCTCCAAGGCTTTTAGAGCCAAGTCTGAAGCATTGTCGGGCGGATCGAATGACCAATCATGGCTAGCTTCGTGTCTACCGAAAGCCAGGCACAAGAGCTTGTCTGTTGGAACTAGCTCTTTTCGCCATAATGCTTCACAAGCCTTGGCAAATAAGCGCAGCTTACGATCCGATAGCCGATTACATCCTGACAGAAAGCCTAATAAGAGATTCGGATTGGTTCTGTTCTCAAGCCATACCTGTTCGGCATAAGGCATAGACACGCTATCACTGCCCGTAAGCTCCATTGGTTAGTCCTTGCTTTCTTCGGCCATACGCTTAGGAGAAATGGCGCAACAGCCGCACACGGGGGCACCAACTCGCTCAAAGTCCTTTTTGGCAATCCGTATAGAGCAAGCGCACTCCTGACAGACGAGCTTTATGCTGACGGCTGGTCGCGCCAAGGTCGTTTTGGCTGGAGTCAAAAGGGCCGAGTGCGGGTAGACCGGCACGCTTTTGAGAAACTCATC
>Ga0134128_10001090_pt1 | contig 36261 bp, 38 predicted proteins | sample KB31754_FD_96462 | JGI IMG/M metagenome (GOLD analysis project Ga0134128, IMG submission 96462) | Terrestrial soil microbial communities with excess Nitrogen fertilizer from Kellogg Biological Station, Michigan, USA - KB3-175-4 | ecosystem: Environmental > Terrestrial > Soil > Unclassified ...
GGCGCGCTGCTCTCGCGCAAGGCTTTCAACGATTTCAAAAAGCGCCTGGACCATTCTGAGTATGGCGGTGCTCCGTTACTGGGTGTGCGCGGGGTCTGCATCATCGGGCATGGCTCATCCAACGACCGCGCCATCATGAACGCGATCCGCGTAGCGGCCGAATTCGCGCAGGCAAATGTAAATCTAAGCATTGAGCGGGGATTGGCGAGTGTGCCTGCGCCCGCTTCGGCTATGGAATAGAGTCCTTGCCGCTTGCATTCCCGCATCTTCTCCGCTTCAATAGATTTTTACTACGAACCTATCTTCTGAAATCTTCTTTATGAGCACATCTCCAGAAAGAAAAATCGCATTTTTGTTTCCCGGCCAGGGATCGCAGGCTGTCGGTATGGGCCGCGAACTGCACGACAATTTTCCCGTCGCGCGTGCTGTTTTCGAAGAAGCCGACGCCGCGCTCGGCTTTTCTATTTCACGACTCTGCTTTGAAGGGCCTGAAGATGCCTTGAAGCAGACAGAAAATACCCAGCCCGCCATCTTAACCGTGTCCGTTGCCGCTGCGCGCGTGCTGTCGGAGCGGCGGTTTCAGGAGCGCGGCCTTTCCTGCCAGATGGCCGCCGGACATTCGCTGGGGGAATATTCCGCCCATGTCGCGGCGGGAACATTTTCGTTCGCGGACGCCGTTCGCGCGGTGCGCAATCGGGGCCGTTACATGCAGGAAGCTGTACCGGCCGGACAAGGCGCGATGGCTGCGATTCTCGGTTTGCATGCCGATGTGGTCGCGGAAGTCTGTGCGCTGGCTGCACAGGAATCCGGAGAAGTTGTCGCGGCGGCGAATATCAACTCGCCGGAGCAGACCGTGATCTCCGGCGCTCTCGGCGCAGTGGAGCGGGCGGCAGCAATTTTGAAAGAACGCGGCGCGAAACGAACGGTGATGCTGCCGGTAAGCGCGCCATTCCATTGCGCGTTGATGCAGCCGGCGCAGGATGGGCTCGCCGCGGACCTCGAAAACATGGTCTTCCACGATCCAAAATTTCCCGTGGTTTCGAATGTCGACGCCGCCTGGATGAAGACGGGAGACGCTGCGCGCAACGCGTTGATCCGGCAGGTGACGGGTGCGGTGCGCTGGGTGGAATGCGAGCGACAGCTGATCGCAGGCGGGGCGACGCATTTTATTGAAGTGGGTCCGGGAAGAGTATTGTGGGGACTGATGCGGCAGCTGGATCGCAACCAGGTTTGTTTAAATGTCGAAAACATCGCCAGCCTGGAGAAGACATTGGCTGCGTTGGTACCGTGAATCATATCCCACCCTGGCCGCACAGAAGTGGCGAGGATGGGGCACCTTCTATACAATTAGCGAACCGAGCTAAATTTCCACCGAGACCTCGTCGCCATTTTGTCGCAGCGCATATGCCGTTGTCCCCGTTCCGGAAGGATCCGCGGACTGTCCGGTTGCCAGGTCAAACTCCCATTGGTGCCAGGGGCAGACGACTTTGCCGCCTTCAATTGTTCCTTCCGCCAGCGGACCCCCGCGATGCGGACAAACATTGTCAAGCCCAAGAGGGCTGCCCTCAATCATGGCGACGCAGATGGTCTTCTCCTCTATCGAAAATTCCTTGGCACTGCCTTCTGCGGGCAGCTCGGCACGCTTGCACAGCTTTCGCCACTCACTCATTCGTTTTCCGATTTCCTTTTCTGTTGTAGGGTCCGTGGTCTCGGTTTTGCATGGTTATCCCTGGACGGCGGCCATGACGGTGCTGCCCAGAATGATTAAAAGCCACCAGCCTACGACGATGAAAGCCGCGCTGCTGCGTCTTACTTTGGCGACAGTCGCGCAGCCGACGATTAACAGGACCACCACCCAGATTGTAAATATATCCGCCGATGAAAACAGCGTGCGCAGCCACATCGGAGTGTCGGAACTTAAATACCAGCCGATGTTCGTACCAACGGGATTGCGAATATCGAACTGCTCGCTACCGGCGCCCGCGAACAGGGCGATGGCGGCAACGATGTATTTGATGAGAAGCGGTAGCCCGGCATAGAACCAGACGGCGAGATATCGCTTGTAGCTCGCTTGCGCTCCCAGTCCCAGATTAAAGCTGGCCATCAGAATACCGGCGGCAATCAACGCCATCAGCAGATTGAACACCGGATATGCATAACTGAGAACGCGGGTGGAGGTGGCAATGGTATGCAGCACATGTTCCCGTTGCGCATCTGGAACAGTACTCATTTTCTGCTGCGCCTGGGCGCTGCGGTTGATGTTGGCTTGCGCCACTTGCTCGAACCCGATCTGGCGATCGATGGAATAGACAAAGACCAGACTCACGATGATTCCCAGCACAAATGGAAGCCACCAGGTGGCGTCTCGGCGGATGTCCTGAAACGTCTTTGTGGACGCGACGTAGGTGTCGACCACCCGTTCCACCTGGCTCAGACCGCGAACTTCCGACCCTTTGCCCTGGTTTTCCGCTTCTGTTGTTGTGACCATTTGGCTTTCGTTCCCCCGTTGCGCCTTTGCGGTGCGGCACCAGTCTATACCGGGGCGGAGTCAGAAATGTCTTCTTGTATCTCATTGGTTCTCGAATCGAGGCAGTCGCTGACCCAACTCGGAATAGGTTGTATCGGTCACAGTTAGCAGCAGTACGATAGACTTAAAGTTTCTCAAAATGGAGCCCGGCTATGGAAGTCGGCTCCGCGTGGGTTACTATAGGCACCTGCAAGGGGTACACTCACGTAGCAACCAGCACCCGATTCCTGGCAGAGATTTCCGGCCCCCCGCCCGGAATGCGATTTCGTTGCGAACATAAATGGAAATTGGCGCCATCTTAGTTATCGCGGCAATCGTCTACACCTGCGGCTCCATCGGGCTGGTCACGGTGCGGCTGACCAATCCTTTTTTTAAGGGACTTGGCTGGCTGGGCGGAGCGTTTGCCGCCGGCGCGTCGGGGTCAATTCTTTTCGAAATGCGTCCCGACATATGGAGCGGCCTGGCCGTCATTGTGCCGGATACATTGATTCTGCTGGCCTACGTTTTTCTGCATGTCTGCATTCTGGAGCTGATAGAAAGCCCGTCACTGGTGCCGAAGATGGGAATCGCTCTGCTGACTCTTCAGGCATCCGCGTATCCGTTTTTTCGCAATTTCCCCCACGCAGAGCAGCTCTGCGTCATAACCCTTGGGATAGTGCTGGCGGTACAAACGTTTACCAGCGCCGCGATTTTGAAGAGATATGTCCACGCAGGGATGAGGGCGCCAGTGTGGTTCAGCATCACCCTGCTGATAGGTTTTGGAGCCTATAACGTATTTCGCTCTATTGTTGTCCTGGTGCTCGGGATTCCTCAAAATCCGCAATTCCCGAATCCCCTGGAGGTCATCAGCGCCCTGGTGTTTCTTGGGGCGGGGCTGGGCCTGGCGTTCGGAATGTTCTGGATGACAAGCGCAAAGATTCGAATTGCACTGGAAGGGCTAGCCAATACTGACCCGCTCACAGGAATCTACAACCGCCGGATATTTACCGAATTATGCGAACAGGAATTATTGCGTAGTTCGCGGGCCGCGGAACCGTTCTCGCTGATCATGTTCGATCTCGACCACTTCAAGCAGATCAACGACCGGTATGGACATATCTCGGGCGATGCCGTGCTTTGCGCCGTGGTGGAAAAGCTGCGCAATGCAGTGCGGAACATCGACGCCGTGGGCCGGTGGGGCGGAGAGGAGTTTGTCGCTCTGCTGCCGAAGGCTGACGCGCATGCGGCGTTGATCGTCGCCCAGCGATTGCGGCACAGCGTTGAGTATCTATTGCATAGCGTTCCGCAGACCCAATCGAAGTTGGACGTCGCGCACAATTTACGGGTAAAGGATATTGACGGCGAAGAGATGGTCTCTGTGACGATCAGCGTCGGCGTGGCGACCTATTCTGGTCAGGTGAACACCGTGGAAGAGCTGCTGCACCAATGCGACAGAGCCATGTATCGCGCCAAGGCCGAGGGACGCAATCGGATCGTGCTGGCGGATACGCCGCAGTATGCGCTGTTCGAATAATTGCGCTTCCGAAATTTAGCGATTGCGGCTTCACAAAACAATTTCCTAGTGATTCACTAACAGTATGAATCGCAGAGATCTCTTAAAAAGTGTTGGCGCTGTTGGCGCAGCCTCTCTTATCGACACACCGGCGATTGCCGAGAAGAAAAAGCCGAAGCAGGCGATCATTATTCTCGGTGAATCGGTCAGGGCCGATATGTTGAATTGTTATCGGCAAACTGGACTTCGGACTCCGAACCTCGACCGCCTCGCCGCACAGGGGATCCGATTTAATAAGGCTTACAATTGCCAGCCGGTTTGCGCTCCGGCGCGCTCTGCGATCTGGACCGGCTTGTTTCCGCATACGAACGGTGTGTGGGGAAACAGTATGCCGCTTGGGGATACGGTTCACACCGTCGGGCAGCACCTCCACGATCATGGTGTGCACTGCGCCTTCATCGGCAAATGGCACTGCGACGGCGTGGATTACTTCGGCACAGGACGCGCCGCGCCCGGCTGGGATCCCGCGTATTGGTATGACATGCGGGACTACCTGATGGAGTTGTCTCCGGAAGACCGGGTAAGGTCGCGGAAGCCGAGCACGGGCAACGATCCAACCTGGACGGCGGACATGTGCTACGCCCGCCGATGCACTAACCGCGCCGTGGATTTTCTCTCCAAACACAAGGGCGAAGATTATCTGCTGGTACTCGCGTTCGATGAGCCGCACGGGCCGTCTCTCTGTCCCAAGGAATACTCCGACAGCTATCGCGGCTTCATCTTTCCCAGCAGCCCGAACGTAAATGATCCATTGGCCGACAAACCGGCGGAGCAGAGAATCTGGTCGGAAAGCTACGGTGAATTGCATCGCAAGCAACCTCCGATTGAGTCTCATCAATACTTCGGTTCCCACACATTTGTCGATGACGAGATCGGACGGGTCATGGCGCAGATCGAAACCAGCGCACCCGATGCGATGGTTTTTTACACCGCCGATCACGGAGTGTTTCTGGAATCGCATCGTCTCTCCGGAAAGGGTCCGGCCATGTACGACGAGATCACGCGGATTCCGTTTCTGGTGAAGTGGCCTGGAGTCGCTCCGCAAAACGTTCAGTGCGACCATCTCGTTTCCCACATCGACATCAGCGGAACCATGATGGATTATTTTGGCTTCAGCGTGCCCAGGACCATGGAGGGTACGACCATGCTGGCGACCTTCAAGAACCCCGCCATCGCTTCGCATACGGAGGTTTTTCTGGAATGGGGACGGTATGAAGTTGACCACGATGGATACGGCGGCTACCAGCCGATTCGCTGCGTCCACGATGGCCGTTATAAGCTTACGATCAATCTACTGACAACCGATGAGCTGTACGATCTCGAAACCGATCCCGCGGAGATGAACAACCTGATCGATTCCGTCCAGCACGCGGCCAAGCGAAATGAGCTGCATGACAAGCTGCTGAACTGGATGAATGTCTCTCGCGATCCGTTTCGCGGCTACTACTGGGGAAACCGGGCATGGCGGCGGGATTTTCCCGAAACCTACGCAAATGCCGGGATGACGCGCCAGCGGGAAAGCGATGGATACCTGCCGCGCGAGCTCGACTACGAGACTGGTCTAACAATGAAAACCGCGACCAGGCCGTTGTGATTCGGCTACATGGTTTGCAAGGGAAGTGGGCGTATAATCAACATAGTTCTTTGAGTGCCACGAACATTCCACCTTGGGCTGGCGATCCGGCTGGCCAAAGCTACCCACAAGGGGGCGTCACGGTTTCGACGGGATCGTTTGCGGCAGAGAGGCATGCCGGGGTGTAGGCACCCGTAATCGTCTGCAAAAACACAATTGCTAACAATCAACTAGCACTTGCTGCTTAATTAAATAAGTAGCCGTCCTCCTCAAATTTGTCTGCGAGGTGGGGAAGGACGTCGCAAAGCAGGCTGGTCCGGCCCGCAACGCCTGGGTTGGCTGGACGAGATCTACAGGCTGGTGGGATGCGTATCTTGTCCGTTCTGAGCGCACCGCACGAGATAAATCGGAACGCGACTACGCATGGAGTCTCTTTGCTGACTTGGATTTCGGACGCGGGTTCGACTCCCGCCGCCTCCACCAATTTCTTCTTTATCAACAGATTCAATTAGAAGCGCAAATTTCGGGCTTCTTCCGGTTTGATCGTCCACTCCGCGCATCCCACATAAAGTAAGGCTCATTGGAGCGATCGTATTTTTCCCTCAGCCAGGCCGTTCGCGCCCGCGATTCGTCTTTGGAGCAGTAATGAAAAAATCGGAAATACTCCACGCGTGGGCCACAATTTTATCGGGCCGCGCTCCTTCGCTTTCCATCGAAATCACCAAGGAATGCCCGCTGCGCTGCCCCGGCTGTTACGCATTTGACGCCGCGCATCTCGGCGGCGCCGCTCAGCTTCGCGACCTTTCCGACTTCAAGGGAGACGAGCTGGTTTCGCGAGTGCTCAAAGTTATCGACGAGCACAAACCGCTGCATGTTTCGCTGGTCGGCGGAGACCCGATGGTGCGATACCGCGAGCTTGCACTGCTGCTGCCGCAGATTGAGAATCGCGGAATCCATACACAGATCGTGACCAGCGCCTTTCGGGTTATCCCGGCGGAATGGAAAACTTTCAAGAGGTTGAATGTCGTCGTATCGATCGACGGGCTTCCGGCGGAACACGACCAGCGCCGCAAGCCCGCGACCTACGAACGCATTTTGAAGAATATTGCGGAGGCCAGAATCACGGTCCATTGCACCATTACCGCGCAGATCGCGGAGCGCCCCGGATATCTGGATGAATTTCTGGCGTTCTGGAGCAGTCGCCCGCAGACGGAAAAAGTCTGGTTCAGTATTTTTACGCCGCAGATGGGGGCGAACGATCCAGAGATCCTGACGCGTTCGCAGCGGATAGCCGTGATCGACCAGCTACGCCAGTTGCGCGTGAAATATCCCGTTCTGGATATGCCCGATAGCGTCATCGATGAGCTTGTTTCCCCGCCGAAGGATCCCGGAGCATGCATCTTTGCGCGGACGACGAAGACCATCTCCGCCGATCTGACGACGCAGATCACTCCCTGCCAATTTGGCGGCGAGCCGGACTGTCAGCAGTGCGGCTGCATTGCCTCCGTCGGCCTGGCTGCGGTTGGGCACTATAAATTGATTGGGCCGCTAAACGCCGGTCACGTCTTTATGGCGTCCGATCGATTGGGTAAGAGGTGGCGGCGATGGCTGGAGATGCTGGCGCCCAATCCTCCGCTCCGCGTGGAAACGACGCCCTTCAAAATTTTGTGATGCATGTGGTTGGCTGTTGATGGTTGGCGGGCAATCGACTGAGAACTACGCCTTGACAGGATGGGGATCGATAGTAAGCCGCCGAGGCGCTGCGGCTATCATGCCGCAGCGCCCTGTCGGAAACGTGGTCACAACAGCTTGATTGATTTGACGTTCAATGTATCGCCCTGAACGTCTCCTTTCACGTCGACGCGGAGATGATCTTTTTTGCCGGATGCCTTGAGAGCATCCACGATCTTGGAGTTCCCCGCAGCGTCGAACTTTAGGAACTGCCGATCTTTTGTAATGATGCCAAAACCGCTGGAGGCACATTTCAACGCGCAATCGCGTGTGTGTGTGTCCGGCGCGGCGGCCGCCTTTTTGGAGCAGTTTACGTCGATTACAGATACATCATGGTAGCTGGCGGCAGAAGCGAGCGCCGGCATGGCGAAAAGTCCGATCAGCACAAGTGTTGAAGTTAGTTTTCTCATAAATTCCTCCGGGTTTTGGCTTTTCTTGCGGTGTTACCGAGGTTCAGCAAGCGGTGAATGTGGTACCCCCTTCGCAACGAATCTCTCTACCTGTTGTTCGCGCACTGCTGTCAGCTGCGATAAAGCGAATGCGCCGATAGCAATCTCTACGTCCCGCATGGCAAGGTCGCGAAACATGCCAGTTGTGATCAAATTCACTGCGATACCAAGCAGCCAGAGCATGACGATGTAGCTTCCGATTTTTGTCCAGCGGCTTAAGACAATTAGCCCGGCGATAATTTCCACCGCGCCGACGACGTGCATGAAAGTTCCGCTGTTGACCGGTATAACTTTTGTTGCCAACGGGCTCAGATACATGCCCCAGTCCGTCAGTTTGTTAAAGTACTTGTCAATGCCGGTGATGATAGGGCCGACACCCAGGCCGATTCTCAATGCCCACCAGCTAACGTTAAGGCGATCGTCGAACTTCTCCATCTTTTGAGCCCTCTGCACATAAGAGCAGGGAGTCGACGATTGGTTACAAAAGCTGTGAAACCGAACCAAAATCTGACCGCGGCCGTACTGATTTCACGCAGGATGTAACCTTTTCCGCGGACCGGACTCTATATCTTTGAAAGCTATGGAAACCATCGAGATCCTGGAGAGCACGGGTGCGGAGGGTTGGACGGATCAGGAGATCGTAGCGCGAGTAAAAGCGGGTGACACCGCGCTATACGAAATCATTATGCGCCGCTACAACCAGCGGCTCTATCGCGTTACACTTGCGATCTTGCGCAACGATGCCGAAGCGGAAGACGTGGTGCAGGATACGTATGTGCGGGCATATCAGCATCTCGAACAGTTCGCGGGACTCGCGCCTTTCTCCATCTGGCTAACGCGCATCGCTGTTCATGAAGCTTTACGGCGTCTACGATCGCGCGGTCGCAACCAACCCCTTGACTGCACGGAAGATGACGGAGAGGGCTTTCCCATTATGGTGGAAACTTCGCTCGACCCCGAACAAAAAGCATCCGTTAGCGAACTCGGCCATCTCCTCGAAGAAGCGGTGCTCGATCTTCCCGGTGGATATCGTACGGTAGTTATGCTACGGGATATTGAGGAAATGAGTACGTCAGAGACCGCGGCGGTGCTCGATATAACTGAGCAGAATGTGAAAGTTCGGCTTCACCGCGCTCATGCGATGATGCGCGAAAGTCTGTTTGCAAAGATTGGCAGCAGCGGGAAAACTGCGTTTCCATTTATGGGAGCCCGATGCGACCGTATCGTTCTAGGAGTTTTTGAGCGGCTTAAAAGGTAGGAAAGAAGACCGGCGCAGGCGGACCCACTGCGAATTCGGAGAAACCGAACCCAGAGGCGCCTTCGGATGGAAGTCCGCATTCCATCTCCGGAACGCGTTCAGAAGAGATCAAAGAGATAACCGCCGCGCGCTCGGCCTGATTGAAGGCCGAGACAATCGGTTATGCCCGCAACGGTTCTCCCTTGCACTCCGGATGGTTGCACTGGCAGGTCAACTCTATAAAGCTCTTTGCGTTTTTGCAGACTTCGCAGCAATATGGTTTTCCGTCCGCGGGGACACAGTTGCACGCGGCATGTTTGCATTTCTTAGCGCTCGACATGACGAATCCTCCACCCTTCAAATTAATCCAACCCGGTAGAAATCTCGTTGCAATAATGGCTGATTTGATAGGATGCAAAAATCTGAAGCCACGCACACCGGATTTTTGTGAATCTCAACCGCTGCATCGAGCCGGACATTTCTGCGCCAGGCAACAGAATCCAGTGTCTTTTCAACTAATTGCAGAGCGCCTTTTGTTGAAGGCGCGAACGGGGAGTTCTTATGACAACGAAAACTAGACGGAGTTCTGCAAAGCAAGCTCTCATTCTGGCTAGTGTTGCAGGACTGTTGATGGTGGGCGGCTGCAATAATGGTGCCCAATTTCCTGATTCGGTTCAGTCGGTCAACACAGCATTGGAACAGAATAACCTGAGCAACATCCGCGTTCATGAGGATCGCTATAAAGGCGTCATGACGCTAACCGGCACGGTTGCCACGGACGAACAGAAGGTACAGGCGCAAAGTGTCGCGATGGAATCCGCAGCCACGTATCAGGTGCAGAACGATATTACGGTCGAGTCGCCGCGGTGACCGGATAATCAGCGGTACTGCTCTTCCACAGAATCGCGCCCAGCCGAAAAAGGAAGCCGCGTCGCAGCTCAAAAGGGCAGCCGGTTTCCCCGAGCATCTGATGCATCTCCACAAGAGTGTAGGCCTGACGCACGGAAGTAGGGCCATCATGACGAGAAAGGCTGCTGGGATCGATCAGTGTATTCAGCCGGGATAAAAGGTAATTGGCGCGGGTTCGTTCCAGGTCGTTGACCAGCACGGCAATGCGCGCGACCCGGAGCGACTCCTGCAAAAACGCGCGAGCACCTGCGGCACTGAGATGGTGAAAAAATAAACAGCAGGAAACCACATCCACGCTGCGGTCGGGAAGCGGGATCTCCAAAGCATCGCCGACCAGCAAGACGGGAGGAAGAAGGTCGTTGTACCAATTCCCTGGCCGGGGCAGATGCAGTTCGCTCCGATCCAGCAGCGAAATTCTCATGGAGATATTTTTCTTCTGCAAAGTGCGGGCAACCGCCGCCACCACTTCGCCGCGGCCAGACGCTACCTCCAACACGTCGATGCTTTTTCGGGCTTTTTGCGAAGCCACGCGATAAAAAAGCTGCCGATGCATCCGGTCTCCGCCAAACAGCCGATTGACCCGCCGGATGGCGCTGAGCGCACAATCCACGTCTTCCGCCGGCCACTGGTCGGAGTCCAGGAGTTCTTTTTCTTCAACACGTTCCACGCAAACACACCTCGCGCTATTTTATGTGGCCGAATGGTTGCGGCGAAATTTTCTATATGCGATTTCTGTTGACTAGTTACGCTTCAGAGTTTTTTCCGAGGCCGATGCGTGAAGGATCGCCTTCCATTCTCTAAAATATAGGCATGACATGGCGATTCTGGCTTGCTTGCAGCTTTTCTACTTTGCTTGCTCTGTTCCTGGGTACTCCCCTTCTGGCCGCCGCGACTGCCGCACCGTTCGACTTGCCCGGTCCTCGTGTTGAAATAAAAATTACCCGCGGGGGAAAAACACTGCCCATTTCTCAGGTCCCGACTCTCCAGCCGGGAGATGAAATGTGGCTGCACCCGGATTTGCCTGAGGATGAATCGGTTCATTACCTGTTGATTCCAGTTTTTCTGCGCGGCTCGCTCAATCCGCCGCCCAACGACTGGTTTACGAAGGTTGAAACCTGGCAGCCGAAAGTTCGTAAATCCGGCGTGAATGTTCTGGTGCCGGACGGTGCGCTGGAGGCGCTGATCTTCTGGGCCCCCGATACCGGTGGCGGATTCACCACCGTGCGCACAGCGGTGCGCGCCCGGCCTGGTGTCTTTGTGCGCGCCGCGCAGGACCTGTACGCAGCCGATCTGACCCGCTCGCGGCTGGACGCATATATCAGTGCCGTCAAAAAAATTGCGGAAACGGATCCGACCGAGCTGAAAAAGCGCGCCACTCCGCTCTCCCGCACGCTCTATTTGAAAATCAACGAAGCCTGTTTCGATCTTCCCACCGATCAACAGGAAGCTTGCCTGATTCATAATCCCGATAATGTCGTGTTGAACGATGCGCAAAGTCAATCGATGGTCACGGCGCTTACCTCCGGCTCGGCCAGCGATATGATCAACCAGATCAGCGCATCTTCCGCCATGGGCGGCGGGGCCTACAGCCCCTACGTGGGCGCCATCGTGGATATGGTGCGGATTATGGGCAGTATGCATACCGCGCAATATGCCTACATTCCGGCTATCGCCGTCATGCGTTCCGATGAGTTGAGCCTGAAATTAAGCAGTCCGCCATCGTTCAGCAATCCAAAATCTGTGATGGTTTCCAGTCTTCCACCGATTGCGCAGGTCCAGTTCCCAATGCTGCGCGCCGTCCATTCCGAGGAGATGCTTTGCCTGGAGCGGCCGTTGCTGCTTCTTTCCGTGGAAGGAGCGCCGCTGGTGTTTTCCACCCAATACGCGCATGACCTGTTTCTTCGGGTGCAGGATACCTCCGGACGATCCCTGGATTTGCCAGCCAGCCCAAACGCGGAGCGCGGCGGGTTTGTTGTCGATGCCAAAGCGTTGCAGAAGACGCCGCTGACCGGTGCGGTGACCGGGGAACTGCGTGGGGACTGGGGATTCGACTCGTACAACGGTCCGGATTTTGTGTTTACGAATTCCCGCCCGGAGAAGTGGGCCTTTTTGGAGGGCGAAACCAATGCCGTGACCGCCGCCGACAAGGTGACGCTGCATCTGCAGTCAGACAGCGTGGTTTGCGTGGAGGGCATCCATGTGAACACTCCACAGGGTAGAGTTTTGAAAGCCGAATGGAAAGGCACGCCGCCGAAGTTGATTGACGTTGACCTGCCGATCAACAAATCTTCCCAGGGTCTATATACCGTGGCGATCGCGCAATACGGACAGAGCAAGCCGGATTCGGTCCCGGTGCACGTCTATCCCCCCTCCGCTGTGATTACGGGTTTGATTGTGCACGCCGGCGACAACGAAGGCGAGCTGACCGGCAAAAGGCTGGATGAAGTGACTACGGTCGATTTAGATGGAGTGACCTTTCATCCCGGTAAGCTGCAGCGCAAAACCGGCGAAGACAAGACCGGCGAAGAGCGGGTACGCCTGACTTCGACCGCCAAGATTGCGGGATCGAACATCCTGGTCGCGGGTGCGCTCGTTCCCGCACATGTCCATTTGAAAGATGGTCGGGTATTGGATATCCCGGTTACCATCGCCCCTTCCCGCCCGCGGGTTCAGTTGCTGAGCAAGACCATCGCGCTGAGCCCGACCGGTAGCGCGGCGATGATTCACTTGGGCAACGACGAAGACCTGCCGCAATATGGACGGATGACATTCTTCCTGAAGTCAGTTGCGCCGCCGGAGTTTCCGCGGGATGAAAAAATTGAAGTCGCCGCAGCCAACGGAGGCTTCGATACGATGCTCAGTTTGACGGACGCCAGCTTGACACTGCAGGATGCGCAAACCGTTCTCGCTGTGCTGGACCCAGCCAAGGCCTTTGGGCCCTCAGCCTTCGGCCAGCTTCGCTTCCGTGCCGTTACCGGCGAAGGCGTCAATGGCGACTGGCAGCCTCTGACGAACCTTGTCCGTCTGCCGTCGCTCAAAGAAGTGCGCTGCCCGGCGAGCCCCACCAAGCCGTGTACGATGACGGGCGACAATCTATTCCTGATCGACTCGGTGGCGAACAACCAGCAATTTGCGCATCCAGTGAGCGTGCCCCTGGGATTTGCGGGAAATTCAATGCAGGTGTCGCGCCCCAATGGAACCACACTGTTTCTAAAATTGCGGGACGATCCGGCGACGGTCGACCTGGTCGGGCTGCCGGTAGTGCCCGACGTCGATCAGAATTAGAAGGTCTTTCGGGCCGGGAGAGCGGGAACAGCAAGGCGACGATCGCGGTTCGCTCTTTCCTGCGCCGGTTGTCTGGTGGTGCCAGCGTTGAAATCCATAGCGCGGTGGCGTGCCTGCACCACTCGAGCGTTTTGGATGACGTTCAGAAGAAGGCCGCGTTCGACCGGTTGCGTGTTCTCAGTCATGGTTGGCGTGAAGTTCTTTCCTCCGATACGCTTCGTAACCGGGCAGAGGGTTTGTTCGATAGCTATTCTCTCCGCGCTGCCGACAGTCTGCAATTCGGCGCCGCGTTGATTTGGTGTCAGGGAAGGCCTGCCCGCCGCCGTTTCATCTCCGGAGATGCGCGTTTATGCGAAGCTGCTTCGCACGCAGGCTTTGCTGTAGTGCGACTCGGCTTTTTAGTTTCGTGACCGGGAGCAGTTTGTAAGTACGGTACGGATTTCATCCCGCAACTACAATCTGTCGATCGCTTCCGCCATGGCGATATCGCGGCCCGTAACGCCGCCGGCATCGTGCGAAACCAGCCCCACCCGGACTTTGTTGTAGCGGATATCGATGTCGGGATGGTGGTTCGCTTTTTCCGCCGTCAGCGCGAGCCGGGTGACGAATGCGAACGCCTGGTTGAAGTCGGCAAAGCTGTAATCGCGCACTAGCGCGCCTGCCTCATACTTCCAGCCGGAAAGCTTTTTGAGATTTTCCTGAATTTCTTTTTCGGAGAGCGAAGCCATAAATTGCTCCTGTGGTGGAAACGGCTTATCCCACTTCTCCAAATGTATATCCAAACGGAGAGAACTCGGGTCCATCGCGCATGATGCCTTCCCGCAGATCCAACCAGATCGAATCCGGCGTAGCCACAAAGACATCGACGATGGCGGGATCGAACTGCGTTCCCGCGCAGCGTAGAACTTCTTTGCGGGCTTGAGCAATGGTGGCCGCTTTGCGGTAGGGGCGATTCGAGGTGATGGCGTCGAGCGTGTCGGCCAGCGCGAAAATTCTGGCGCCGATCGGGATCTGCTCACCGCGCAGACCTCGAGGATAGCCGGAGCCGTCGTAGCACTCCTGGTGCGCGTAGACGATCTCGGCGGCTTCGCGCAAATATGGAATTTTTCGAATCATGCGGTATCCCAGTTCGCTATGGGTGCGCATGATCTCCCGCTCCTCGTCGGTCAATTTTCCGGGTTTGCGCAGGATGGCATCGGGGATCGCCATTTTGCCGATGTCATGCAGAAAGGCCCCTCGCCCAACGACGCGCAACTGCGGTTCATTCAATCCAATGGCTCGCCCCAGGGCCAGGGTGTACGCTGTCACCCGCTTAGAGTGGCCTTCGGTCTCGGCGTCTTTCAAATCGAGCGCGTTTCCCAGGGCCTCCAGGGTAACGTCATAGGACTGCTCCAGTTGCTGCATCGTCTGTTGCAGCATCCGGGTTCGCGCCGTGATTAGTTGTTCCAGATGGTGCCGGAAGTAGTCGTTCTGTATTTTTAGCCGGCGGTACTCGATCGCTTTTTTGATGGACTCCATCAGTTGGGCATCGGAAAACGGCCGGACAACATAGTCATATACCGTGCCGGATTCGAGCGACTGCAGAGTTTGAGGAACATGATCCGCGTCGATCAGCAGAAGCACGACGGGATGATCGCCATTCACCAGATCGAGCCGCGCGCCTGTCGCGGCGGCTGTTTGCAGTCCGGAAAACTGTTCTACCCAGGAAAAAAGCTGTTTCGAATCGATGTCTGAGTCCAGCATCACCAGATCGATGGCGGAATCGGCCTGCAGAATTTCTATGGCAGTTTCCACAGAATCAACCGCCAGATGCGCGAAGTTCGCAGACTGCAGACGTTGCTCGAATTCGCCGGATAGCCACGCGCCGCGGCTTAACATCAAAATGCGGCCTGCGGTCGGGGCCGGCACAGGCGAGGGATCGATCCGGCGAGATGGGGAAGCAGCTGCCATTAAATTTTCCGGGCCGTGCGTCTTGACGAACGGGAAACCATGTAAAACTCGCCACCAAGTGCAATAAGTACCTGCAATATCGCAATACGCGATTTTGAAGGCCCAATACTATGTAGAACTAGAATGCCGAAAAGTGGAATTTATGTACCACCCGTCAATCGAACTTACTTTAGATGCTGCAAAGATAGGAAAAGCCGCATATGTCGTGAAAAATGCCCTTTAGGTTATTAAAAATCGAACATTTCTGAGTTGGCTATCAACATGCACATAATTCTGCAGAGTCAGCAGTCTTCCCCGCGCCATTTTTTCATTGCTTGAACTGTTTTGATCTTAGGAAATTTCTCAAATGACCTCCATGTTTTCGGCGGCACTTCCTTTACCTATTATCGTCAAATCGAACCAAGCCTACAGCCAGGCGGATGAACAGCGGGACATTTTTGAGAGTCACCGTCATCACATATTCTCCGTGGCTTACTATATGACGGCGGATGAGCGGGAAGCGGAAGCAATTTTGGGTTCCACATTTATCCGGGCTTTGGAACAAAGCGGCAAACCCTGCATAGACAAATTGGATCAGGTATTGATGCAAGAACTTCACTGCCGGCTCACGCTCGATCCGGTTCCGGCAATGGTTCCGGCCGATGTGCCGGTTCTCGGCGCGAAGGGCCTGGGCGGAAAAAATGTTCGCCGCACCGATCTGGAAGAGGCGCTCTGGCAGTTGCCTGCGCGGGAGCGGCTCTGCTTTCTGCTGCGCGACGTCGAAGGATATGCGCCGGGACGCATCGCCGAATTGCTGGAAACCTCCGAGGCTGATGTGCAGCGAACAGTCCTGTCGGCGCGGATTCGGATTCGCAGCCTGATACTGCAACAACGCGCGGACGCCTGAGTCGGGCTGTTCCTGTAATGGTATTTTTTAACTCGTCTAAAGTATCTATTCTTCGCGTTGCAGGTTCACAGCGCCGTCGCCAAAATCCACTTTTTTGAAATCCAATTTTCTTCCCTTGCCGTACTTCAAGCGCTGATAAAAAGGGCGGTACGGCGATGATCACGATTCCGAATGTCTATCAGTCCAACGGAGTGATCCAGGGGATGAATGCTGTTCTAATGCCCAACGAACTGCTTCTTTCTTGTGGCTGAAAGACGCCCACGATGCGGACGCCTTTTTCTTAGAGGATGGCTCTTTCATCGCGCTTCAATCTTGTTCGCGATGCGATCATATTCAGCTTTGGAAATGATGCGGCGCCGGAACAACTCCGCCGAATTTTTGTAGGGACGACCGGCGACGATTCTGTCGGCGGAGGCGCTATCGATTCCGGGCAGTGTCTCCAGTTGAGTTGTCGTTGCGCGATTGATGTTGAGCGGTCTCTTGGTTTTCAAGCCCTGAACGATTCCCTGGGCAACTGCCTTGGTATCCCGTGCCGCGGCGGCGGTGGCATTGGCCTGTTCTGGCGGATCGCGTCCGGACTGCGGCTCGAAGGAGAACATCCGCCCAATGCCAACAAGCCCAAAATTCCGATCGCAAGGTATCTCATGCCGGAATTAGATGTGCGTCACGGCTGCACGGGTGAGCGGCAAAGCCTGAAGGAAATACGCCACCGTAACCGCGCTGCCGGCAAAGTTTGCCGATGCAGAAAAACACATGCTGCCTCCAGAGATACAGGTTCGTTCCGATGGGATACGGGGACATGGAGACCTGAATGCGACAGGAAAATGTCAATTCAAGATGACATCAAATGCAGTTAGAGTCACGAATAAATTACAGGAGGAAAGGAGGGAGCGAAGGACATTGCGCTTCCTGTCCAGCACAAGATCCCTCACTTTTCTCTCAAGATGATAAGCGGGCTATTGAATCGCGCGTTCGAGCCGGAACCGATCTAATACTTCGGAACGGAAGGATCGATAGCTTCCGACCATGCGCTAATTCCACCGGCAAGGTTATGGACTTTCCCGAATCCGCGTTGAGCCAAAAATTCTGCCGCGCGCTGGCTGCGCCCGCCCACTTTGCAAAGCACTACGGTTTCGCGGTTCGGGTCGAGTTCCCGCACGCGCCGCGGCAGATCGTTCAGCGGCATCAGATGGCCGCCGATCTGCGCAATCGCAAATTCAAACGGTTCGCGGACATCGAGAACGAAGAGATTTTCTCCCGCATCCATGCGGCGTTTCAGTTCTGCGACCGACATCTGCGGCACGCCATTGATTTCGGCGGCGGGCTCGGCGGACTTCGCGGGAATGCCACAGAACTCGGCGTAATCGATCAGTTTCGTCACTGTCGGGTGGGTTCCGCAGACCGGACAGTCGGCATTCTTATGCAGCTTCAATTCGCGGAAGCGCATGGCCAGCGTATCGACCAACAGCAGGCGGCCAATCAGCGGTTCGCCTTCGCCCAGGATCAGCTTGAGGACTTCCGTCGCCTGGATGATGCCGAGCAGGCCAGGCAGAATTCCCAGCACTCCGCCTTCCGCGCAAGAGGGAACCAGGCCGGGCGGTGGCGGCTCCGGATACAGGCAGCGATAGCAAGGGCCTTCCTCCGTCGCAAAGACGCTGGCCTGGCCTTCAAAACGATAGATCGACGCGTAAACGTTGGGGATGCCGGTGAGCACGCAGGCATCGTTCACCAGATAGCGCGTCGGGAAGTTGTCGGTTCCGTCGGCGACGATGTCGAAATCCTTGAAAATTTCGAGCGCGTTCTCACTGGTGAGCTTGGTCTCAAACTTGACGATCTTCACGTTCGGATTGATCGCCTTGAGCGAGTCTTCGGCGGAGTCGAGCTTAGGCCGGCCGATGTCCGAGGTGCCGTGGATGACCTGGCGATGGAGGTTGCTGGCTTCGACGACATCGAAGTCGACGATGCCCAGCGTACCCACGCCTGCGGCGGCCAGATACATGGTGAGGGGCGCGCCCAGGCCGCCTGCGCCGATGCAGAGTACGCGCGCATTCTTCAATTTCAACTGGCCGGCTTCGCCGACTTCCGGCAGAATCAAATGGCGCGAATAGCGGGCCATCTCCTCCGGCGTCAGCGCGGCCGCTGCCGGAGCTTCAGCGACCGGCGTGCCGCCGGCGATGGATGGAATAATCGAAAGCGAGTCGGATTCTTTTACCGGCGCGTTCTCTTTATGGTCGATGTAGCGGATGTCTTCGTCATTCAGGTAGATATTGACGAAGGCGCGCAACTTTCCTTCATCGGTATAGAGGTGCTTGCGTAGTTCCGGGAACTGGGCGGTCAGACCGGCAAGAGCTTCTCCAACCGTTTTGGCGGAGACGTTGATGACTGCCTGCTTGCCCGCGTATGGGCGAAGCGGAGTAGGAATATGAATGTGCATGGTGCGAATTTCCTCGAATTTCTGGTTCTGTAGCTAGCGCGTTTGGCTAAATACCGACAGCGGCTGCGACTTCAATTGGCTGCGCCTCCAGGCGCTTGTCTTCTTCAACCGTGCCGGTCAGCAGGAAAGAGTTGGTTTCCGTCGCCCGACATCGCGCCGTACCGGCACCTTCCGCGTTGCGCTCTCCAACCACTCTGGTGATGACGTAAGAGCAGCCAAACCAGTGTGCCTCGGCGAGATCGGTCTTCGACCATTGCGCCGGATGGTCGGGATGAGAGTGATAGAAGCCAACGATATCGAGTCCCCGCTGCCGCGCCTGGCGCTGAATCTGGATCAATTCCTGCGGCGCAATGTTGTAGCGATTATGGGCGGAATCGGTCCGAGTGTTGCCAGCGCGCACAGCATCGACGACGGCATTGACATCCTCTTCCGCACGACCGAGCAACACCCCGCAGCATTCGTGCGGATAGGTCTCTTCGCCGTGCCGGCGTATTGCGTCGAATTGGGCTTGCTCCATCCGAAGTATCGACACTTGGACTCTGATGGCTACTCCTCCCAGAACCGTTCGCTTAAATATTTATCCGCGCCATCGCACAGAATGGTCACAAAGACGGCCTTTTCCCCATTGGCCGCGCATTCTTCCGCCAGCCGCAACGCTCCGGCGACCGCTGCCGCCGCGGAGACGCCGACCAGCAAGCCTTGCTCACGCGGCAACCTGCGCGCCATCGCGTAGGCGGTCTCGGTCTCCATCTCAATTTTACGGTCCGCCAGCGTCGCGTCATAGATGCGCGGCACGATTGCCGTCTCCATGTGCTTCAGCCCTTCCAGGCCGTTAAACGGAGAATCCGGCTCGAGAGAGATGCACTGGATGCGCGGATTCAATTCCTTCAAACGGCGGGTCGTCCCCATAAACGTGCCGCTGGTACCGAGCCCGGCGAGAAAATGCGTGATCCGGCCCTCCGTTTGATGCCATATTTCATTCGCCGTCGTCTGATAGTGCGCGCGCCAGTTGTTGTCGTTCGAATACTGATCGGCGTACCAATAGCTCTCCGGCTGTGCCGCTGCCAGTTCCTGCGCCGTGCGGATGGCGCCGTCGGTGCCGTCCGCCGGATCGGTCCAGATGACCTTTGCGCCATAGGCGGCCAGAATGCGCTGGCGTTCTGGCGAGACGTTTGAGGGCATCGTCAGGGTGACTGGAAAGCCCAGCGCGGCGCCCAACATAGAGTAGGCGATGCCGGTATTGCCGCTGGTAGCGTCAAGAAGATTTTTGCTTTGCCGACCGCCGATGTGGCCCTGCCGCATCGCGTCGAGCACGATGGCGCGGGCGGCGCGGTCTTTGACCGAACCGCCTGGATTGGCCCACTCTGCTTTGCCGAGAATCTGCACCCCCGGCAGATGGGCCGTCAGCCGATCAAGCCGGACCAGCGGAGTGTTGCCGATGCGATCGAGGATTCGGCTGCCCAGAGGCTGGCCCAGATCCGTCGGTACTCCCCTGAGTTCCGCGCTCTTTCCGGATTGTTGTAGTGTTGACATTGGATTCAGACACGACCAGGATCGGCTTCTGCGATCGATGCTCCACGGTATACTCAAAGTGTAGCGTTGCCGGGCGGGCAGCCGCAAATGGCTCGAAACCAAACAGTTGCCGCGCTCACACCGTTTTCCATACCAAAAATATCTTCGAGAGCTGCATGGGTCCCAAACAAAAAACTCCAGCAAAGAACTTCGACAGCGCGCTCGCCTATTTTCGGTCGCACTCATTTGATGTCCGCGACACCCCCGGGGTCGCAAGCCAGGTGGAAGTCCGCAAGTACAGCTGCGGCGCAGTGCTGGCTCGGACGGGTGAGGGTGGCGTTGCGTACGTGGTTGGTCCGGGGTGCCTGGTGGGCGGTGAAATTGCGACTCTGGTCGATCGCGGTTTCCAGAAATTCCTCGTAACCCGACAGATCGAAGTGGCGGCGACCGCGGAACGGCTGCGCGCACTGCATGAATTTCAGGAAGAGACCGCCGAAGCCGCAGGAACGCCGGATTACTACAACCTCGCGCTGGGCACGGTGAGCGACCTGTATTTATATGACCGGCTGCAGGGCCGCGATCCGCTGGTCAAGGCCGAAGTGGAATCGCACTAAGCGCCGATACGACTCGCTGATGCCACTCTTGGAACAACACATTGCAAACCGGCCGTGAAATCCTTTCGCGCGGAGAGCTTGCTACCATCGACTTGATGAGCGCTCCCAAACCTCGCGTCCGATTTGCTCCTTCCCCAACCGGCCAGCTGCATGTGGGCAACGCCCGTACCGCGCTGTATAACTGGCTGTTTGCCCGCCGGTTCGGCGGCGACTTTCTACTGCGCATCGAAGACACCGACGTTGAACGCAGCGAAGCGCGGTACGAAGGGCAGTTGCTGGAAGACCTGCGATGGCTGGGCATGGATTGGGATGAAGGTCCTGCCATGGAGGCCGCGCAAGGTCCGAAAGATATCGGCCCGTATGGCCCGTATCGCCAGTCGGAACGCCTGGAGATTTATCGCCGGCATACAGATCGGTTGTTGGCGGAAGGTTCCGCGTATCGCTGCTTCTGCACTGCAGAGCAGCTGGATGCAGAGCGGGAAGCCGCCATTGCGGCGCATCTGCCACAGGTCTATTCGGGCCGGTGCCGCGCCATCTCAGCAGAAGAAAGTGCGGCCCGCGCCGCCAAGGGAGAACCGTTTGCGGTTCGACTAAGGATCGGCGTTGAACCGATCCGCTTTCATGACATTGTGCGGGGCGCGGTCGAATTTGCCGCTGAGACGGTTTCTGACCCCATCCTGGTGCGGTCTTCCGGGATGCCCGTCTACAACTACGTCGTTACCATCGACGATGCGCTCATGCAGATCACGCACGTGATTCGCGGCGACGATCATTTATCGAACACGCCCAAGCAGGTAGCGATCTATCAGGCCTTTGGCTGGCCGGTGCCGGAGTTCGCGCATCTATCTACCATCTTGGGCCCGGACAAGACGCGGCTATCGAAACGGCACGGCGCGACTTCCATTGCCAGCTTTCGCGAAATGGGGATTCTGCCCGAAGCGTTGACGAACTACCTGGCGCTGCTGGGCTGGGGCGCGGAGGGCGGCACGCGCGAGACGTTTACCATGGCGGAGCTGGCACAAGAATTTTCACTGGAGCGCGTCACTCCGTCGCCGGCGATCTTCGATTTCAACAAGCTGTACTGGCTGAACCGTCATTACATCAAGCTGGCCGATCCCGGGCGGATTGCAAAACTGGCGCGGCCCTATTTCACCGCCAAGGGATGGCTACCGGAAGAGGCAGTTTCGGAAGAGGTTGAAAATTGGTTCCGGCAACTGCTGGCTCTTTTTGTGCCCGCGGTGGACCAGCTTGATCAACTGCCGGAGAAAGCGAAATTTCTCTTCGATTTCGATCCGGCGGCGGCCATTGCCAATGAGGAGAATGCCGCGATTTTGGCCAGCGATGCGGCAAGAAATGTATTGCGCGAATTCAACTCGCGGATCATTGTGCTCTCCGTTCCGATCACAGCCGAGGCGTTTAAAGAAACCATGAACCAGGTGAAAGCCGCCAGCGGAGCCAAAGGTAAAGAGCTGTTTCATCCGGTGCGCATTGCATTGACCGGAACGCATTCCGGCCCCGAGTTCGATAAGCTGGTGCCGCTGATCGAGGCGGGAAGCAGTCTCCAACTGTCGATTGCCGGCATTCAGCAGCGGACGGAACGATTTCTAGCGACATTGCAGGACATTCAAGCGAAAAGAGAGGCATAAGATTGCCGCCCAAGAAAACGCTGCTCAGCTGGAGCGGAGGAAAGGATAGCGCCTGGGCGCTGCATACTCTGCGCCAGGATCCCAACTATCAAGTCGCCGCGCTGCTCACCACGGTCAACGAGCATTTTGGCCGTGTCGCCATCCATGGCTTTCGCGAGGAACTGCTCGACCGGCAGGCGGCCGCGACTGGATTGCCGGTTTGGAAAGTTCCGTTGCCGTATCCCTGCAGCAATGCGGACTATGAATCGCGCATGGCAGCCGTATGCGCTCGCGCCGTGCAGGAAGGCTTTGAGGCGGTTGCGTTTGGAGATTTGTTTTTAGAGGACATCCGCGCCTATCGCATTGAGCGGCTCGCCGGAACCGGCCTCGAACCAATCTTTCCGATCTGGGGAATACCGACAGATCAACTGGCGCAGCAGATGGTCGCCTCCGGTCTGCGGGCGCGCATCACCTGCCTCGATCCACGCCATCTGGATGCATCTTTCTGCGGCCGCGTCTTCGATGAAAATTTTCTCCACGATCTGCCTGCGAACGTCGATCCATGCGGGGAGCGCGGTGAGTTCCACAGCTTCGCCTACGCTGGTCCGACGTTCTCGAAGGACATCGACGTTACCCACTGCCACAATGTGGAGCGCGAAGGCTTTGTGTATGGGGAACTGGTTCTTCTCGATAGCATTGCTTCATTACCTCTTTAAACTTCAATGGCCGGGCGGCACTGTGCGCCCGGCCATGTTTTGACTGCTGATCTATCCTCCAACGGCTCGCCTACACCCCACCGTGCGCAGTCAGCTTCACATCCACATTCCCGCGGGTTGCATTCGAGTACGGACAAATCCGATGCGCTTCCGCGACCAGAGTCTCCGCATCCCGCTGGCTTAATTTCGGTAGTGTCACTTCAAGCGTCACAGAGATTTCAAATCCTTCCTTATCGGCGCTGGGTCCAATCCCGACCTGAGCTTGCACCATCACCTCACCGGTCTCCATCTTCTTCTGGGCTGCAGCATACTGAACCGCGCCGCCGAAGCAGGCCGCATATCCGGCGGCAAATAGTTGTTCTGGATTTGTGCCGGAACCATTCTGGCCCCCCATGCCTGAAGGTATGGAAAGATGCAGTTTCAAATTGCCGTCGGAGCTTTCGACTCGGCCTGCGCGTCCTCCGCGAGTGGTGACGTTGGCCGTATACAGCGTTTCTTTCAGCATGAGGCTCTCCCAAAATTTCCTGGTCAAAGATAGTCAAACAATGCGATTTTACGGGATGCCGTCGGGGCGTGGGAATTCGTCGATTCTGCTAGAGCAAAAGCACAGATACTGCGATGTGGTGAGTTGAAGTTATGTGAAGCCGTCTTTGATGGAACGGCTTCGCCAGGCGATTTTCTTGACTTACATCTTCTGTGCTTTTTGCTTTACCCTCAAAAGCGAGAGCGCTATGCAGCCCACTACACGACTCGTTCGCGCCGGCCTGCCGGAACCGCCGGAAAAACTGAAACCGGGAGTGCCGATCCATACCGGGCCGGTGTTTGCCACAGCCTTTGCCACACCCGGTGAGCTGGCCGACGCCGCCTATACATATGCCCGCTTCCACCACCCCACCTGGCAGGAACTGGAACACACCATCGGCGCGCTTGAAGGCGGCACAGCGAGAGTTTTTCCTTCGGGAATGGCGGCAATTACGGCAGTCTTTGCGGCCCTGCTGCGTCCCGGCGATGTCGCGGTCGTCCCCGCCGATGGCTACCACGCCATGCGTGCAATTGCGCGCGAATATTTTTCTGGGTATGGCATCGAATTTCGCATGGCGCCCACGGCAGGAAACGCGCAGACAGAGGTCCTGAAAGGCGCACGCCTGCTGTGGCTGGAAACGCCCAGCAATCCCGGCATGGCGATCTGCGATATCCGAATGCTGTCGGAAATAGCCCACCAAATCGGTGCGCTGGTCGCGGTGGACAACACGACGCCAACCGTGCTCGGCCAGCAGCCGCTGATGCTGGGTGCGGATCTTTCCATCGCTTCGGATACAAAATCTCTGACTGGGCATAGCGATCTGCTGCTGGGGCATGTCGCCGCCAAAGACGCAGACCTGATCGCGAAGATCGACCGCTGGCGCGCGTTGTCGGGGCCGGTGCTGGGACCGATGGAGGCATGGCTGGCGCTGCGGTCGTTGACCACTCTGCCGCTACGGCTCGAAAAACAATGCCGGAATGCCCAGGCGGTCGCGGAATTTCTCGCTGGCCATCCGCAGGTTTCCGCCGTTCATTATCCCGGACTGCCGAGCCACCCGGCGCATGATGTGGCTCGAAGCCAGATGCGCCACTTCGGGCCAGTAGTGAGTTTCGAGCTGGCCAGCCGCGATGCAGCGGAAAGTTTTCTGAGATACTCGCAACTGCTGGTAGAAGCGACCAGCTTCGGCGGCATCGTTTCTTCTGCGGAGCGCCGCGCGCGCTGGGGCGCGGACAACATCTCAGAAAGCTTTGTCCGACTGAGCGCGGGCTGCGAGGCGATTGAGGACTTGCTGGCTGATCTCGATCAGGCGCTGCTGGCGAGCAAAGCACTCTGAGCGCGATGGCAATCCGACCCGCAATTCTCAATGAAAGTTTCGCTCACGGCTGGCAGGCGGAAATTCTGGAAACGCCGCCGCTGATCTCTCCTTCCGCCCAGTACGTCTATCCACAGGCGGTAGAAGAAGTGGAACGTGGCGCGTTGCAAATTCTGCTGCGCCCACAAAAAGGCTCTGCCCCTGCGCTGCTGACCTTTGCTTTGGGATTCGCCGATCTCAGTCTGCCGCATGGAATCTGGAGCTGCCCGAATGCCAATCAGATCTGCGCCATCGCCGGGGGATATGCGTATATTGTCGATGCGCGAACTCCGGCGCAGTGGATGCAAATTCCCTACCGGCCCGTGACTGCCGTATATGCGGCGCCGGAACAAGCTCTTTTAATTTTTTCGAGCTTCCATCAGTTATGGGCTTTAGGCACGAATGGAAAGGCATGGGAGACCGCGCTGCTTTCGTGGGAAGGCTTGCGGGTCACGAATATCTCCAACGGACAACTCGAAGGATTTGGCTGGGATATGCATACGGATAGAGAAGTCTCGTTCGCCGTCGATCTCGCGACGGGTTTCCACACCGGCGGAGCGGGCGCAAAATAAGAGGAGAAAGAAAAACGGCAGCCGCGCGGGTCTGCGCAATTGCCGTTCAAACCACTACTGGCCGTTTGCCAGCATGGCTGTCAGGACATTTTTCGGTGTCGAGATACTAGCCAGATTGGTCGATGCCGCCCGGTAGTTGCTGAAGGTCACCTGGCTGCCCTGGGGACCATCCAGAAGAAGACCGAAGCGCAGCGGTTCGCGCCAGTTGGAAAGAATTTCCTTTGGGGTCGTATCTCCCAACGGATGCCATGCGCCATCTCCAACGTGCCGCCAGAAGAAGCGCACATCCGATGCGTTGCCGCCAGCGACGCGAAATTCCAGCGGCGAGCTGGCATTGACCGGCTGACGAGCGACGATTTTGGAGATGCCGGGATCAAGCTGCCACAGGACCACACTGCCGCCCTCAAGGCCAATAACCATGGCATGTTGTGCATCACTGAGCACAGCCAGGCCGGAAATTGAAGAGCTGCTGATCGGCGCTCGGGTCAGCGATACTTCGGCGGCTTCGCTGGCGGTTCCACCGTCGCGGCTCAACAATACGGTGCTGTGTTCCTGCGAGGTGATCCGCACTTGATCGCCCCGGAAGTGCAGTTTCGGGCTCTGGCCCGGAAAGGAATACCATCCCGCCTGCCGGGAGCCGTCAAACACGATGGACTGCAGGTGGCCGCCCATCACATCGTTGGCCGGCTGGTTGTTTTGTGCAAATGCGGCCGCGGCCGCCAAAGAAAGGGCGCACGCGAGCGGAACAATAGAGAGAGCGGTGTTGCGCAGAAAAGTTTTATTCATGTCATCAATCCTCGATCAAGCTGGCCCTCCCGGTAGTCTTCGGGAGTGAACCCAAGGTAGCCAGACGCTTACCATGAGACAAGGAAAACGGTCACGACACTTTAGTTATCTGTGAGTAACCACCGTAACTTAACTGTTCCGATTTGATAATTTCCGGCTACTTCACCCTATCAAAAGGACCCCAACCCGCCCAGTGAATTGACGCGAAAGAATGTCAATGCGGACTCCGATTGTTCAATGGTTCGATACGCTTGCAATTGTCCATAGATATCGGAAAGAGGCTGGCGACGGCCATGTTCGGCGATAACAATAGCCCCTGCAGCAAGGACCGCCTGCTGGGAGAGAATTTCAAGCGTGCTTCGGTAGGCGAATTCGTCGCTGTAAGGGGGATCAAGGAAGACAATATCCAAACGGGCCTGTTGCTTGCGGAGACGATGCAGCAACGCAAGCGTGCCGGCGGTTTCGATGCTGGCCTGGGCTTCGATCTTCAACTTTTTCAGATTGGCCTTGAGGGCGGCCAGGGGCGGTTTGGCATTCTCCGCGAAGTAAACTTGCCGCGCGCCGCGGCTGAGTGCTTCAATGCCAACGGCGCCGGTTCCGGCGAAGAGGTCGCCAAAGATGGTGCCTTCAATGCGAGGAGCGAGCACGTTGAAAAGCGTCTCCCGCAGCCGGTCGCTGGTAGGCCGGGTTTTTACTCCCTTGGGACTGATCAGCAGATGGGAGCGAAATTTTCCTGCTATCACGCGCATGGTATCGGGAACGCTCGTCTTTCGGGGTGAATGTTCATGGTTGTATCGAGAAAGTGGTGGGCGCTCCATCTACAATACCGGCAGAGGCTCTGAATGCGCAGTTGGTCGGTCCCCCTGGGGCATGTTTTCGGCGTCGAAGTCCGCCTGCATTTTTTCTTCGCGCTGTTGCTGGGGCTCTCCCTGGTGTACACGGGGATGAGCGGCATGGCCGCGATTCGCGGGATTGCGCTATGGCTGTTGCTGTTTGCCATCGTCTGCGGGCGTGAAGTTGCCCGCGCCATCGTCTCCACTTACTACGGCCTGCAGGTCCGCAGCCTGATGCTGTTGCCGATCGGCGGTTTGCCTTCCTACGCTACACCGGAATCCGCCGAACAGGCATCCGAAGGCAGCCCGCAGCTCTCTCTCGCGGTTGTGGGGCCGATCGTCAATGTGCTGGCGGCGCTGGTGCTGCTGGGATTCATCCTGGGGGTTGCGCCTGGTGTTTCGGTGATGGTCAAGCCGTGGATCAGCGCCAACCATCTGCTGCGAAGCGCGTTCTGGCTGAACATTTTTCTGGCGGTTGTCAACCTTTTGCCCGCGTATCCACTGGATGCTGGAAGGCTGCTGCGCGGCAATTTCTCCCGGGCCCGCGGGGCGTTGCGCGGAACACGCGCGGCCTCCGGCATTGGCCAGGTCATTGCCTTTGGACTATTTGTTGCCGGAGTATTTTTCCAAAATGCGTGGCTGCTGCTGGCCGGGTTTTTTATTTTTGTCGGCGCGCAACTGGAAGACCAGGGCATGGTGTTCCAATCCGTGGTTGATACGGTGCGGATGCGCGACATTATGCTGACAGATTTCGCGCTGCTCTCCGCTTCCGACACGCTTGAAGATGCGATCCAGAAGTCGATCCATACATTGCAGGACGATTTTCCCGTGGTCCGCAGCGGATTGCTGGTCGGCGTGGTTTCGAAGCAGCGAATTCTTGAAACTCTGCAGACGGACGGCAACGGCTATGTGCAATCCGTGATGTCCCGCGGATTTCAGATCGCACAGCCGGAGGACTCGCTCGGCGTCACCTTTCGCCGCATTACCGCTGGACGTGGGCTATCCCTGGTGCCGGTGCTGGACGGAGAGCAGGTTGTCGGCATCGTGACGCTGCAAAATCTGATGCACAGCATGGGCCTGCTGGCGGAGAGCCGAAGGCTGCAACAACAGCAATCGTGAACCGGCTTCTGTCGGGATGACAGTGTGTTGAAGTTGAAGGTTCCGCTTGATCGACGGATAGCCGCGTGAAATCCATGAACATTGCCGACATTCCACTGGCTCCCGGCCTCTATATTGTTGCGACTCCGATTGGAAATCTGGAAGACATTACCCTGCGCGCCTTGCGCGTACTGCGCAGCGTGGACCGGATCGCCTGCGAGGACACGCGCCAGACGCAGAAGCTGCTTTCGCATTTCGGAATTTCTGTGCCGACCCTCAGCTGCCACGCCCACAATGAACGCGAGTGCAGCGAAAAGCTGATTGCCGAATTGAAAACGGGCGCGCGCATCGCTCTGGTTTCTGACGCTGGAATGCCGGGCATCTCCGATCCGGGATCATATCTGGTCGCGCAGGCGGTTGCCGCTGGAATCACTGTGTTCCCGGTGCCCGGACCTTCGGCGGTGGTCTCGGCGCTGGCGGCCTCGGGCCTCGACACCACGACATTTTTTTTTGCCGGATTTGCGCCGTCGCGCAGCGGAGAACGCCGCCGCTTCTTTGAGAACCTGCAAGAGGAGCGTGCGACCTTGGTTTTCTATGAGGCTCCTCACCGGATATTGGAAACACTGCGCGATGCGAAGGAAACCTTCGGTGCGAACCGGCGGGCGGTGCTGGCGCGCGAGATCACGAAGATCCATGAAGAATTTCTTCGCGGAACCCTGGCCGAGTTGGAACAGAATCTCGCGGCAAGAGATTTGCAGCGCGGCGAGATGACTCTGCTGATTGCTGGCGCTGACCCGGAGGCGACGACGCAGCAAAAGTCTGAAGTGAGCCTGCGCCGGCAGATGGCACTGTACCAGGTGCAGGGGCTCGATGAGCAGGCGGCGCTGAAGCGCATCGCCCGTGAGCGTGGCGTGTCGAAGAGTGAAGTTTATCGGGAATGGCAGCGCGAGCAGGCGCGCCGGAAGTAACAAGTCCGATCCCGGACGGCCCCGTCTGGGCGTTATTTATTCCGGGCATTATTTATAGTGTTCCCAGCCGCCGGGTTGCATCGGCTGTTTGCGGAGCTTACCGTGGACTAACTCTGTTAAAAGTATGCGAGGCGCGCCCGATTTGTAACGGAGTATGTGGCCGACCGGCGTGATGGGAACTCCAGCGATCCGCCGCGGAATTCGCGTGCTTGGGGACGCGGTGAAAAGCAATTCATAATCTTCGCCGCCATTGAGCGCTAGTTGCAGCGCTTCTGAGCCTTTCTGTTGCGCGGCGGATGCGTTCGCTAACGGGTGCAAGGGAATGGCCGCAGCATCCAGGGTGGCCGCCAGGCCGCTCTCTTCACAGATATGATTCAAGTCGGTCGAAAGCCCGTCGCTGATGTCGATGGCGGCGGTGGCGCGGCGATTTTTTTTCAGCCACAGGCCGACGGCAATCCGCGGCTCCGGAAAAAGATGTGGATGCGGGTTGGGATCCCCGGCCTTGGGGGCGACGCAACGACGGAACCGGGCAGGGGCTGACTCCAACTGCTGCAATTCGGCGGCTGCTCCTCCCAGATGCCCGGTCACATAGATGCGGTCGCCAGGTTTTGCTCCCGACCGCAGAAGCCCGCATCCGCGCGGAGCGCTGCCGATCAAAACAATGTCCGCCAGAACCAGGCCGGAGACGGGTCTATTTATAGATGGATCGGCATAGCGCGGCGAACGGGCCGTGTCGCCTCCGGCTAATGGCACGTCGTATCGATCCGCCAGAGCGAGAAATCCGGCCAGGAAACGGTCGCGCCACGAAGGCCGGTTGCGAGTCGAGCGCACCAGCTCCTCCGGCAGCGCGAGCGAGAGAAAGGCAGCCAGCGGCTGGGCACCCATGGCGGCGAGATCGCTGAGTCCACGGGCCAGGCAGCGATGGCCCACCGATTCCGGCGAGTGCCAGTCGCGGTGGAAGTGTATTGTTTCCAACGAAAAATCGGTTGTGACCAGAATTTCATGGCCGCGCGGCGGTTGGATGATCGCACAATCGTCTCCCATCCCGAGCGAAAGCCGGGATTTGCGGCTGGAAACGGGGCGAACCCGCCTGCGAAGGGCCTCGATCAGTGCAGTTTCCCCCGGAATGGAACCAGACTTCGCCATAATTGCCTAAATATCACTCAAAATCGGTTACCCGGGCAGCCTCGCCTCGGTAACCAGGGGAGGTGCAGCGGCGGGTTCCTTGTCTGCATCTTAGCGTTTCTTTTCAGATTGACGCGGAAACTCCCCTTTGCTAGGCTAATGCCTCACAATCAATTAAACTAATTGAGTCCCCCCCGTTCGCAGTTTTGTACCAAAGTAATGCCGCTTTTCGGCGTCGAATTTGGGACCGGTGCGGCAATCTTGAAAGGATGCGCATACCCCCAATGCGAAAACATCATTACATCGTGTACGTTAGCCGGGATGGAGAGGGTCAGCTCCGCAAAGTCCCGATCCCAATGCGGTACGCCTACGCATTTGTGGCAGCAGCGGTCGTGGGGCTGTTCACCATCACCGGGCTGGCCGGTTCCTACGGCAGAATGCTGGTAAAGGCGGAGCGTTTCAACCAGATTCGCAGCCAGCAACTGGCGCTTCGCCAGCAATATCATCAACTGGAGCAGGATACCCGGCAGAAGGACATGCAGGTCGCCTCCCTGGGATCGTTGGCCAGCGAAGTCTCCGCGCTTTATGGTTTGCGGCAAAGCAAATTGGTCGCTTCGAAGTCTTCCACTTCTGCCAGTTCCGCTAATGTTTCCGACGAAACCAACTATTATCAGTCACTTGACCGTTTTTATGCGTTGCGCAACAGCGCCCTCTCCGGCATTGCCACCCAGGCGCTTTCTTCCGGGATGCATGCAGCGACTCTGACTGAATGGGTGAACCTGGCCGACGCGCCGTCATTGTGGCCGGTCATGGGTCGGGTCACTAGTTCCTTTGGAGAACGTACCGATCCGTTCGGCGCGGACATGGAAGGCGAATTTCATCGCGGCATCGACATCGCCGCTCCTAATGGAACTGCAATCCATGCCACCGGCGATGGCGTTGTAGCCTCGGCGGGATGGGGCACTGGCTATGGTCGCGAAGTGGTTCTGGACCACGGACATGGCATCACCACCCTGTATGCGCACATGGCTTCGATTGCGGTGACGCCGGGCGAGACCGTTTCCCGTGGACAGGTAATTGGCTACGTGGGAATGAGCGGACATAGCACCGGCGCGCATGTGCATTACGAAGTGCGCATCCACAATACCCCGGTAAATCCGCACCGCTATATGCGCGAGACGATGGCACAGATGGCGGCGACCGAAGTGCCGCAGGGCGCGGGGGAGTGAAGAAAAAGCTTTTCAATGAAAAATAAAAAATACCCACCGGCAACGGTGGATGTTTTTTGTCTCGGATTAATGCCAATACGCCAGGTGTTGCGTCATCTGATCCACGACGGGAACCGGAACTCCCATTTTTGGGAATGGAGGCACTTCGCCGCGTCCTGTTTAGTGGAGGTCAAAACGGACATTCACAACAGTTTGGATCGCGACGGTTTTGCCGTTTATGGAGAAGGGTCGGTATCTCCATTTCTTAACAGCCTCGATCGCCGCGCTATCCAGTACAGGACCGGCCGACCGGAGAATCTCTAAATCCTCAGGCACGCCCTGTGTATTGATCGTCATGCCGATGACAGAGATCCCTTGAATGCCGGATTGCCTCGCAATAAGGGGATACTGGGGATCGACGTGGTGAATGATGGCGACAGGTGATATGCCCTGCGTAACGTGAATGGTGTTCGAACTTGTGGGCGGTTTTTCGCCGGGGATTAAAAACGGCACGCTTACGTGCATTTCGACGGCAATTGGCTTCCCGTTCTGCATGGCGGGCGCGAATTTGTAGTGCCGGATCGCGTCAACTGCTCTGGTGTCCAAACCCCATCCCAGCGAATCGGACACATCGACCTTGCGCACTTTGCCTTTCTTGTCGAGTGTAACGTTAAGGCCACAAACCCCTTGAACGTGGGACTTTCGCGCAGCGTCCGTATATTCGGCAGGGACCGTCTCTAGGATTTTCGGCGGGATGATTGCGTCGCCGACGCTGGAATGATCTTGAGTCTTACTCTGCGCGTGGGCGAGACATGTTCCGCAAATTGCGAGAGATAAAAATACGGCACCCATAATTGGCAGAGATAGCGACTTCTGCACACGCATACGTTTTGCCTTTCAGCGAGAAAAATCTGCCATTAAAAAAGATGAAATTCAACTGCAATGTTGAGACGTACGGGAACCGGCTTCCCATTTAGTGTGGCTGGCTTAAATCGCCAGGTCTTCACCGCTTCGATCGCATTTTCATCCAGCCCCATGCCGAGACCTTTGACTACCTTGACGTCTTGCGGCTCTCCTTGAACATCAACCACCGTCGACAGAAGGCAGACGCCTTTCAACTTGGCTTTTTTCGCTTCTTTCGTGTATTTGGGATCATGCTCTTTGATCAATTTTGGCGCTAACACGAGTCCGCCGACGGTACCAACACCATCTTTTTCAGCCGCATTTGAAAGCTCTGTTTTTGCTTCCGTCGATGAATTCGTCGTTCCACCGGCGTATACGGAATTTGGGTGGGTCATATCCGCCGTCAGCTGTTCCTCGCAGTCGATCTTCGTTTCACAATAACGGAACTGGACAACGACTTGAATCCGTACCGGAACTGGTTCTCCGTTGAGTGTCGCAGGCTCAAAACGGTATTTTTTCACCGCTTTAATGGCATTTTCATCCAGACCTAAGCCGATTTTATGAATGACGACAGCATCTCGGGGGTTTCCATTCGCATCGACAATAAGGGAGATGGTGGAATCACCGCTGATCTGAAACCTCGCTGCTTGCTGTGTATATGAAGGTTCGACGGAATGGATCACCTTCGGCGGCAATACCGGACCGCCGACTTCATAAACGCCATTTTTTTCGACGGCTTTCTCCGACGTGTCCGTTTTCGCGGCCTGCGTTTGAGCAGGTGCAGCTGCCGTTGGCGCGGCGCTTGCCTGTTGAGCAAACCCCGGAGCCGCCGTGCAAATTGCAAACGCCAGGAATACGCTCTGGGTAAGCAGAGAAATTTTTGTTTTTCCCATGGGCCTCTTCTTTGTCGTTGCTCAATGAATCCTTCTTACGGATTCGTTTCCGTGGGAACGCCTGCGGTCGCCGCAGGAGCAGCTTTGCTCTCCAACAACAAACTTCTCACCAGCCGGACTGGCACCTCGGCGCGCACAACTGCGCGATTCGCTTTTTGCTCCACCACCACGCTGCGCAGCAACGCGGCCCAGTCCTGGGCGGAGGCATCCTGCGCGTTCGAGATTTGCGTGGCGCGTAACAGGCGCAGCACCACTTTCGCCAGGTCCGCAGACCGTTTTGCGTCTTCCGGGGAGGCAGCGATTTCCTCCAGACGTAGATGGATGGTTCCCAGATATCGGATCGAGGCAATGAAGGTTGCATCGACCGGCACCGGCAAAGGAAGCCCGAAGAGATGGAATTGCTGTCCCGAAGCCAGCGGCAGTCCTAATGCCCCGATTCCCCAGGCTTCCGACAACAGAGGCACGTCGGAATAATAGCGGGACAGAAGCGTATCGCCGCTGAAGGGCGATGCCGCCGAATGATAGCGGTCGATCATCGAGTGAATCTGTTCCGGGGTGGGTGCATTCGACACCGCGACCATGTCGTATCCGAGGATGGCGATCCGTACCGTCCGTCCATCGTTGGAGATCGCATAAATGTCATGGCCGGCGTAGCTCTCAACCTGGTGTCCCCGGGTGGAGAGATACCCGGTGAGTCGGGTGCCGTCGAAATGTCCCTGGAAAACTTCAGAATAGGCCACTGGCCCATTCGGGCCATTGGGGTCCGCCATGCGATGGATGGCGAAGGCAGCCTGGTCCAGGTCCCGCTCAAATTCAATTCCAGTGGCGTTGATGAAGGCCTGATAGTCGGTATCGTGCGCCACCGGATGCTGATCGAACCGGGTAAGAGTGCGCAGCGGCTTTACATTGAAGTAGACGATGGCATCGGCTTCGGGTAATAGGCGGGCGACTTCCGGAGGCGCTTTTTTGCGCAGCGCCACCACGACCACCAGCGCCGCGATGATCAACGCAACAACCGCCAGGCTGATCCAGGTACGTTTACGCATGGTAGATAGCAAACCTCATGCGAGTGGGGGAGAAGGCGGAGTTCTTACCGGGGTGGGATCGGTGATTGGGATCGGGGTCGGTCATGAGTCGTTGCGGGCGATACCGGCCCGCGTTGCTGAAAGCTTTTTTAAACCATGCGGCAAAATGTGATTACGAGCATAGCACCGATCTTCCCATTCGGAGTGTGAATTGAATTGGAATCAGCCACGCATCCGGGTAATCTCCAATCCCTGGCCGATGGGTAACGTTACCGATTCGGCTCCGCGACGGGAACGGACGGGTGCTGCATATTCCGTCAGAGGGTGAGAGACAATATTGTCGGCGACGACGATGCCGCCGGGGCGCATTTGCAGCATGTCGATGAATCGGATGTAATGCTGCTTTTCGCAATCGATCAGGTAGGTTGCACGATCAACTTGCAAACCGCCTTTTCTCGCAATGCCGTTTGGTTGCGATGCGCTTCCCAGCATGATAATTTGACACTTGTGCGTGATGGGCGCGGATGTGTGTCCGCGGTTCGGGAATCGGTCCAGGGCTGGCGTAGCTCAGCTGGTAGAGCATCTGATTTGTAATCAGAGGGTCGGGGGTTCAAATCCCTTCGCCAGCTCCAGCAAACGGCTGATCTTTCCGGAACGCCATGCCCGCTTTTCGGCAGTATCGAAGGTTTAGAAAACTTCAAACAGCAAGATCCGGTTCCGTTCTCGTAGCCGTCTCTCCTGCCAGATGATTTAGTCAATTTGCCAAGATTTTGGCGAAGCTGCGCCGGAAGGTATCCCCGGCGGAGCGGTCTGCGGGGCCGGGAACTGGAACGAATGTGCACAGGTGGCCGAGTGGTTAATGGCAGCAGACTGTAAATCTGCCGCTCCTTGCGAGCTACGGAGGTTCGAATCCTCCCCTGTGCACCAGAATTTGAACAACGGTTGGCAATGGCGATGAATGCGGCGGCAAAGGCGCGTACGGCCGGGGGAATGCTGCTGGCGCTGATCGTGCTGGCCTGGTTCACGCTCGATCCGGGGAAAGTGCGGCTGGTGGCGCTGCTGATCCTGGGAATGTTTCTGTTTCGCGTGGTGATTCACGCGGCGCGTTCGCGGTACGATGAGAAGGAACGCGAAGAAGACGAAGAAGTTTAGGTTTGTCGGGCTGATGTAGCTCAGTGGTAGAGCACTCCCTTGGTAAGGGAGAGGTCATGGGTTCAAGCCCCATCATCAGCTCCAGAAATTGCAGTGGCAGCAAGCAGTTTGTTTGTCATTCCGAACGGAGCGCAGCGCAGTCGAGGAACCTGCGGTTTTGCCGGAATGTTTAGGTCAGCGGCCAAACGAGTAAGCTGCTTCGCGGGAGTAACTCAGTGGTAGAGTCACAGCCTTCCAAGCTGTTGGTCGCGGGTTCGATCCCCGTCTCCCGCTCCAGAAATTAATTTCAGAAATCAGCAGGGCTTTTTATGGGAAATACATTTCAGCAGGCGGCGCTGCCGATCGAAAATCCGGCGGTATTCGAGCCGGTCAAAATCGCTATTGAGACTGCATTCACTTCGCCGGCGGTGAACGGATTTCTGAAGCATGTGGAGCAGGCGAAGCTGCGTGTGCGTGACTTTGAGCATGTTCTGGATCAGGGTTTGCTCGGAGATGCGACCAAGAATGGGTATGCGCAACTGGGAAATAGTGATCGGGGGCAGGTTCGCGAGCTGTATCTGCGTCTGGTCGAACAGGTGCCCGTGGAACTGCGCGGAAAATATCTGAAAGTCTATTCGTATTATTGAGAAATTCAAAGAGTCGCGCCGTAATGACGGTTGCGCGAAGAAAAATTTTCACCCGAATTTATAGCACCTCAGGAGTCGAGAGCAAATGGCGAAGGAAAAGTTTGACCGGTCGAAGCCGCACGTAAACGTAGGGACGATCGGGCACATCGATCATGGCAAGACGACGTTGACGGCGGCGATCACGAAGGTGCTGTCGAA
>Ga0134128_10001091_pt1 | contig 36259 bp, 31 predicted proteins | sample KB31754_FD_96462 | JGI IMG/M metagenome (GOLD analysis project Ga0134128, IMG submission 96462) | Terrestrial soil microbial communities with excess Nitrogen fertilizer from Kellogg Biological Station, Michigan, USA - KB3-175-4 | ecosystem: Environmental > Terrestrial > Soil > Unclassified ...
ATTTTGTTTGATTCTTCCTCTTCGGTGTACCAGCCGTCGCTCAAACGCTCGACCCACGTCCTATTGAATCGCCCCGGTGGATTGGAAAGCGTGCCGTGCCCCTTCGGACTCTTCGCCATTCGTGTACTGTACGTCCATACAGTCTAACGGTCAAGCGGTGAATTCCAGGGACCGCAACCGACCGCGACGAACCGCGACCGCTATTTCGGGGCGTATTTGCGGTACTCAGGCAGGTCTTTGAAGAGATCGCCGCGCGGAGTATTTGAATTTCCCGGACAGACGGTCCGCGTGCTCGTCGCATGCTCGAAAGCGGGCGGCGTTCCGAGGGGCGGCGGGTCAGATTCGATGTAGCACTTCTCGCTGACCCAGACGATTTTGTTGCCGAGCTCGTCGCGATACGACTCCCCGGCGTAGTGTGCGGGAGCTTCGCTTCGGGACTCGAGGTGCAGATCGATGCGGCCATCGTCTGGGCGATCCGTCGCGGCGCGCGATCTCTCCCTGACCACGCGCTCAGCCTCTCCCCACCAGTCGACAGGGGCACGCGTCCCGGCGATCGGCGCGACCGACGGCATGATTGGAGAAAGCGTTTCGGCGCGCGCGCGGGACCGACTCGCGACCGAGGGCGGCCTCTTCGATTTGGGCGGGTTCGGCCGCTTCGGACGCGCAGCGGGCGCGGGCAGCCAGATCAGTCTCGAGACGACTTCCCCCGAGATTGGCGCGGACGATGTGCGGAAGGAGAGGATGAGCGCGATTCCGAGCGCCATATTGAGCGCAAGCGCGGCTGCCGCGGCACCGGGGCGGCGCGGCATCCACGCCGGAGACTCGAGCGCGCCGGTCCGCGGGCTCAATCGACCTCCCTACTGCCCTACGGCGCCGTGGTCGGTTGGAAGTAGACCGGCTCCCCGCGGGTTCGTTCCCGTCTGCGGGACGGGCCAGCTCAGTGCGGCCGTTCCCGCTGCTCGCTTGCGATCGCTCCCAGAACCTCGTTCAGCGCATCCGGATCGACGGGCTTCACGAGGTGCTCATCAAATCCGGCCGCCCGCGCGCGCTCGCGGTCCGATTGCTGGCCGTACCCGGTGATCGCAACCAGACGCATGCTCTCGATGCGCTGCTCTGCCCGCAGTCTGCGGGCGACTTCATAGCCGTCCATGCCCGGCAGGCCGATGTCGAGCAGCACGAGATGAGGTTGAAACGATTGGGCGGTCTCGAGCGCATCCTGCGCTGCGTGCACGCTGCGCACCTCGTATCCCTCGAGCGACAGCAGCATCGCAATGCTTTCCGCCGCATCGACATTGTCGTCGACGACGAGCACACGCACTTGCGATCCGCCCGCTGCGGGTGTCGCCGCCGGCTGCTGCTCGGGGCCTCGCGCGGAGCGCCCGGCGAGCAGAGGCAGCCGCACGGTGAATTCACTGCCCTCGCCTTCGCCGGCGCTGCGCGCTTCGACCCTGCCCCCATGCATCTCCACGATCTTCTTCACGAGCGTGAGTCCGATGCCGAGCCCGCCTTGCGCACGATCGAGCGTGCGCACGCCCTGCGTAAACAAGTCGAAAATGTGCGGCAGCAGGCTCGAGGAGATGCCCATGCCCGAATCCCGCACCTTCAGGATGACCTCGCCGTTCGGCCGGTGCGCCTCGAGCCAGATGCGGCCGCCCTCCGGGGTGTACTTCGCCGCATTGATGAGCAGGTTCGAGACGACCTGCGAGAGCCGCGTGAGATCGGCATCGAGCGGCAGCGGCTCACCGGGCAGGGTCACCGTGAGCTGATGCTTGCGCTCCCGCACGAGCGGTCGGCTGGTCTCGAGCGCATTCCGCACCACATCGCTCAGGTCGATCGGACCCTTCTCCAGGCTGATTTGGCCGCGGACGATACGCGAGACATCGAGAAGATCGTCCACCAGCCTCGTCAGATGCCGCGACTGGCGCTCGATGACCGAGCGTGCCCACTCGAGCTTGGTGTTGCCTTTGCCGTGCAGGCGCAGGATCTGCGCCGCGTTACGGATGGGCGCGAGCGGATTGCGCAGCTCGTGGGCGAGCATGGCGAGGAACTCGTCCTTGCGCTGATTGATTTCCTGCAGCGCCTGCTCGGCGAGCCTGCGCTCGGTGACATCGAGATGAATGCCGAACACGCGCGCATGCCGGCCATGCGGCACCGTTCCAATCTTTGAATGGATCCAGCGCTGCCCACGCGCCGGATGCGTGTACCGGTACTCGAGCTCCTCCGAGCCCGAGTGCCGGCAGGCATCGAGCGCGGACTGCACCGCCGGCAGATCCTGCGGCTCGATGTTGCGCAGCAGCTCCACGAGCCGATGCGTACCGCTCGGGTCGACACCCAGCAGCTCTCGGCACTCCGGCGAGAGAATGCACTCATCGGTCGCCGGGTCCCACTCCCACGCGCCGACGCGCGCCACGGCCTGTGCGAGGCGCAGGCGCTCTTCGCTCGCGGCGAGCTCACGGTCCGCGCGGGCCTTCTCGAAGGCGGGCCATACGACATCGGCCACACGTTCGGCGAGCTCGACATCCGCGGCGGGCCAGTCGCGCGGTCCCGTCGTCACGATCGAGAGCAGCGCAACCGGATGACCGCCGCGCAGCAGCGGCACGGAGATGAGCGACCCGATGCCTCGCGGCTCGAACTCACGCGCATGCAGGTGCGCCGAGCGCTCATCGCTCCGGGTATCGCGGACGACTGTCGTGACGCTCTCGGGCGATTGCAGGGCGAGCAGCGAGAAAGAGGCGAGTGGGAGCGTCGAGACTTCGATGCGCGCGGGATCGTCCTCGCGCTGCGTGAGCAGAATCGCCTCTCCCTCGGTGTGATCGAGCTCCGCGAGCGTTGCGCGCGAGGCGCCGAGCCGCTCTCGCAGCCGCGCCATCGCGGTGCAGACCAGATCGTGCGGATCGGCGATGCTCGCAAGCTCCGTGGACAGGGCGAGCAGGAACGCGCTGCGCTCGTCGCTCTCCTTTACGTCATGCACGTCGGTCGCCATCCCCATCCAGCGCACGAGCATCCCGCGCTCATCGCGCATCGGATGGGCTTGAATGCGATGCCAGTGATAAACGCCGTCGCGCCGACGCAGGCGCGCTTCGAGACTGTATCCGGCTTCGCGACTGCGAGCGTCCCGCCAGATGTCGCGCACGCGACGGCGGTCCGCGGGATGTAGAGCTCGTGCAATGAGGGTCCGCGAGGCGAGGCTCGCGGGAGACAGGCCGGCGTAGGAGATGCCGCGGCGGTTGACGAACTCGATGGCGCCCTCCCGGTCCTGGAGCCACACGATTTGCGGCAACGATTCGGCAAGCAGGTGAAAGTCGGAGGCGACGGGTATGTGCGCCGCGAGCGAGTTCACGTCATGATTCTCAATCCCGCCGACGTTCTGCATGATCTCGGCACACGCTCGATTCGACGCGCATTCCGTTTGAGCGAAGACCTCATTAATCAACCGCTTATACGGAAATGCTCGCGAGCCACCAAAAAAAATGCGGAGGCCCCGAATGGGTTCTCGAAGCAATTCCCGTGCCTCGCACGGGCCGCGCGGCGGTGTTACGCCAGACCGGCGGAATCCGAGAGGATCATCGTGATCGCGAGCAGGAAGCATCCCGCGAGCGTCAGATTGCGGCGGAGCTGCAGATAGTCCTCGGGCAGCTCCTCGCCGATGCCGCGGTGCTCGTAGAGCCAGAACAGGCCGAGCGCCACGACGAGCAGCGCGAGCCCGCGCTCGCCGCCGATCACGACCGCCACGACGCCGCAGGCCGCACTCAGCGCGACGCCGATCGCACGACCGACGCTCCAGCCGAGGCGACCCGCGAGCGCGAGCCCCCAGTGAATGGCGCCGAGTGCCGCTAGAATGACGGCGCCGTAAGCTACGGCGACCTGCTGCGCGATGAATCGCTGTCCATATTCGGGAAGAAACGTGATTGCGAGCGGGCAGAGCACGAGCGGCACGATGCCGACGTACGCGACGATCTCTGCCCACGGAGGGAGCGATGGGCGCGGCGGGCGGCGAAGAGGCGGCGGATTCATGGCGTTCTGCGAGCTTGCACCGCCCACCGGAACATTGCACGCCGCCGGTTTGAAGCGCAGGGGCCCTCGTGAGCGCAGCCGCTCGCGAGCTCCCGTTGGATGAGGGCGCTTGACGCGCCCGCTCGACCGCGGCACGCTCCGGCTCGAGCGAGGTGCTCGAGGGCCGCAGGGCCAACGAGTAACACGGGAAGTCGGTGCAAGACCGACGCTGCCCCCGCAACGGTGATCGAGTGTCGGCGGATCAACGAGCCACTGCGCCGCGAGGCGCGGGAAGGCGATCCGTCCGAAGCGCCTTCGCGCTTCAACTCGGAAGCCCGGAGACCGGCCTCGCCTCAACCGATGGTGCCGCGGCGGGCGGCCTGGCGGCCGCTCGGGACTTGCGCCCTCCCGCATCGTCCCCCGCCTCCAGCCCACCCGATGCGGCGCTCACGCACGGGTGGTGCATTTGAGGAGCGGCAGTTCCCATGGCAGATCTCTTTCGCGCCCACGCAGGCGCGCGCACGTCATACTCGATCCTCTTCCTCCTTCTCACCGCGGCGCCGGCTTGCCGGGCGCAGGACGCTCAAAGGCCGCAGGTGCTGGTCACGGCCTCGCGCGTCGCGGAGCCGCTCGCCGAGGTGCTCTGGTCTGCGGATGTACTCACGCGCGCGGACATCGAATCGAGCCAAGCCCTCTCGCTTCAGAGCTTGCTTGCGCAGCTGCCCGGGGTGCAATACGACAACACCGGCGGGCTCGGCAAGCAGACTTCGCTCTTTTTGCGCGGCATGAACGCCAATCAAACGCTGCTGCTCGTCGACGGAGTCCGCGTGGGATCGGCGACGACCGGGCTGCCGCCCATCGAGCTGATTCCCGTGAATCAGATCGAGCGCATCGAGGTGGTGCGCGGGCCGCGCTCGACACTCTACGGCTCCGATGCGATGGGCGGCGTCATTCAGATCTTTACGCGCAGCGCAGCGCAGCCGGGTCTTAGCGGCGAGGTCAGCGCGAGCGGCGGGACCTATTCGACATTCAATGAGACGCTCAGCCTGCGAGAGAACTTCGGGCGCGCGTGGCTGGGCGCGAGCGGCGAGGTGCTCCACACGGCCGGCTTCGAAGCCTGCTCCGGCGTGCCGATCCCGGGCCTGCCCCCCACCGACTGTTTCGGCGGACCTGCGGATCGCGACGGCTATCTCAACCGGTCGGGCTCGTTCACGGCCGGCGTGCACTTCGGAGCGGGTTGGACCGGGGCACTCGACTCTCTGCTGACGAGCGGCCACACCGACTATGACGGGACGTATTCCGATTCGACGGAATTCGTCGAGCGCGTAGTCTCGCTCCATCTCGACGGTCCGATCTCGGCGCGCTGGAGCGTGCATTTGGTGGGCGGGCGAAACGTCGACGACGCGAACGACTTCCTCGCCGCAGCACCGGTGGACCGCTATGAGACGCGCCGCGACTCTGCGAGCCTGCAGCTCGACGGCGCAATCGCCCCGGCGCTGCACATCGTCGCAGGCTCGGATTGGTACGGGGATCGAATCGGGGCGGTTCAGATCTTCGACGACACGGTCTCGCCCATCTCGTTCGCGCGGACGAGTCGCGATACCTCCGGGAGCTTCATCGAGCTGCACGGCGCGACGGGTGCCGTGGCCGAGCTTGCGGGCGTGCGCTACGAGCACAACACCCAGTTCGGCGATCACGTGACCGAGGACGTGGGCGCGGGCTGGCAGATCAATCGTCATTACCGGCTGACGGCGACCTGGGGTACGGCATTTCACGCGCCCACTTTCAACGCGCTCTACTTCCCCTCGTTTCCCGGATTTCCGCCGTCGAGCAATCCGGCCCTGAGGCCCGAGACATCGCGCTCGGTCGAGCTCGGGCTCGAAGGGCGCTGGGAGACATTGCATTGGTCGCTGCATGTCTATCAGAGCGACATCCACGATCTGATCACCTATCCACCGCCCGACTACACGCCGATCAATCTCGATGAGGCGCGCATCCGCGGAGTCGAGCTCGAGGGAGCGTGGCACCACGGCAGCTGGGTGCTCTCCGGAGAGGCGACCGGCCTCGACCCCCTCGACCGCAGCCCGCGCACCGAGGGCAATCCGAGCACCTACGGCAATCTGTTGCCGAGGCGCGCTGAGAGCAGCGCTTCTCTCGATGTGCGGCGCACGCTCTCGAGCCGGGCCAGCCTCGCCGCGCGGGCTCGCTGGGAGGGACGCCGGTTCGATGATCCGGCGAACAGCGTTCCGCTCGGCGGCTACTTTCTGGTCGATCTCCTCGCCGACGCCTCGTTCGGCGAGGGCTGGTCGGTCGAGGGCCGCATCGCCAATGCGCTCGGGCGCACCTATCACACCGCCGCGAGCGAGAACCCGCCGAACCCGATCACCTACTACAACCAGATGGGGCGCGAGCTCGATCTGACCGTGCGGTACCGGTTCGGCGGCTCGTGATAGAGTAACGGAGGTTGAGCGGAGAGCTTCGATGAGCGCGGACGAAGCGTCGGATCGCGGCCGCAGCGAAGTCTCGGCAGATGAGCGGACATGGGGAATGGTCGCGCATCTCGCCGCGCTCGTGGGTATCGTCTTGCCGTTCGGCAATATTCTGGGACCGCTCGTCGTGTGGCTGGCGCGCCGCGGCGAGTCGTCGTTCGTAGACGATCACGCGAAGGAAGCGTTGAACTTCAATATCACCGTCGCCTTCGGGGCGCTCGTCTGCTTCGTGCTGGTGTGGCTGCTCGTCGGTATTCTGCTGTTCGCAGCGCTGGTGCTCTACTGGCTTGCGATGACGATCGTCGCGGCGATCAAGGCGAGCGAGGGAGCTCGCTATCACTATCCGTTCGTCCTGCGGCTCGTCACGTGACCCGCGCTCGCATACCGATTCTGCTTGCGCTGCTTTGGTCCGTCGCCTGGGGCCAGTCCATCGTCAAGTCTCCGGAGGGCGTCAAGAGCGCGCTCGCGGCCATGAGCGAGGTGGTGGAGCAGAGCGGCCGGCTGATCGCATCCCGTGATTACGCTCAGCTGCCGCGCGAGGCCAATGAGTTCGAGGCCCGGCTGATCGAGTTCGAGCAAGGCATCGGGAGCCAGCCCTCGGAGCTCAAATCGACGCTCGAGCCGCTCATTGCGAAGGCGCGCGTGGCCGCGAGCGCGATGAGCGAAGCGGCGCAGTCGCATCGCGATTCGATGCTGCCGCTGACCCACCGGCAGCTCGCGAGCGCCGTGGCCGCAATGATCGCGGCAACACCCGCGAGCATGCGGCCGAATCCCGCGCCCCAGGCTCAAGGGCCGAGGAACATTCGATAGGCGGGATTGCCGGTCTCTTCGCTGTACGCGAAGTGCAGCGCATTGAGATGCTCGAGGAACGCCGCACGCTCGGCGCCCGGCACCTGGATGCCCGCGAGCACACGCCCGTAATCGGAGCCGTGATTGCGATAGTGAAATAGCGTGACGTTCCAGCGCGCCCCCACGGCCTCGAGAAAATCGAGCAGCGCGCCGGGACGCTCCGGGAACTCGAAGCGGTAGAGCACCTCGTCGGCAATCCCGCGTGTGTGGCCGCCGACCATGTAGCGCACGTGCAGCTTCGCGACTTCGTTGTCGGTCATGTCGTGCACGCCGTAGCCGCTCTCCCGCAGCTCGCGCACGACCTCCTCCCTTTCCGCGCGCCCCTGTGTCAGCGCGAACGCGACGAAGATCTGCGCGCGCGCAGGACTCTCATAGCGATAGTTGAATTCCGTGACGCTGCGCCGGCCGAGCGCCTGAGAGAATTTGAGGAAGCTCCCCGGCTGCTCGGGAATCTCCACCGCGAGCAGCGCCTCACGGCCGCCGCCGAGGTCCGCGCGCTCCGCGACGTGCCGCAAGCGGTCGAAGTTGATGTTCGCCCCGCTGTTCACCGCGACGAGCCGACGATCCCGCCCTCCGTCGCGCGCTACGAATTTGCGAATGCCCGCCACGGCGAGCGCCCCGGCAGGCTCGACGATGGAGCGAGTGTCCTCGAACACGTCTTGAATCGCCCCGCAGATCTCGTCCGTGCTGACGAGAATGATCTCGTCGACGCACTCGCGCGCGATCGCGAACGTCTCCTCGCCGACGCGCCTGACGGCGACGCCATCCGCGAATATGCCGACGCGCTCCAGGATCACGCGTCGCCCGGCCTGCAGCGACTGGTACATCGCCGAGGCGTCCTCGGGCTCGACACCGATGACGCGCACCCGAGGGTAGAGATACTTGATGAAGACCGAGATGCCGGCAACGAGCCCTCCGCCACCGACCGGAACGAATATGGCATCGAGCTCCCCGCCGCTCTGGCGCGCGATCTCCATGCCGATCGTGCCCTGCCCGGCGATCACGTCGGGGTCGTCGAAGGGATGCACGAACGCGAGATTTCGCTCACGGCCCAACTGCGCTGCGCGCTCGTACGCCGCATCGTAGTCGTCGCCGTGCAAAACCGCCTCGCTGCCGAGATCGATGACCGCCTGAACTTTGATCTGCGGGGTCGTCTGCGGCATGACGATCATCGCGGGCACGCCGCGTCGGCGAGCGGCGAGCGCGACGCCCTGCGCGTGATTGCCGGCCGACGCGCAGATCACGCCGCGGCGCGCGACTGCCTCCGAGAGATGCGCGATCTTGTTGTAGGCGCCGCGCAGCTTGAACGAGAAGATCGGCTGCAGGTCCTCGCGCTTGAGCAGAACGCGCGCGCCGAGCCGCTGCGAGAGCCGTGGCGCCGGATCGAGCGGCGATTCGATCGCTACGTCGTAAACGCGCGCCTTGAGAATGCGTTCGATATAGGGACTGGCCACTCCCGCAGCATATCAAACCGGCAATCGTCCGAGCGCAGCGTCGGGCTGAGTCTGCACCGCCTGCGCGAGCTCGTACAGCTTGATTGGCGGGCGTTCGGGGTAGCGGCTCTTGAGCAGCGGCAGCGCCACGTTGAACACGAGCACACCCGACTGCGTACGGCCTTCGGGTGAGCCGTAATGCGCGTGGCCGTGGAACACGACGTCCACGGGATAGCGGTTGAGCGGCTCCTCGAGCCGGCTCGTGCCGAGCCAGGGATAGATCTCCGCCGGCTCACCCTGCACGGTCGCGCAGACGGGCGCGTAATGCAGCAGCGCCACGCGGCGCGGCGTGCGCAACCGCGCGAGCGCCGACTCGAATTTGAGCGTCTCATCGAGCGCTTCCTGCACGAAGTTCTTGATGGCGCGCTCGCCCCAAGCCCCGAGGGTGCCGCGACCGAATCCGCCCGCGAATCCCTTCGCTCCCGCAAATCCCACCCCGGCGATCTCGACCGACTCGCCGTCGAGGAGCTTCACGCCCGCATCCGCGAGGATTCGGCACACCTCCGCCTGCTGACCGGCTTCGTAATCGTGGTTGCCGAGCACGGCGACGATCGGAATGTCGACCGCGGACAGCTCCCTTGCGAGAACCTGCGCCTCCTCGGGCAGACCGTAGTCCGTCAAATCGCCGCAGAGAAGCAGGACGTCCGCCGCATCGCTCACGGGCGCGAGCACCGCCTTGAGCGCGCCTTGGGAAGTCTTGCGGATGTGCGTGTCGCCAACGGCGGCCAGGCGCACGGTTTGCTGCTCGGGCATCGCGGTCCTCCGGCGTGACGGAGCAAACCTTATACCCGGGGAGGATCCAGGCAATGCCTCGAGAGACACACGATCCGGGCGAGCTCGATCCCCGTGCGCGAGCCTTCTATACGCGCACGCTCACTGCGCTCGATGCGGCGGGCGCACAGTTTCTCGTCGGCGGTGCGTACGCGCTCGGGCACTACACCGGCATCGAGCGGCACACGAAGGATTTCGACCTCTTTGCCCGGCGCGGCGACATCGAGACGATTCTCGCCGTGCTCGCTGCCGAGGGCTGCCGCACGGAGCTGCCCTATCCGCACTGGCTCGGCAAGGCGCACTGCGGCGAGCACTTCATCGACGTGATCTTCAGCTCCGGCAACGGCGTGGCGGAAGTCGATGACGAGTGGTTCGCGCATGCGCATGCGGCCGAGGTGTTCGGGCAGCCGGTGCGGCTCTGTCCTCCGGAGGAGATGATCTGGTCCAAGGCCTACGTCATGGAGCGCGAGCGCTTCGACGGCGCGGACGTGCTGCATCTGCTCCGCGCGCATGGCGCGGCGCTCGACTGGACCCGGCTGCTCGGACGCTTCGGCGCCCACTGGCGCGTGCTGCTCGGCCATCTGGTGCTGTTCGATTTCGCGTATCCCTGCGAGCGCGAGCAGATTCCTCGAGCGGTGCGCGAGGAGCTCTGGGAACGTGTTCGCCGCGAGATGAACGCGCCGCCGCCGCCGTCCCAGCGGTGTGCCATGGCACGCTGCTCTCGCGCGAGCAGTACCTCATCGACGTGGGGCGCTGGCGCTATCGCGACGCGCGTCTGGAGTCCGACGGCACCATGAGCCGCAAAGACGTGGAGACCTGGACGGCCGCGATCGGCGAGCCGCATTGAGCACGCCGCCGCTCAGCGCCGTTCAGCGGACGACCGCACCGAGAATCGAAACTGCGTCTTGCCGACGGTGATCGCGTCGCCGTCCTTCAGGCTCTGGCGCATCACACGATGGCCGTTCACGAGCACGCCGTTCGTGCTGTTGAGGTCCTCGATGATCGACTGAGTCGGGCCGGCGAGGATCACGGCGTGATGGCGGCTCACGAATTTGGTGTCGATCTGCACGTCGTTGTCGGGTGTGCGCCCGATGCTGGTCTTGCGGCCGAGCACGTGGACCACCTCGCCGTCGCCTTCCGAGCGGATCAGCAGCCGTGTCGCAGGCTCGGGTTCCGGCGTTCCCGGCGCCTGCGTCTCGAGGAACCGCACGTTGTGTTGGATACTGTCGAGGAGCGCCGTGCTGTGCGCTGTCTCCGCCTCGAGGCGACGAATCAGCGCATCGCGCTCCTCGAGCGATTGACGCGCCGCCTCGAGCGTCGCACGCCAGTCGTCGTTGAGTCGCGTGAGCTCATCGATCCGCCCACGATCGGCGCGGCGTTCGCTCTCGAGCCGATGAATCGTATCCTCGGCGGCGCGCAGGTCCGCCTCCGCCCCGGCGACGCGCTCGCGACTCGCAACCAGCTCCTCCTGCACGGCACGCACGGCCTCTGCATGCTCGGCGCGCGCGGCGGCGAGAGCGCTCGCCTGCTCCGCACGCACGGAGGCGAGCTGCGCTTCGAGCGCCTCGATCCGGCTCTGCTGCTCCGCGCGTGATGCCTCGAGCTCGCGCGTGCGCTCCTCGGCGGCATTGAGTGCCCGGTCGCCGGCCTCGGCGCGCGCGCGCGCCTCGGAGCTCGACGCTTCAATCTGTCCGCGGGCTGCGGCAAGCTCCCCCGCGAGTGACTCGGCACGCGCGCGCTGGGCGGCAAGCTCGCCTCGCAACCGGTCCAGCTGGGAGTCGCGCCGGCCCACCTCGCCATCGAGGGCGCGGAATATCGTCTCGATCACGCCGCGCCGTCCCTCGCGCCGGTGCAGTGCTTCGAGCTGCGCGGCTCCTTGCGATCGCACCTCCGCGAGCTGCCGCTCGGCGCGCTCGAGCGCGCGATCGCGCGCTGCGAGGCTCGCATCGAGCGAGCGGTCGCGTTCGCGGACTGCGCGCGTCTCCGCCTCGCGCGCCGCGAGGCGCTGGGTGAGCTCCTCGCTTTGTGCGCGCGCGACCGCCAGGGCGAGCCGAGCATCCGTCAACTCGCGGCTCGATTCCTCGGCGCGCAGTTCCGCGGCGGCTCGCGCTTCGCGCACCTCCTCGAGCTCGCGCTCGATCTCCGCGAGACGCTCGCCCTTGTGGGTGAGACGGTCCTCCAGCTCGCGCAGATTCTCCGCGAGCGTCCGCAAATCGTCCTCGAGACGGCGGTGCTGCCGAAGGGAGGAGCCCTCGTCCGGCAATGCGCGCAGCGCGGGCGGCGAGGGCGAGACCCAGGTATCGGTGGCGCTGAACTCCGGGTGCGCGGCCGCATAAGTACCCGCATCGAGCGCCGGGAGCTCGGCGGTCGCCTCGAGATCCGGCATGCTCGCCACATCGACCGTTGCGCTCTCGTGTTCCATGCTCAGGACCTCAGGAACTCGCGCAGCACCGAAGCCAGCCTCTCCGGCGCAGCCTCGAATGCCTCCGCGCTCACGTCGGGAAGATCGAGGATACGGGCTCGGGGCAGCAGCTCGCGGGCGCGCAGCGTGGCGTCCCACCATTCGTCCCGAGGACGGACGATGAGGATCGGCTGGGTCACGCGGCCAAGCCGGTCGCGTGCCGGATATTCGAGCGCAGCCTGCAGACCCCACCAGGCCCGCGGCCCATTGTGGATCTTCTCCGCAAAGCTGCGCGCAAGCGTCTCGATCTGCTGCCCCCGCCCTGCGGCCCGCGTCCGCTCCCACTCGGCCGCGAGATAGCCTCCATCGTCGGTCGGCTGAGCCGGCCAGGGCGCCCGGCGGAATGTCTCCCGCTCCGACTCGGATGCGAGCGGGAGACCCACGCATACGACGCGGTGCACGCTGCTCACTCGAGTGAGTGCGAGCTCGATCGCGATGAGCGCACCGCTCCCATAGCCGAGCACGTCCACTTGCCGGAAGCGCATCGAATCGCAGAAGTCCCCGATGGCGGCCGCGTAATCCGACACCGAGGGACGCTCGGGCGGCGGATCGGACGAGCCGAAGCCCGGCAGATCGGGGGCATATACCGACCGGTCGCGTCCCACGAGCGGCAGGAAGCGCTCGAACGTCGATCCGGACTGCGGGCTCTGGTGCAGCGCGATGAGCGGCGTCCCCTCGTCGAACCCACCGCCGGGTGGAATGGCGTTGTGCACGTGGAGCTGGCCGAAGCGGCACTCGAAATAGCCGCGGCGCAACCGCGGCTCGGTCTGGACGGATCGGCTCTTTATCGTTCCCTTGGCCATCGGGCCCTCTCACGGGCGGCTCGGCGGGACCCCTATTTGACCGGGTCCCTGACCGCGAGCATATTGCAGCGCGTCGCAAATTCTATCGAGTTCGACGCATGAGTTCCGATATCGCACGCCGGCGCCACCCGGCCGCCCGACTGGTCCTCTCGGCCGCCGCCGGATTCGCGGCGGCGGGCGCTCTCGCGAGCGCCGGCTGCGGACTCGCCGGAACGGCTGCTACCACGGCCGCCGGCGGAGTCTCCGAAGCGCAGCAAGCCGCGCAGGCGAAGGCCACCGAGGATCAGGTGAAGCAGCAGGTGCAGGACGCCATGCGCGCCGCCGCGCAGCAGCGCGAGCAGGCCGAGCAGTCCGCGCAGTAGCGGCGCCCGCGCCTCTCAGCGCCGTCCGGATCGCCTGGGCGCGCGCTTGCCGCCGCGTGCAGTCTTGCGCGCGCCGGCGCCGGCGCGTCTCCCTGCCGACCGTGCCCCGGCCGAGGGCCTGCTGGAACGCGCGGCGGCTCCGCGGCGCGAGCGAGCAGCCGATCCTTTCTTGGCGGAGCGCTTCTTAGCTGCACTTGCCGTTTTCGCCCGGCCGCGAGCCGGGCGAGCTGCCTTCTTTTTCCGGGCCGTCCCGGCCCGCGCGGTGCTCCGCGCTGCCGACTTGCGGGGCGTGGTCTTGCGCGCGGCCGTGCCGCGGGTGCTCGCGGACGCTCCGCGACCCGATGCGGCAGGCGTCGCCGATACCGCAGGCTTTTCCGGCGCGGCGGCCTTGGGAGCCGAATGCGCAGCAGTCGCCGCCGGCCGCGCGGCCGGGGGCACCACCGCGGCGTGCGATGCCGAGGCCGCGGGTGCCGCAGCCGGTGCAGGCCTGCGCTCCGGCGCAGCGGTGCTCGGCGAAGACACCCCAGGCCGTGCGGTCGTCGCCGCGGAGCCAGCCGCGCCCGACGGCGCGGAAGTAGCGGGTCTTGCCGGCGCAGCCGGAGGCGCAGTCGGCTTGGCGGGCGATTTGGGTGGCTGCGCGCTCTCCCCGGCTGCTTGCGGCTGATTGACGGCGATAGCCGCGCCGTGCGGGTCGGCCAGCTGAGCGATCCAGCTGCCGCCGGGCACCTGATGCGGACCGTTGATCACCCGTCCTCCGGCCGCCTTCGCCGAGTCGGCCGCTCTCGAGGCGCTCGACACGCGCACGTACGGGAGCCAGTGGGGTCCCGAGCCGCCCGTTCGAGTGAAGATGCCGCCGAGCTGCTGGCCGCCGCGGCCGAAGATGACATAAGGCCCCACCGAGCCGCCCATGTCGTGCACGGCGAGCTGCTCCCAGCCGAAGAGCTCTCGGTAGAAGCGCAGCGCGTCCGCATGATCGCTCGTTGCCAGCTCGTGCCACGTGAAGGCATCGCCGGCATGGCCCGATGCGCCGGTCGCAGGCGGGGTGTGAATCCCGAAAACCGCGCCCTGCGGATCGGCGAGCAGCGCGTATCTCCCGCCGCCGGGGATGTCCGTCGCTCCCTTCAGAACACGGCCCCCGAGCCGCTTGGCAGAGGCCGTGGTCTCCTCGATGTTGGCCGAGCCGACATACGCGATCCACTGAGCGGAGGAGCCCGTGCCCTGCGAGTCCGCGCCCGGCTTCATCATGCCGCCGACCGGTCCCTTCGGCGTCAGCAAAACGGTGTAGTGGGGATCCTTGTCCCAGGCCTGGGGTGTCCATCCGAGCACCTTCCCGTAGAAGGCACCCGCGGCGGCCGGATCCGTGGTCACGAGCTCATGCCACAGAAAATTTCCCTGAACGTCGGCGCTCGCCATCTTCTTTCTCCCCGATCAGAAACGCGCTGCTACGCCCGCTTGCACGCGGCCGCAGACCCGCCCGTGAGCTGTTTGACTCGCCCGCCATTCTCCACTGTTTGACACTTCTGTAAATAGGCTCAGCCATTCGGCAGCGCCACGAAATCGCCCTCGAATGTGCCGGCTCGCCGGCCGCTCCGGAGCAGCGTCGATCGCAAGGTGATGCGGTCGCGCCCGCGCCGATCGGGATGCGCCGGTGAAGGCCGACCTCGATCGTGCGGCTCGAGTGCGCCGCTCACCACTCCCCGACGTTCGGCATCGATTTCCACGGCTCCGCGGGGGCAAGCGCGCCGCCGGCTTGCAGCAGCTCCACGGAGATGCCATCGGGGGAGCGCACGAAGGCCATGTGCCCATCGCGCGGGGGCCGATTGATCGTGACGCCGTGCTCCATGAGGCGCCGGCACGTCGCGTAGACGTCCTCGACCCGGTAGGCGAGGTGTCCGAAATTTCGTCCGCCCGAGTAGCTTTGCGAGTCCCAGTTGTAGGTGAGCTCGACCTGCGCCGACTCATCGCCCGGCGCGGCGAGGAATACGAGCGTGAAGCGCCCCTGAGGGAACTCCTTGCGCGAGACCTCCTGAAGCCCGAGCGCCTCGCAATAGAAGCGGAGCGACGCCTCGAGATCGGTGACCCGGACCATGGTATGCAGATACTTCATAGACGCTCCGCGAAGCGACCGCGATCAAAACATCTCCGAAGGACCCGGCGTCTCGATTTTCACGTCGTGCCGCGACCGGATGAACTCGCCCGTGATCATCGCACTATATTCTTGACCCGGGCCGACCATGGGGTAGACCCCCGCGTCGGGATCGATCAGCACTTCGAGGAAGGCGGGCCCCGGAAATTCGATCAGCTCGCCGATGAGGCGCGGCACGTCCTCCTTGCGCGCGAGGCGCTCGGCGAATGGAAAGCCGTCGGCCTGCGCTGCTTTGACAAAATCTTTCTTGTGCAGCGACTTGTCGCTCGCAGAGAGCCGTCCCTTGAAGAACAGCTTCTGCCACTGCTTCACCATGCCATCGCCGAAATTGTTCAGCACCACGATCTTCACCGGCAGCCCGTAGGTCGTCACGGTCTCGAGCTCGCCGATGTTCATGCGGATGCTCGCATCCCCGTCCACATCGATGACGAGCCGGTCGGGATGGGCGACCTGCGCGCCGATGGCGGCGGGCAAACCGAAGCCCATCGTCCCCATGCTGCCCGAGGTGAGCCATAGCCGCGGGTGGCGGAAGTCGCAGTACTGCGCGGCCCACATCTGATGCTGGCCCACGCCCGTTGCGACGATCGCCTCGCCTCGCGTGCGCCGGTTGAGCTCCTCGAGCACGTAATACGGCTGAATGAGCGGGCTCGAGCGGTCGTAGTTCATCGCGTGCCGCCGCTTGAGCTCCGCGAGATGCGCGTGCCACGCTGCATAGTCGGGCCGGAAGCCGAGCTGCCGCCCGTACACGGTGAGCGCGTGCAGCGCATCGGCGAGCTGCCCGACGTGGCTCCAGGCGACCCGCTTGACCTTGTTGATCTCCGCCGGATCGATGTCGAGATGCGCGATGCGGCGCGCATTGGGCGCGAATTTCGCCGGCACCGTCGCGACGCGATCGTCGAAACGCGCGCCCGCGGTAACGAGGAAGTCGCAGTCATCGAGCGCGTAATTGGCGAACGCTGCCCCGTGCATGCCGAGCATGCGCAGAGACAGCGCTTGGGTCGTATCGATGGAGCCGATCCCCATCAGCGTCGTCACGACCGGTATACCGAAGGAGGCGGCGAACTCCGCGAGCGCATCCGCCGCATTGCCGTTCACGACTCCGCCGCCGGCATAGACGAGCGGACGGCGCGCGTCCCGCAGCATGTCGAAAAAGCACCCCGCCTGCTCGGGCTCGAGCCGCTCGGCGGCAAGCTCCAACATACGGCTGCGATAGCCTGGGATCGGAAGCGTTCCGGCGCCGGCGAACTCGCCTTCCCAGTTCTGCACGTCCTTCGGCACATCGACGACCACGGGTCCCGGCCGTCCGGTGCGTGCGATCTCGAAAGCCGTGCGCACAGTCGCCTCGAGCTTCGCGGGGTCGGTGACCAGAAAAATGTGCTTCGCGACGGCGCCCATGAGCGCGGCGACCGGCGCTTCCTGGAAGGCGTCCGTGCCGATCGAGGCTCGCGCGACTTGACCGCAGATGACGACGATCGGCACGGAATCGGCCATGCAGTCGCGCACGGGCGTGACGGTGTTCGTCGCTCCGGGCCCGGATGTGACCAGGCACACGCCGACGCGGCCGCTCGCTCGCGCATAGCCCGCCGCCATGAAGCCTGCGCCCTGCTCGTTCGCCGGCACGATGAGCGGAATCGGCCGCCCCCCTGCCGCGGAGTGCTGCTCGTTGTAGAGGAACACGGCATCGTAGGTGGGTAAAATGGCCCCGCCGCTGTAGCCGAAAATGGCACTCACGCCCTCGTCCGCGAGCACCTGCACGATCATCTGCGCGCCGCTCATGCGCGTGCCGGCAAGCGGACGGGCGGCGCTGCGTTCTGGCTTGATTTTCGCGGCAATCTCGTTCATGGGAACCTCGGAGCCTAGCAGCTCGCGACGGCTCCATGCCAGCGCCCCCCGGGTGGGTTATCCTCCGTGCCAAGGACCTGTCGCACCTCCTTCATGCGTCATATCATCGCGATCTTGCTCCAGAACGAGGCCGGGGCGCTTGCGCGCGTCGCCGCTCTGTTTTCCACGCGGGGCTACAACATCGAGTCGCTCTCGGTCGCCCCGACCGAGGACCCGACGGTCTCTCGCGTGACACTCGTCACCACGGGCTCGGATGCCGTGATCCGCCAGATCGCGAATCAGCTGCACAAGCTCATCGACGTGGTGCGCGTCGAGGACATGACGCTCGGTGAGCACCTCGAGCGTGAGCTGGTGCTCGTGAAGCTCAGCGTGCGGGCGGAAGACACCGATGCACTGCGCGGCTATGTGGTGCGCGCCGGTGGCCGGGTGCTCGATCCGGCTCTCGACGGCTTCATCGCCGAGCTCACGGCGAGCGAGGCCGAAGTCAACGCGCTCATCCGCGAGCTCTCCTCGCGCGGCAGGCTCGCCGAGGTCGTGCGCAGCGGCGCGCTCGGCATCTCACGCAGCGCCCGCGCGCTCGAGCGCACCTGAGGAACGGCTTTGGAGCGACCGCGCGTTCTGATCGTCGACGATCTGCCCGAGAAGCTTCTCGTCTACCGCACCGTGCTCGAGGAGCTCGACGCCGAGCTCCTGGTCGCGCGCTCGGGAACCGAGGCCCTGAAGAGCATTCTCAACGAGGATTTCGCGGTCATCCTGCTCGATGTGAACATGCCCGACATGGATGGGCTCGAGACCGCCTCGCTCATCCGCCGTTACCGGCGCACCGAGCGCACGCCGATCATCTTCATCACCGCGTACGCGGACGAGATGCAGACCTCGCGCGGATACGAGCTCGGCGCGGTCGACTACATCCTCACGCCCATCAACCCGCACGTGCTGCGCTCCAAGGTGCGCGTGTTCATCGATCTGTACCGCGCGCACGCCGAGCTCGCGAGCTCTCACCAGGCGCTCGAGCACCGCGTCGGCGAGCGCACACGCGAATTGCGGCGCAGCAATGAGCGGCTGCAGGCGGAGATCGAGGAGCGGCGGCGCATCGAAAGCGAGCGTGAGGTGCTCTTTAAACGCGAGCAGGTGCTGCGCGCGGAGGCGGAGGAGCTCTCACGACTGAAGGACGAGTTTCTCGCGACGATGTCGCACGAGCTGCGCACGCCTCTCAATGCGATCTTCGGCTGGATCACGCTGCTGCGCACGGGCCGGCTCGATGCGCCGACGGAGGAGCGGGCGCTCGAGACCATCGAGCGCAATGCGCGCGCGCAGAAGCGGCTCATCGAGGACCTGCTCGATGTGTCGCGCATCGTCACCGGCAAGGTGACTCTCGAGCTCGGGATGGTCGATCCGCGGCGGATCATCGAGTCGTCGGTCGAGACCATGATGCCGGCGGCGCAGGCGAAGGGCATCGCGCTCGTGCCGCTGCTCGATGCCGGCGTGGGCTCGCTGCGCGGCGATCCGGCCCGTCTGCAGCAGATCGTGTGCAATCTGCTCTCCAACGCGATCAAATTCACCCCGCTCGGCGGCCGTGCGGAAGTCGTCTTGGCCCGCCGCGGCGCCGAGGCCGAAATCAGCGTGCGCGACACCGGGCAGGGCATCAAATCCGAGTTTTTGCCGTTCGTTTTCGATCGCTTCCGACAGGAAGACGGCTCGATCAGCCGCCGCCACGGTGGCCTCGGCCTCGGGCTCGCCATCGTGCGCCACCTGATCGAGCTGCACGGCGGCACGATCTCCGCCGCGAGCGACGGGGAAGGCATGGGATCGACGTTCACGCTGCGACTCCCGATTCGTCACGCTGCGGCAGCCGGGCAGACTGCCGAGCCGCGAACGCCCGGCAGCGCCGCTGCGGCGGGCGGCACGGCACCACTCGGCGGAGTGCACGTGCTCGTGGTCGACGACGATGCCGGTGCGCGTGAGGTGATCGCGCAGATTCTCGAGAGCCTCGGTGCGCGGGTGAGTCTTGCCGCGAGCGGCTCCGTTGCGTTGACGCTGCTCTTCGAGCGCAAGCCGCACGTGCTGGTCGCCGATCTCGGCATGCCCGAGATGGACGGCTTCGCTCTCATCGAGCAGGTGCGCGCTCTCGATCCGAATCTCGGCGGCCGTATTCCCGCAGTGGCGGTGACCGCCTATGCAACGATGCAGGACCGCCTGCGCGCGCTTCACGCGGGCTATCAAAATCACATTGCGAAGCCCGTAGAGGCCGAAGAGCTTGCAGCGGTCATCTCGAGCCTCACGCGCCCGATCGAGCGCGAGCTCTCCGCCTAACAGCGCACCCGCACCCGCGCGTTCGCAGCGGGACCCGCGGTCTCCTACGGGAGCAACACCGTCGAGCCCGTCGTGCGGCGCGCCTCGAGATCCCGATGTGCCTGCGCGACCTCCGCGAGCGGGTAGGTCTGGCCGATGCGGATACGCACTTTGCGATTCTTGACCATCGCAAACAGCTCCCTCGCTGCCGCATCGAGCTCCTTGCGAGTCGCAATGTAGGAGAAGAGGGTCGGCCGAGTCAGAAAGAGCGACCCGCGCTTGGAGAGCTCGAGCGGACTCAACGCCGGCGGTGGGCCCGAGGCGTTGCCATAGGTCACCATCATCCCGAGCGGACGCAGGCAATCGAGCGATTCCATGAAGGTGTCCTTCCCCACCGAGTCGTAAACCACTGCGACCCCGGCGCCCTTCGTCAGGCGCTTGACCGAAGCGATGATCTCGTCGCGACCCGAGATGAGCACGTGACGGCAGCCGCTCTTGCGGGCGAGCTCCGCTTTCGCATCGCTCCCCACCACACCGATGACTTTCGCGCCGAGCGCGCGCGCCCACTGAGAGAGGATGAGCCCGACGCCTCCGGCTGCCGCGTGCACCAGAATCGGGTCGCCGCGTTGCACGCGATAAGTGCGGCGCAGGAGGTACTGGGCGGTGAGCCCCTTCAGCATCAGCGCCGCGGCCTCGCGATCGGAGATTCCGGCGGGCACCTTCACGACGTGGCGCGCCGGGACATTGCCCACCTCGCAGTACGCGCCGGGGTGAACATAAGCGACCCGATCGCCTTTGCGGAAGCCGCGCACGCGCCGCCCGAGCGCGACGACGACGCCGGCCGCCTCGCGTCCGAGCACGCCGGGGAGCGGCGTCGCATACAGTCCGGTGCGGTCGTACACGTCGATGTAGTTGAGACCGATCGCCGTGTGGCGGATCTGGATCTCGTCCGGAGCGGGTGCGGAGGGCTCGAATTCCTCGAGGCTCAGCACTTCGGGACCGCCATATCTGTGCAGACGGATGACCTGCGGCATCGCTGTGACCTCGATCACAAAACGGCGTGAGTGGAATCACACATCTTAAGGTTTCCCGTGGAGGGTGCGAACGGGTTCCGGCCGCGCTCCCGGTCGGGCCGTACATTGGACACGTTAAGGGAGTTCCGATGAGCGCGTCATGACGCGACCCGCGCCTGCCCAACCGAACCGCTCCAGCCAGCTGCCGCGGCCCTCCCCTGCGGCGCTGGAGGATGCATTGCGGCGCGTGCAAGCGAAGCTCGATGCGGCGCTCGTGGCGATCCGCCTCGACGGGGGGGCATCGCAAAGTCTCGTGCGCGACGTGCCCGGTGCCCGGGTCCTCGAGGACCTCTGGCGCCACGGCGGTGAGGGCCTCACGGAGCAGGTCCGCTCGGCTCCCGACGGCCTTCTCGGCACGAATCGGCTGCGCGCCGAACGCAACGGCCCGGTCTGCGGCAAGCTCGTCGCCGCGGCCCTGCGCGATGCGAGCGGCACTCCCATTGGGATTCTCGTCGCGCTGCGCAGCATCGATCAGCCGAAGCTCGGACCCGACGAATCGCAGCGGATAATCGAGCTGGCCGCGGAAGTGAGCCAACTCTATGCGCCCACCCCGCGCCTGCCCGTGCTCCTCAGCTGGTCGACGTTCCAGGAGCGCGCGCGCGCCGAGGAGAACTCCTCGAGCGGCGCGTGCGGATGCATTCTGTACGGCGATCTCGATCAGCTGCACGTGCTCAACAAGCTCGCCGGTCTCTCCGCGGGGGATCAGGCGATCGCCGCAGTCGGCTCGGTGCTGCAGGAGCAGCCGATGCCGGACCGCGCAGGGGTATGCCACATCTCGGGCGACCGCTTCGCCGCCTACCTGCCGAAGACCTCCTTGAGCCAGGCGCGCCGTGTGGCGGAGCAGCTCTGCCGGGCGGTGAGCGAGCGCTGCGCGGTGATCGGCGGCGTGCGCACGCGCCTGTCGATCTCGTTCGGCGTCGCGAGCGTGCCGCCCGGGGACCTCGAGCTCACGCAGGCGATAGCCGCCGCGGAGACTGCCTGCAGGTCGGCCAAAGACCGCGGCCGCGGGCGCGTCGAGGTCTATCAGGACTCCGACACGAGCATGGTCCAGCGCAGCGACGACGTGCTCATCGCCTCGAAGCTGCGCCGTTCGCTCGAGAGCGAGCGCTTCGGCGTCGTCGCACAACCGCTCGTACCCCTGGTCCGCGCCCCGGGCGGCGAGTACTTCGAGCTGCTCGTGCGGCTGGTGAGCGACACCGGCTCTTTCGTCTCGCCGACTCACTTCATGTCGGCCGCGACGCGCTATCAAATGCTGATCGACCTCGACCGCGCGATGCTCATGCGGGTGTTCGAACGGCTGAAGGCCGCTCGCGAGCAGCTGTCGGAACGCACGGTGCGCTTTTCCGTCAATCTGTCGGGACCGAGCATCGGCAATCCGGATTTCCTCGAATGGCTTTCCGCTCAGATCGGCCCGAAGCAGGTCCCGGGAGAGTGGCTGCAATTCGAGATCACCGAGACGGCCGCGGTCGCGAACGTCTCCCAGACTCAAACTTTGATCCGCCATTTGCGCGCGCGGGGCTGCGAGTTCGCACTCGATGACTTCGGCACCGGCGTGAGCTCGCTCGCCTACCTCAAATCCTTCGATGTGAGCATGCTGAAGCTCGACGGCTCCTTTACGCACGATCTGTTGACGGATGTGCGCTCGGAGTCGCTCGTGCGCGGTGTCGCGCAACTCGCCCGCAGCATGGGTATCCAGACGGTCGCGGAATGCGTCGAGAGCGAGAGCGTGCGCCAGCGCCTGCTCGAGATCGGCGTCGATCGAGCGCAGGGCTTTCTCTACGGTCAGCCCGTACCGCTCGAGAGCGTGCTCAAGGCATCCGAAGAGGAGCTCGCCGGCTCCGCCCCCTGAGGCCGGCGGGCCACCCACGGCGGGGAATCCGGCGAACGGTCAGCCGAGCGGGGCGTCCGCGAATTTGAGCTCCTCGACCGGACGGCCGCCGAGCAAGTGCTCGGTGAGGATGCGCTCCAGATTCCCTGGCGTGCAGCCCCGGTACCAGACCCCCTCGGGATAGACGACGGCGATCGGCCCGGCCGTGCAAATGCGCAGGCAGTCGGCCTTGGTGCGCAGCACACCATCCTCACGATCGACGAGTCCGAGCTCCTTCAGCCGCCGCTTCAGATACTCCCACGACTCGAGCTGCGCCTCGCGGGGTGCGCACTTGCCTCCCGTGCACAAGAAAATGTGGCGGCGCGCTCGGCCGAGCCGCAACTTCTCGGCGGCCGCGCGGAGTGCCTCATCGAGCGGGTCCTGAGAGCTCATCTCGCGACTGTACCGGCTGGCGCGGCCTCACGCGACCCAGCGTGCGAGGGCGGCACGATCCATACGGATGTGCCCGCTGTCGCAGGCCGCGACAATTACAACGCCGCGTCGTCCGTCTCGCCCGTGCGGATGCGGATCACGCGCTGAATCTCGGTGATGAAGATCTTGCCGTCGCCGACCTTGCCGGTCTTGGCCGACTTCAATATCGCCTCGACGACCTGATCGAGCAGATCCGCGCGTACGGCCACTTCGATCAGCGTTTTCGGCACGAAGTCGACGACGTATTCGGCGCCGCGGTAGAGCTCGGTATGTCCCCGCTGGCGGCCGAAGCCCTTGACCTCGGTGACCGTCATGCCGGAGACGCCGATCTCGGACAGCGCGGCGCGCACGTCGTCGAGCTTGAAGGGTTTGATGATCGCCTTGACCAGTTTCATTCTCTTACCCCATCGAGCGGCCGTTGAGTCATGTTACGCACACGCGAGCGGTTTTGCAGCTTTCGTGCCACGGCCGCGATCGCGAAAAATCCACGGAGATTCAGCGCTTGCCGCGCCGCCGCGCAGCCCGCGCCGCTGCACCGTTGCGAGGCATGATCTGCGCCGGCGCTCCTCTCTGGTGCGTCGCCGATCCGAGCCCGGCGATTCTCAGGCGGCGAAGTAGCGCGCCAGATAGGCCTCGAACGGCTCCGCGTCGGCGGCCTCCAGAGCCCGCTGCTTCTCGAGCGATTCGGACGCCTCCTGGGCGAGCTCCTCGAGCCGTCCGGCATTGGGCGTGTAGAGGTCCAGAAAATAGTCCTTGTGCATGCGCGACATGCGCAGCGCGAGATCGAAGAAGCCCTCACCCGTCGAGGTGAGCTCCGCGAGCAGCCGTGCAGACGGGGTGAGGCGCACGTCGCGGACCTTCGCGGCCTGGGTGGCGAGCGACTGCGCGTACGGCCGCGCGGGGTCCCCGCGGTCGAGCATCTCGCAAATGCCCTGCATCGAATCGAGCAGCTCCGCGGCCCAGCTCGTCATCCCGACACGGCGCCCCGCACGCGCAAGCTCCAGGCCCGGCTCGCGGCCGCGTCGCGCGACGACGAGATGATTGGCGTCGAGCGCTTCCTCCTCGCCCGAGTCGATCGGCGCGCTCTCCTTGAGCAGGCATAGCGCGAGGAATGCCTCGAGGAAGCGCAGCTTGTGCTGATTGACTCCGACCGGATCGAACGCGCTCACATCGAGCGCGCGCACCTCGACGTATTCGACGCCGGCACGCCGCAATGCTTTCGTCGGGCGCTCGCCGGAGCGCGCGACCCGCTTCGGGCGGATGTAGCTGTAGTACTCGTTCTCGATCTGCAGGACGTTCGCATTGAGCTGCCGGTAGCGCCCGTCGACTTGCACGCCCAGTCTCTCGTATGGCGGGTGCGGCGTCATGATCGCGCGCGTCAGATCGCGCACGTACTCCTCGAGGCTGTTCACCGAGATCGCAAGTCCCGCCTGATTGCGGTTGCGGTACCCGATGTCGCTCATCCGCAGCGACGTCGCATGAGGCTCGTAGAGCGTCCCCGGCACGAGCTCGAGAAGGCGCTCGTCGCTCCCGCGCAGGAAGGAGCGGCAGACGACCGGCGAGACTCCGAACAGATAAAGCACGATCCAGCCGTAGCGGCGGTAGTTGCGCAGCAAATCGAAGTAGCTCGCCGAGATGAGATCCTGCCGCGGCGCGCGCCATTCGCGCAGCGCCGCGTAGGCCTCCCAGAATCGCTCCGGGAACGAATAGTTGAAATGAACGCCGGAGATCGCCTGCATCATTCGACCGTAGCGCGCCGCGAGACCCTCGCGGTAGACGGTCTTCATGCGCGCGACGTTCGATGTCCCGTACTGTGCGATCGGAATGTCGGCTTCGCGCTCGATGAAGCAGGGCATGCTCGTCGCCCAGAGCAGCTCGTCGCCTAAATGGCGGTAGACGAACTGATGCAGATCGAGCAGGTATTGCGTGAGTTCCCAGCTCGCGGTGAACGGCGGTGTGACGAGCTCGATCAACGCCTCGGAGAAGTCGGTCGTGATGTGCTCGCTCGTGAGCGCCGAGCCGAGCGCCGGCGGGTGCGGGGTCTGAGCGACTCGCCCATCGGGGGTGACGCGCAGCGACTCCTTCTCGAGGCCCTTGCGCCCCCCCTGCAATACCGCGGGCTCGCCGCAATTGACGAGCGCCGAGAGGCGCCTCTCGAAGACGCGATCGATGCCGGGGCGCGGCAAGCGTCACCTGCCCCGTTCGGCAATCGGCTCGCGCGGAGGCGCGCTCGAGGGCGAGGGATATGCTTCGGGCGACGGATCGCGCGCGCGGATCATGGGAGTTTCGTTCGTATCAGCCGTCGCCAGCACCACATCTTGCCGTGCGCCGGCCCCGGACTCAACCAAAGCGCAGCCGAATGAACCCGCGCGAACCGCGCGGTCCTCAGCCTTTGTGGGCTTCGTGTCCGCCCGATCTCGATCGGCCGCCGGCTCGGCTCCCGTAGCCGGCGGGCGCGGGACGCAAGCGTCCGCCGTACCAGCGCGCAAGACGTGCAGGTGATGCGCCGCACAGGAAACCGAGCGCCAGCATGCGATTCGCGAGTGTGCGGCGAAAGAATCCGTCGCGCTCCCAGCGGCGCGCGGAGACGGTGATCGGCAGATCGAGTCCCGCAAAGCGGCGCGTGCGCTTGAGCGCGCGCACCAGCGCAACCTCCTCGAACAGCGGTTGCACCGTAAAGCCCGGGGTAGCCTCGTACGCGGCCCGCGTGACGAACAGCCCCTGGTCGCCGTAAACCATGCCCCAGCGGCACCGCAATGCGATGCACTGCTCGAGGAAGCGCTTCGTGGCGTTCGGAGGGCCGCCGAAGTGGAAGCGGAAGTAACCTCCTGCGGCTCCCGAGTCGATCCGGTCGCGGATCGCCGCGATCGAGGCGGGGTGCGGCTCGCACTCCGGATGCAAAAACCAGAGCACCTCTGCCGGAGCACGCGCAGCGCCGAGCGCAAGCTGTCCACCGCGGCTCGGATGCGCGGCAATCCACACCGCACCGGCACCGCGACACAGCGCCTCGCAGGTCTCGCTCGCCGCACCGTCGACGACCAGCACCTCGTGCGGTGCCGGATCGAGACGTCCCAGCCGCGCGATCAGCCGCTGCAGAGCCGTATCGTCGTCGAGCGTGGGAATGATCACGGCTACGCGCATGCAGACCTCAGGACTCGAGCTCTACCGCACTCGGTCGACTCGCTTAGTTTAACGCTCGAGGGGCCGCGCGGGACTCATCGGTTTCGAGGCGGAATGCCCTCAATCGATTTGAGTCGTGGCCGCCGGCGGAGTTCGGGCGCGGCGGCAGGCTCACGCAAACTCCCACGTCCCGGCAGGCATCGCGGAGCAGGTCCCGGGCAGCGGATGCCGTGCGGCGACGGCCGGGAGCGCTGCCGCGCCCGAGCCAGCGGCCGCGCTCGGCGTTCCGTTAAAGCATAGAATCCACGCCCGGAGGTGTGGACATGCTGGTCGGCACTGCGGTCAGGCGCGTCGCGATTATCGGGGGCGTACGCCTGCCGTTCGCACGCGCATACGGCGCCTATGCGGGCGTCGGCAATCAGGAGATGCTCGCCGAGAATTTTCGCGGGCTCGTTCAGCGCTTCGGCCTCGAGGGCGTGCGCCTCGGGGACGTGAGCGCGGGCGCCGTCATCAAGCACTCGCGCGACTACAATCTGGTCCGCGAATGTGTGCTGTCTTCCGGGCTCGATCCGCACACGCCGGGCCTCGATGTGCAGCGCGCGTGCGGCACGAGCCTCGAGGCTGCGATCTTGATCGGCAACAAGATCGCGCTCGGCCAGATCGACGCCGGTATCGCCGGGGGCGTCGACTCGATCAGCGATCCGCCGATCGTCTACCCGAAGTCCTATCAGCAGCTGCTCCTCAAGAGCTATCTCGGCCGCACGCTCTGGCAGCGCGCGAAGCCTTTTGTCGGACTCAGGCCGCGCCACTTCCGCCCGGTGATGCTCGGCGTCGTCGAGCCGCGCACGGGCCTCAGCATGGGCCAGAGCACCGAGCTCATGGTCAAACGCTGGAAAATATCGCGCGAGGCTCAGGACGAGCTCGCGTACGAGAGCCACACGAAGGCGGCGGCGGCCTGGCGCGAGGGCTTCTACGCGGACCTCGTGCTGCCTTATCGCGGTCTCGCTGCGGACAACAACATCAGGCCCGATACCTCGCTCGAGAAGCTCGCGAAGCTGAAGCCCTCCTTCGATCCGAGCGGTGCGGGCACACTCACGGCCGGCAACAGCACCCCGCTCACCGATGGCGCGAGCGCCGTGCTCCTCGCCACCGAGGAGTGGGCTGCGCGACGCAATCTGCCGGTGCTCGCGCACCTTGCGTACGGCAAAGTCTGGGCGGTCGATTTCGCGAGCGGCAAGGAGGGACTGCTCATGGCCCCGACGTATGCCGTTCCGGCAATGCTGCGGGACGCCGGTCTCACGCTTCAGGACTTCGACTACTACGAGATTCACGAGGCTTTCGCGGGGCAGGTGCTCTGTACGCTCGCCGCGTGGGAGTCGCCCGAATACTGCCGGGATGTGCTCGGTCTCTCCGAGCCTCTGGGCCGGATCGACCGGCGGCGACTCAACGTGAAGGGCGGCAGTGTCGCGATGGGCCATCCGTTTGCCGCGACCGGCACCCGGATCGTCGCGACACTTGCGAAATTGCTCGCCGAAGACCGTGGTGCAAAGCGCGGCCTCGTCTCCGTGTGCACGGCCGGCGGCATGGGCGTCACCGCGATCCTCGAGCGTTGAGCGAACGGCTTCTAGGGGGGTAGGGTGAGCAAACCGGACCCGGAGCTGCGCAGCAAATATCTGGATGCCCTCGAGCGGCTCGAGGGCAGCGAAGCGCGAGTCGCCAAGCTCGAGAGCGTGCTGCGGCTCACGGTCGGCCGGCTGTGCCTCGCCGCGCGCGGGCGAAGCGCATCGCTCGATGCCGAGCTCAAGGTGCTCTCGGATCTGCTGCGGCGCGAGCCGGACCTGCATGAAATCGAAGCATGTCTCGAGCCGTTGTCGCGCGCCGTCGCAGCCCTCGATGGGGGTGCACCATCGCCCGCTGCGCGGCAACCGAGCGCCGCGTCTGCGAATGCCGAGGCGCCGGGGAGTGCCGCCCGTCGAGCCGCCACGGGCGCGCGCACCGCGCAGGTCGACACGGTAATCGTCGCAATGCTCGACAGGCTCGCACTTCTGCCGGAGCTCAAGCCCGCGCTCGCAGAGCTCAACGAGCGCGGCGCCGATTTGACCTCCGATGAGCTTGCCGACGGTCTCGACCGCGTCGCCCGCCTGATCGGCGATCAGCGCACGAAACTGCAGCGTGAGAAGCTCGAGATCGAGGAGTTGCTGAGGCAGATCGATGCCCGTCTCGAGGAGGTCGCCAATTACCTCGCCGGGGAGGCGGCCGAGCAGAAGAGCGCACAGGACAGCACTCAACAGCTCAATTTGCTCGTGCTCGACGAGGTGCACGAGCTGCACACCGACGTACAGCGCGCCGTCGATCTCGGAGAGCTGCGCGGCCGGGTCCGCGTGCGGCTCGAATCGATTCATACCCATCTCGAGGATTTTCGCTCGCGCGAGGAACAGCGCTTCGCGAGCCAGCTCGACCGCACCGGACGGCTACGCGTTCGTATCGCCGAGCTCGAGCGCGAGAGCCGCAACCTGCAGCGCAGCCTCGAGGAGGAGCAGCGCCTCGCGACGATGGATTCGCTCACCGGCATCCCGAACCGCGCCGCCTACGATGAGCGCATCGAGCACGAGTACCTGCGCTGGCAGAGGAGCGGCGCCGCGATCAGCATTCTCGCCTGGGACATCGACCGCTTCAAAGCGATCAACGATGCCTACGGCCATCGTGCGGGAGACAAGGTCCTGCGCGTCATCGCGCAGCACCTCGCCCGGCATGTGCGCGGAACGGATTTCGTCGCGCGCTACGGCGGCGAGGAGTTCGTGATGATTCTGGTAGGCACCTCGTCCGATCAGGCCCTCGTCGCAGCCGACAAGATTCGCTCGGGCATCGGCCGGATCGGATTTCACTTCCGCGGCAAGCCGGTCACGGTGACGGCCTCGTGCGGCATCGCGACGTTCCGCGCGGAGGATACGCCCGACAGCATCTTCGATCGTGCGGACCGCGCGCTCTACCGCGCGAAGGACGCCGGACGCAACTGCTGCGTCATCAGCTGAGGCGGTGCGCGGCGCGGCCGTTGCGCCGAGCCGCGCGATGCGCGAAGGTAGCGGTTCCCCCGACTCGGAGAGCTTCCCATGAGCGAATTCACCACCATCATGGCGCGCGACGGGCACGAGTTTCGCGCGTGGCTCGCGGCACCCCCCGGGACGCCGCGGGGCGCGGTCGTCGTGATTCAGGAGATCTTCGGCGTGAACTCGCACATCCGCGCGGTGACGGACGGTTATGCGGCGGAGGGATACGTCGCGATCGCTCCGAGCCTCTTCGATCGAGTCCGCAAAGGCATCGAGCTCGGCTACGAGCAGAAGGATATGCAGGAAGGCTTCGGTTACGTGCAGCAGCTGAAGCGCGAGCAGACGCTCGCCGACCTCTCGGCGGCCATCGCGATCGTCAAGCATGCCGGCCGCGTCGGCGTCGTCGGGTACTGCTGGGGCGGGCGGATGAGCTACGTAACCTCGTGCGAGCTGCCCGTCTCCTGCGCAGTCGCCTACTACGGCGGCGGAATCACGCAGGAGCTCGAGAAGAAGCCGAAATGCCCGATCATGTTCCACTTCGGCGAGCTCGACACCCACATCCCGCTGAGCGATGTCGAGAAGATCAAGGCGGCCGTGCCGCAGGGCATATTCCACATCTACCAGGGCGCGGGCCACGGATTCAACTGCGACCAGCGGGCAAGCTACAACCCGCAAGCGGCCGCGCTCGCGCGCGAGCGCTCGTTCGCGTTTTTCGCGCAGCATTTGCGCGCTGCGAACGAGCAGAACCGGCGCTCGCCCGCGGCCGGCTGAGAGCCTCATCGTGCGCTCGATGGAACGTGAGCTCCCTTTGAAGGACCGAGAGCTGCTGCGCACGCAGTGTTATATCGGCGGGCGCTGGGTGGATGCGGACGATCGCGCCACCCTCGAGGTCGTCAATCCTGCAACCGGGCGACCGATCGGGACGGTGCCGCGAGCCGGCGCCGCGGAGACGCGCCGCGCAATCGAGGCCGCGGCGGGCGCGTTGGCGCCCTGGACGCGCAAGACCGCGAAAGAGCGCGCAGCGGTGCTGCGGCGTTGGCACGATCTGATGATGACTCACTGCGAGGATCTCGCGGCGCTCATGACCGCCGAGCAAGGCAAGCCGCTCGCCGAGGCGAGCGGGGAGATCGCCTATGCCGCCTCGTTCATCGAATGGTTCGCGGAGGAAGGCAAGCGGCTCTACGGCGATGTGATTCCGCCGCATCAGGCGGACAAGCGCCTGCTCGCGATACGTCAGCCGATCGGGGTCGTCGCAGCGATCACGCCGTGGAACTTCCCCGCCGCGATGATCACGCGCAAGGCCGGACCCGCACTCGCGAGCGGCTGCACCTTCGTGTGTAAGCCCGCCTCTCAAACGCCCTTCACTGCACTCGCCATGGCGGAGCTTGCCGCCCGGGCGGGTGTTCCGCCGGGCGTGCTCAACATCGTCACCGGGAGCGCCCGCGCGATCGGCGAGGAGATGACCTCGAGCCCGATCGTGCGCAAGCTCACATTCACCGGCTCAACCGCGATCGGCAAACAGCTCATGGCCCAGTGCGCGGGCACGCTGAAGAAACTGTCGCTGGAGCTCGGAGGAAACGCGCCCTTCATCGTTTTCGAGGATGCGGACCTCGATGCAGCGGTCGCCGGTGCGATCGCGAGCAAATACCGCAACACCGGGCAGACCTGCGTCTGCGCGAACCGGCTGCTCGTGCAGTCTTCGGTCTACGAGGCGTTCACGAAGAAACTCGTCGCCGCCGTCACCGCGCTGCGTGTCGGCAATGGCCTCGAGGGGCCGACCGATCAGGGTCCGCTCATCGATCGCCAAGCAGTCGCCAAGGTCGAGGAGCACATCGCGGATGCCGTGGCGCACGGCGCACGCATCGCCTGCGGAGGGCATCGACATGCGCTCGGCGGCACGTTCTTCGAGCCGACGGTGCTCACGCAGGTGACTGCCGCGATGAAGGTCGCGCGCGAGGAGACCTTCGGACCGGTTGCGCCGCTCTTCGATTTCGCTACCGAGGCGGATGCGGTGCGAATGGCCAACGACACGGAGTTCGGTCTCGCGTCCTACTTCTACACGCGCGATCTCGGCCGCGCTTGGCGCGTCGGCGAAGCGCTCGAATACGGCATCGTCGGCATCAATACCGGTCTCATCTCCACCGAGGTCGCACCGTTCGGCGGTGTCAAGGAATCGGGCATCGGACGCGAGGGCTCCAAGTACGGCATTCTCGACTACACCGAGATCAAATACCTCTGCATGGGAGGGACGCAGGTGGACACTGCGGGGACTGCCTAGATGCGCTACTCGAGCTCGCCCGAGTTCCGTCACGACGGCGCCGAGCGCATCGGCGTGCTGCTCGCGAATTCCGGAACGCCCGATTCGCCGTCGGTGCCGGACGTGCGGCGCTTTCTCGCCGCATTCCTTTCCGATCCGCGTGTGATCGAGCTGCCGCGGGCGCTCTGGCTGCCCGTGCTGCACACCGCGATCTTGAGGACTCGCCCGCGCCGCTCCGCGCGCAAGTACGCAAAGATCTGGACTGCCGCGGGCTCCCCGCTCGCCGCGCTCTCGCGCGAGCTCAAGAGCAAGCTCACGGGCACGCTCGCCGAGCGCGTGCTCGCGCCGTTCAGCCTGGAGCTCGGCATGCTCTATTCGCGCCCGACGATCGCCGAGGCGCTCGCGCGGCTGCGTGCCGCAGGAGCGCAGCGCATTCTCGTCGTACCGCTCTTCCCGCAGTATTGCGGGGCCTCGACGGGCTCGGTGTACGACCGCGTGGGCGCGGAGCTTGCGAGCTGGCGGTGGCTGCCCGAGCTGCGCTACATCGCCGAGTACCACGACTATCCGGGCTACATCGAGGCGCTGCGCTCGAGCGTGGCGCAGCACTGGCAGGCCCGCGGCCGCACGCGCCACTTGCTCGTCTCGTTCCACGGCGTGCCCGAGAGCTACTTCCACCAGGGCGACCCGTATTTCTGCAAGTGCCAGAAGACCGCGCGGCTTCTCGCCGACGAGCTGATGCTCTCGCAGGAGGAGTGGAGCGTGAGCTTTCAGTCACGCGTCGGCCCCGTCAAATGGCTGCAGCCCTATACGAGCGAGGTGCTCGCCGGGATGCCAGCGCGCGGCATCGACGAGGTGACGGTTGTCTGCCCGGGCTTCGCCGTCGACTGTCTCGAGACGCTCGAGGAGATCGACATCGAGAATCGAGGCCGCTTCCTCGCGGCCGGAGGGCGTCGCTTCGAGTACGTGCCGGCGCTCAACGCACGGCCCGAGCATGCGCGTTTCCTCGCCGATCTCATCGCCCGGCACTGCCAGGGTTGGACTCAGGTCGAGATCGGCTTCCGCCCGGCAGGCGCAGCGCGCGACGCCTCGGCGACCTGATCGTGTGAGCGATCCGGCACTCGCCGCCCCGCTCGGCCGCTTCCACGAGCTCAGTCTGTCGACACCGGATATCCGCAGGTGCGTCGAATTCTATGAACGGCTGGGATTCGCGCAGGCACTGACCGGAGACGTTTGGACGCACCCCTACGGGGCGCTCACCGCCGATCGGATCGTCATCGGACTGCACCAGAACCCCGCGCGTGAGTCGTCCGTCACCTGGGTGCGACCGGAGGTGGAGCGTCTGGGCGCGGAGCTCGAGCGGCACGGGTATGTGCTCGAGTACCGCCGCACCGGCACGGAGGAGTTTCACGAGATCGCCCTGCGCGATCCTGCCGGCCAGCTGATTCGCGTACTCGAGGCGCGCACCTACTCGCCTCCCGCACGCGAGGCGCCGGAGCGCTCGTTGTGCGGCGAGTTCGCCGCGCTCGCTTTGCGCTCCACGGACTTTGCAACGACCAAGCGCTTCTGGGAGCCGCTCGGGTTCGTCGCCCTCGAAGAGCGGGAGAGTCCCTTCGAGCATCTCGCGCTCACCGGTGATCGCCTCAATCTCGTCTTCCATCGAGTGCGCGCGCTCGGGGAGGTGGCGCTCATCTTCGCGCCCGATGTTCCCGGGGAGAGCTCCCTCGAGATGCGGCTTGGACGGCTGAGCGCGGCGGGGGTCGAGCCGCTTCGACGTGTGCCGGCGGAGCTCGACCCCGAGACGAGTGCGCTCATAGAATCTCCCGCCGGCACGCGGCTGCTGTTGCTGGATGTGGAACTTTGAGAAGCGCACTCCTCGCCTTTGTCGCAGTGCTTCCGGCAGTCCCGTACTCGATGCTCGTGGCGCAACCGTCGGCTTGATCTTCGACGGCAACATCACTCGATCGCCGGGGCGATCGTCGTGGCAGCGCTGCGCGAGGCGCGCGGACGCGCTGCTTGCGGAGATGGGTGAGCCCTTCGCCGCCTCTGCTTCCGCTATCGCGTCGACCGCTCTGCGCGCATCTAAGATGCGTGATCCTGCAGCTTCGAGGTGCAAAGGTCGTATATCGAGCTCATCAGCATGCACACCGAATGCGTCATCGCCACTTCGATTCCCTTCAGCGCGGCTTCCTTGATCGCCGATGTCATCTGCTCGAGCTGCTCCTCCGTGAGATTGTCGGGTAAGCGAGTCGTGATCTGCAGAGACGGCACGTCCTCCACGATCTCGCGCAGCAGCCGGTAAACCCGGTCCGCCTTCGCGCGCATCAATTCCTCGTCGTCGCCGAAGAGGCTCCCGATCGCGACCAGACCGTCCGCAGTGCGCGAGCGTGTTTGCTCCCATTCACGCTCCGCCCCGAAGGCCGCGTGAATCACCTTGCCCATGGCCACCTCTCTCGTTAAGTCCAAAAGAACCGGTCGGCCGAGGAGGACGCCGCAAGTTCCGTGCCCCTGGCTGTCCGCGATGCGAAGGGATCTTCGTCCGGGCGCAGCACTTGCGTAGCACCATTGGCGTCGCGTTCGCAGCGCGGCCTGATACGGTGCGGAACTCGTGTCGGGGCCCGCCGTTTCGCCGCGCAGACAGCGAGGTCGGCCCGGATGACAGCCCCCTGGTGGCGGCGCGGCATTCTGTATCACATCTATCCGCGCTCGTTCATGGATACGAACGGCGACGGGATCGGGGACCTGCGCGGCATCGGTGCGCGGCTCGATTACCTCTGCGAGCTCGGCATCGATGCAGTGTGGCTCTCCCCAATCTATCCATCGCCAATGGCCGACTTCGGCTATGACGTCGAGGACTACACGAACGTCGATCCCGTCTTCGGGACGCTCGAGGACTTCGATGCGCTCCTTGCCGAAGTGCACCGGCGCGGCCTGCGGCTCGTGCTCGATTTCGTTCCGAACCACACCTCCGATCGCCATCCGTGGTTCCGCGAGTCGCGCGCCTCGCGCACGAGCCGCCGGCGCGATTGGTACATCTGGCGCGATCCGGCCGCTGACGGTACGCGGCCGAACAACTGGCTGAGCAGCTTCGGCGGGAGTGCCTGGAGCCTCGACCCGCAGACCGGCCAGTACTACTACCACGCCTTCCTCGAGTCGCAGCCCGACCTCAACTGGCGCAACCCCGAGGTGCGCGCGGCGATGCACTCGGTACTCCGGTTCTGGCTCGACCGCGGCGTCGACGGCTTCCGAGTCGATGTGCTCTGGCATCTGATCAAAGACGCGCAGTTTCGCGACAACCCGCCGAATCCTGCCTGGCGGTCCGGCGATCCGCCGCACATGCAGCAGGTGATGGTGTACTCGGCCGACCGGCCGGAGATTCACGAAGTCGTCGCGGAGCTGCGGCGGATCATCGATCAGTACCCCGAGCGCGTGCTGATCGGTGAGATCTATTTGCCGATCGAGCGCCTCGTCGCCTACTACGGCGCCGATCTGAAGGGTGCGCATCTGCCTTTCAATTTCCAGCTCATCGAAACGGCGTGGGACGCGCGCGGGATCGCGCGGATGATCGATCAGTACGAGGCCGCGGTACCGGCGCGCGCGTGGCCCAACTGGGTACTCGGGAATCATGACAAGCCTCGCATCGCCACCCGAGTCGGCGTGCAGCAGGCACGCGTCGCGGCAATGCTGCTTCTGACGCTGCGGGGGATGCCGACGATGTACTACGGCGATGAGCTCGGCATGCGCAACGTTCCGATCCCGCCGCAGCTCGTGCAGGATCGTTTCGAGAAGCGCGTTTCCGGACTCGGCCTCGGACGCGACCCGTGCCGCACGCCGATGCAATGGGATGCGACGCCGAATGCGGGGTTCACGCGCGCACGACCCTGGTTGCCCGTCGCGGAGGATTTCCCGGTCGTGAACGTGCAGGCCGAGCGCGAGGACCCCAAGTCGATCCTGTCGCTCTATCGTGCACTCACCAAATTACGGCGCGTGGAGCCGGCTCTCTCGACGGGCCGCTACGAGCCCGTCGTGATGACCGGAGATCTCGTGGCGTATCTGCGCACGCAAGGAGAGAAGCGATTCCTGGTCGCGCTCAATCTCGGCGCAGAGCCGCACGCCGTCGCATACAGCGAGGCGGGACCGCACGCGCATGTCGCGCTCTCCACCCACCTCGATCGCAGCGCGGAGCGTGTGACGGGCACACTCAACCTGCGGGCGGACGAGGGTGTGATCGTCGCGCTGCACGCGGACGGTTGAAGTGTGCCCCGATCAGCGCCGCGGGCGACGCTTGCCCGTTGGGCTCCGGCGTGCGACCGATGATGCCCGGCGCGCGCTCGGGCGGGTGCGTCGCGCGGTTGACCCAGCGGATTTTTTCGACTGCCGGGCCGCAGAGCGCGCCGGTTTGCGCGCTCGCCCGGTGGCGCGACCCGCGGCACGAGCCGATTTGACGCGACGTTTGCTCGGGGCGCGGCGCTTCGATGCGCGCCGCCCCGCGGTTTTGCGTGCGCTTTTCGCTCGGGCGCTTCCACTGCGAGGCGCCGAGCGCCCGTCCGTCTCGATTCCGCGCAGCTGATCGAGGATCGCCGGGTTCTCGAGTGTCGAGACATCCTGTGTGACCTCCTCGCCGCGCGCGACCGCGCGCAGCAGGCGCCGCATGATCTTCCCGGAGCGCGTCTTCGGCAGCACCTCCGTGAAGCGAATCTCGTCGGGCTTGGCGATCGCGCCCAGCTGCTCCCCGACCCAGGCGCGCAGCTCCTCCGTCAGCCTTGCCGACTCGTCAATGGACGGTTTGGAGCCCCGGCAAATCACGTAAGCGAACACGGCCTCGCCCTTGATCTCGTGCGGCTTGCCGACGACGGCCGCTTCGGCGACGCGCGCATGCGCAACGAGCGCAGATTCGATCTCCATCGTGCCGAGTCGATGACCGGCGACGTTCAGCACATCGTCGATCCGGCCCATGATCCAGAA
>Ga0134128_10001092_pt1 | contig 36218 bp, 23 predicted proteins | sample KB31754_FD_96462 | JGI IMG/M metagenome (GOLD analysis project Ga0134128, IMG submission 96462) | Terrestrial soil microbial communities with excess Nitrogen fertilizer from Kellogg Biological Station, Michigan, USA - KB3-175-4 | ecosystem: Environmental > Terrestrial > Soil > Unclassified ...
GCACCCTTAAAGAAAAGGCAGGCAAGTGATGCGATGCTTCACGTGGCTTACGACGTCCGTGTTGTTGGTCCTCGCGCCAGTTGCCGCTGCTCAGCAGGGTGCGACGACGCAAATCAGCAACGAGCAGTTCCAACAATTCTTGCGCGAGCAACAGGAAATGCGACAGCAGATCCAGCAGCTCAAGGCGGAGCGCGCGGGCGCGACAACACAGCCGTCCGCGCCAGCGACGGTTCCGCCCGTGACGGCTCCGCCCGCTGCCGTGACGCAGTCCGATTTGGACGACATTGACACTGAGATGCGTAAACTGCGCGACCAGGTTCACACTGCGCTTCCTGGCATGGAGCATCTCGTGATTGCCGGCGATGCGGCCGTCGGCTTCGTCAATCAGCAGAAGACCAATTCCACCTTCTTTGCCGGCGTCAGCCCCATATTTCTATGGGAACCAACGGATCGATTGCTGTTTGAGGCGGCATTCGATGTGGGAATTTCGACCGACACAGATAACAACTCCTCCACCAGCTTTGACCTCACGATCGCCGACGCCTCGTTTATCCTGAATGATCGCCTGATCGTGGGCGGCGGATTGTTTGTCGTGCCGTTCGGGCAATATCACAACCACTTTGATCCGCCGTGGATCAACAAGTTGCCGGACGACCCGCTCGTCTTCAGCGATGGCGGAATCGCGCCGGGTTCGCAGGTCGGCATCTTCGGCCGGGGAGCGGCGCCGCTTGGCTCCGCGAAGCTGGTTTATGATGCGTATGTTGCCAACGGCCCGAATCTCGCTACCAATGATCCCGGTGCCGCTGGCAGCCTCAATTTCGACGACTTCACTGACTTGAACAACAGCAAAGCCGCGGGCGGACGCATCGGCTTCCTGCCGGTTCCCAGTTTGGAAGTGGGCTACTCTGCCCAATTCGCGCAAGTCGCGCCAAGCGGTTTTGGACGAAATGTCGACGTGCTCCTTCAAGCTGTCGATGCCAACTGGGTACAGGAAGTACGGCCGCTGGGAGGCGTCGTCACCGCCCGTGCCGAATGGGTTTGGAGCGATGTCAGCAAAGTCACGTACGATGCCAATGGGAAGCTCGGTTTTGGCCCGATGTCATTTGGAAACTACCGCGACGGCGGCTATGCGATGCTCGCCTATCGGCCGACCCTCGCGACCAATGAGATTCTCCGGAATTTCGAAGCCGTCTTCCGTTACGACATGATGCGAAGCCCGCTGCACGCGCCCGGCGGTGAGCACGAGCAGCGCTTCGAGTTTGGCATTGACTATTGGCTCACCCCTTCTGCCGTGTTGAAAGTCGCGTACGAAGTGGACGACAAGAAGGTGGGACAGGACCAGAACGCGTTTTACGTGCAGTTTGGCATCGGCCTGTAACAGGGCAAAGGAAATCAACATGTCTACAAAAACTCTCGCGATCCTACTGGCTGCCGTAAGCCTGGTTGCAATGATCGGCTGCGGCGATAACGCACAACGATCCAGTATCAGTGACACCCAGGCCTCGGCTGCTGTTCCAGAGAAGGCCGGAGCGCAGCTCTGGGCCGAGAATTGTTCCCGCTGCCACAACATCCGGCCGCCGCAAAGTTTCAGCGATACCCAATGGCAGGCGATCACGCATCATATGCGGCTTCGCGCAAATCTGACCGGCGAAGAAACGCGGAAGATCACCGAGTTCCTGCAGGCGAGCCACTGATAGGGCATAGGAAACGTCTGCCGATTTGACGCAGCCATGTAGTGGCCGAATCTTTGTGTGACGAACAGTTTTTGCTTCCAGCAAATGCGGAGGAGCGGTTCGCGATCAGCTCAATGATCTGCCCATTACTAAGCCTCCTCTTCCCACGCGTTGTTGCTCGGCCGCTAGAGCTCCGTCACATTTAAGGATTAGGATGGTGTTTCAAGCCGAAAGAGCAAGGAGGCTCTTGTGCAGAAGAGATACGTCGTTCGTCTGACGGATGCGGAGCGTGACCATCTTTTGGTGGTGAAGAAGCTCAATGGGAGCAGCCAGAAGGTGATTCGTGCGCAGATTCTGCTGAAGGCCAATGCGGACGCTCCTGGGTGGCCCCTCGCGTCTTTTTAGCTGATGATCGGATACTGCTTGCCTTTTGCGGGAAAAACGCAATAATTGAAGCACTCGACACGTTGTGTCGATGGAGATCATCATGAGGCAGTGTTCAGGATTTAAATCAACAAGCCGCGGCACGATTTGGCGACGCGAGTCGCTGGGTAATGCCGCGTTTAATATGCGCCATAGTACACGCATATAGCTCCCTGCCTTTGCCGGCCGGGAGTTCTTCCCGGTCGAAAGTAATACGTATCTTAAAACCGGGAAGAAGTTAGCTCGAAGCTGAGCATTTGGTCTGTGGTAATCCACGATGGCCCAATGTTGGTCCGCGCACGCATATTGAAGAAAGGCGGCGATCTGTTCTATCGCGCTGTTAGCTCAGAGGCAGAGCACCCGCCCGATAAGCGGGAGGCCGGAGGCTCGAAACCTCCACGGCGCATTTATGTAGTTTTGTAGCACAGCCGCCCTCGGCTGTGGCTTGCTGCTGAATCACAGCCGAGGGCGGCTGTGCTACAAGCGGAGCGACGACTGAAAGTCGTTGTATTTACTATCATTACAGTAGTTAGCACTCGTAGCTCAATGGTGGAGCCGCCGGCTTAGAGCTCCTAACAAAACAGATCGCGCGGCAAGGCGCCGCGGATGGAGTTGATGGACAAGGAGCGACGCAGATCCAGCGACTCCAGACGCAAGCGTTGCCCGCGAGGTGTTTCGTTAGGAGCTCTGACCGGAAGGGTGAAGGTTCGAGTCCTGCCGGGTGCATGAAGGGAGACGTGACGTGATGGAGATGAGAAGGAAACGGTGCAGCTGATTTTGCACCGGTAGCTCAACGGACAGAGCAACCCTCTTCTAAAGGGTCGGCTGGGGGTTCGAATCCCTCCCGGTGCATCTGGACCGTGCGCACCAGTAACTCGATGGCACCCGCGCCATTGTGGAAAGGGAAAGGCGATTGATGAGTAGCGATTCATCAGAAAGCTCCGAGTTACGGAGGGTTGGCTGAACTGGTAAAGCACCCGTCTCGAAAACGGGCAAGACCTTCGGGTCATGGGGGTTCGAATCCCTCACCCTCCGCTCAAGCGCCGGCGACGGCGCGCCTGGAGGGTTGGCAGAGTGGTTTATCGCGCCGCGGTGCTAACGCGGATGGCTCAGAAATGGGTCACGGAGGTTCGAATCCTCCACCCTCCGCTTAAGGCGGTCGATGCGAATTCGATCGTTTCAGGCTCTTTGAAAACCTGGTGAACTATCTCGGAATTCAATTAAAGGTCCCTGGAACCTTTAGTTCAAGCACTACGTGGATTTAGCTCAGACGGTAGAGCGGAGGTCTGAAGAGCCTCTTGCCCTGGTTCGATTCCAGGAATCCACATGCAACTAAAATCGCGTCGGTAGTTCAGCGGTGGAACGCCGCTATGCCAAGGCGGAAGCCCGGGTTCGATTCCCGGCCGGCGCATGGACTCTTCGCAGTGGTAACTCAATCGGCAGAGTGCCGGTCTTCCAAGCCGGAGACGTGGGTTCGACTCCCACTCACTGCATGAATGTAGCGGAGCTCCAAGCCGTGGTAGCTCAAGAGGTAGAGCAGTCGTTTTGTAAACGACCGATTGTCGGTTCGACCCCGGCCCGCGGCTCTGACAGCAAATTGGGTGTGTAGCTCAACGGAAGAGCGGAGGCCTCATAAACCTCAGGTTGTTGGTTCGATTCCAACCATCACCCATCGCGGCGTTGCCGCGATAGAGGAGGGGAGCAGGAGAACAGTTGAGCAGTAGATAATTCGAAGACCCATACCCATGTAGCTCAATCGGTAGAGCGCGCGATTGTTAATCGCGTTTATGGTGGTTCGAATCCATCCGTGGGTGCTGTGACGCTGATACGCCGGAAGTTCCAATGGCGGAACGCCCGCCTCCAAGTCGGGAAGCGGCAGGTTCGATCCCTGCCCGGCGTGCTGAGAGCTCTTAATTGACCACGTGACCGAGCGGCCAGGTGCGGGCCTGCAGAGCCCGATACACAGGTTCGATTCCTGTCGTGGTCTATGTGGCCGTAGCTCAACTGGACAGAGCGCCGGGATGTGACCCCGGTGGTTGTGAGTTCAAATCTCACCGGTCACCTGTGCAAAAAAGTAGAGGTAGAAAGTGGTATACGTGCGCACTCGTCCCCCTTTCCATCGCAAATCGTCGCGAGGACGTGCGGCGACGATGTACGTGAGAATCAACCGTTCCTCAGTACCTCGAGCTGCTGGGTCTTTCCTGACCTGCCGTTCATCCACTATGCATCGAGCGTTCCGCCCGTGACGAAGTCGCCGATGTGGCCGGCGTCGTCGGTGGCGGCAACTTCGATCAGAAGATGGCGGTGCATCTTGTGCAGGAAGTGGATGGGGAACGTCAGGTTCACGGTTGGAGAATTGGGCCCGGCGGCGACGAGTTTGATCTCGCTTAGATTAATTTGCACATCGCCATTGGAAAGCATCCCGTCCGAGCCGATCTTCTTTGCCGGCCCGAATTTCCCGCTGTGCGCGTTGTAGAGGCTGATCGTCTGCGAGGCCTCGTCGAAGCGCAGCCACATGACGATCCCCTGGTCATCGCGCAGGCGCAGGTCGATGGCGGTCAGGTCATGCCAGCTTGTGCCGGGGACGGTCCATTGGACCCCAAGGTTCGCGATGCCCGAGTCGGGGACGGTCGTGTTCGCGCCGGTGAGCTGGAACGTGCCGATGCTCTGCTGCGAACGCCGGACGGTGATGAAATCAAATGCGCCGCAGGAGGATGATGCGAGGGTGGGGGCGTCCATCACCAGGCGCAGGACGTGGGGGCCCTGGGTCAGGAGAATATTGCGGGTGGTGACCAGGGCAAAATTGGTTTCGGATCCGGTGGCGGGAACGGAGAGCTGATTGGGCGTGCCGACCGGGGACCCATCCACTTCAAGATGGAACAATGCGCCGGGCGATGCCGCGGCGGCGCTCACATCGATGTCGTACTGCGCGTTGGCGGCGGCAAAAATGGTGTAAGAGAGGCTCTCGCCGACCTGGGTGTCGCCCACATGGAACCCGCCCGAGGGGTTGGGGAAAATATCGACGCCTTCGTTTGGCCGATAGGCGCCGCCGGTGTTGGACGGAGTCGTATCGTGATAGGCGATGCCTTCGCCGCCGGTGTCGAAGTTCTCGGCTTCGATGGTATTGCCAGTGCCCAGCGTACCACCGTCGATGATCACCGGCGTGCCGAGGAACGGAAGCTGCGGCGAGAACGAAACCGTCAGATTGTAGTTGGTATCGACATCGCTATGGACGATCGCCAGATAGGTCTGCGGGGAAACAACAAACCCCTGGATGACGTCGTTGCCGGGCGCGCCGATGGAAGTAGCCTCGCCCAAATCGATGGTATTGGTGGTGCCGTCAACGACGTCGGTTATGGTGCTGCTCGTTGAAGTGCTGCCGGTTGTCCCGCCTTTTACCGTGGGGACGACGAGCGGAACCAGTTGCACAAAGGCGGGCGCAGCCGCGCCGGTCAGGGTCGCGGAAAGCTCGCCGACGTTCCCGATCGTTATGACGCTGTTGGAGATCTGGGCGGTCACGTTCACGCGGAAGAAATCATCGTTATCGATTCGACCGACGAATTGCGTGGAGGTCGAGAGCGAGCTGGGGCCGGGGCCCAAAGTTCCCAGCGTCGCTGCCGTCGCGGAATTGTTTCCGGCGGCATCGGTCGAGATGGCCTGAAGCGACATGCTGTAGGAGACCTCGCCCGTGAAGCGCAGCACATGAACGTAATAGGTGCCGGGGTCGATCAGCGATACGACCAGCGGCGGGGGCGCGACGTTGGCCGCTGGCGAAACCGTGGTTGCAATTATTTCGCCCGGGTCGATGACTCCGTTGGAGTTCCTGTCCTCGATGAGCTGAATGATGGCTTGGCCGGTGGCAAAGGGAGTCTGCTCGACGAAAACGTATGGGCCTGAAGAGCCAACAGTGAAGCGATAGAAATCGTCCACATCGTCAACCGCATTGATCGATCCATCGCCGACGAAGTCAGCCACCGTTTGCGGTGCGCCCAGCACGCCCAGGTCGCGTGCCTGGCTCTCGGTGTTTCCGGCATTGTCCACCGGCGCGGAGGCCAGCGAGATGCCATAATTGGTTCCGACGGGATCCGTTGAAGTCACCGCCAGCAGCCATGTTCCAGCGCTCGGCAGGTTCACGGAGAGGCGCGTGCTTCTTCCAGAGAACGGATGGGAAACAAAGGAAATTTCCCTGTCCTGCAGAATGCCGTCGCCACTGAGGTCCTGGCCGACGGCAACGGTGACCGGGTCGGCGACGGAAGTGAGGAAGGCATTCAACTGGATCGGAGAAGTCGTGGGGATTTTGAAATAGTCGGTTGCGTCGCCGGGGCCGATCCATTCGCTTGTGGTGGCGGAGGCGCCGCTCAGCCCCATCAGCCGGGCGGTGAACGCATCCGATCCGGCAAAATCGGCGTTGATCGTCAGATCATATTGCGGCGTACCTGCGGTGCGGAAAACGCGAATCAGGTAAGTCCCCGGCGCGACCCTGGCATTAATAGACTCCGCGGCATTGCCGGGATTGTTGCTCAATGCGACCTGTTCGCCGGCATCGATCTGGCCGTTGCCATTGAGGTCGCGGCCGATTTGGAGGTCGGCATTGGTGTTGAGCGCGGTCGCGGGGAACGACGCCTGGATGATACCGGCGGCATCCAGATCGACTCGATAATAATCGTCCACATCCGTGGCGCTGACGGTGTCGGCGATGTGCGTTGAGCCATGGAAGGTGCCGCCGACATCGAGATTGGTGGGTGAACCGGCCGGACCGCCTTTGTCGGTGTTGGTGTTGGACAGGCTGATGGTGTAGGCCCCTTCGCCGCCGATTCGGCTGATGCGAACATAGTAGGTGCCGGTCAGCAGGCTCGCAGAGAGGTGAACGTTCCCGCCGTTAAACGTCTCCTGCGAAGTCACGACTTCGCCGGAGTCGATCTGCTGATTTCCGTTGGCATCGTTGATCAGTTGTACGAGGTAGTCCGCGCCGGCTGACATGCCGCTCAATTCCGCATTGAATACAAAGGGTCCTCCCTGGACCGTTGAGAACTTATAAACATCCGTCGGGTCCAGGATGCTGAGCGCATCGGTCCTTTGCGTGGCAACGGCGCCGACGATTCCAAGATTGGCAGGTGATGCGAGGGTGTCGCCGCCGAAGTCGGTTTGGGTGTAGGCAAGGCGAAGTCGGTAATTGGTTCCCCCGGCGACAACTTGAAAGCTCGTGAGAAAGCCGCCGCTGACGTCAAGCCCATAGCTGCCGGGCTGGAGGTTGCTGGTAATATTTCCAATCGATCCTGGCGTCAGAGGCGTCTGGGTGGCGATGGCTTCATTGTCTTCGAAGACGCCATTGTTATTTGTGTCGTGGTAAAGAGTCAGGCTGACGTTGACGTCGCCGCCCGCCGGGTCGGACGCCAATCCATCGAGCGTGGCCGATACCGATCCGGCAAAGGGCACGTCAAACAGATACATGTCGTCGGTGTCGGCAATATGATTGCTGATCGACCGGTCTGGCCAACCGACAAAGTCCTGGAACGTGGCGGTGCCCGCGGACAGAGGGCCGATGTTCGCGCCGACGTTGGTCAGGAAACCAACCGGCGCCGGGGGGTTGTCCTGTTCTGCCGCGGGGGCATGATCAATTGAAAAAGCGAGGTGAATTGGAAGGTCCGGGCCGCCGGCATTGGCGACATCGAGGGTGTACGTACCGGCCTTGAGGTTCACATCGAGAGACTGGTCCGCCTCGCGGTGTGTGCCATCGCCGTAGCTGCTGGGGCCTCCCTCTATGGAAATCCAGAAGTCACCGATTCCAATGTCACCGATCTCCAGCGCGCGCGACATCTGGATCTGCGCTTCGCAGTCGGGAACGGTGAATTGGAAAGAGGTCAGGCCGTCGGACGTGAACGTGCCCTTGGCCGTCTCATTGGGAAAATAGAATCGGCCGGTGGTCATCGTGCCGAGGTTGACCGAGAGAAGCCACCGGGGTTCCAGCCGCTCGAATAGACACGGCCTCCTGGACAATGCCGATCTTGTTTTTCGAGCCTGAACGTTGCGCCCGAGCCGCCGCGGCGTTTCGTCCGACATGCGTTTTCCCTCCACAGCCAAAAAAGGAGAATGGATTGACAGAATACTGCGGAAATGGGTCGCTTCGCAAGAAAAATCGCCCGCTGGTCCTTCAGTTTGTCCTGAGCCAAAAAGCCGAAAGCAAAAAGCCCGCCGCCATCCACAAAGCGCGCCCGTCCGACTTTCCGTCGTCTACCCTGCAAGCGCGGCTCTGCGTTACAATCCTCGTTCATCTTCAGGAGAATGAAATTACATGACCACCCCAGACCCCCGGCTTCCTCGTCGCGATTTTCTCAAGGCCGCCGGCGCGGCGGCGATGGCGCCGGCGCTGATGCAGAGCACTGCTGCGGCGGCTGCGGAGCAAAACTCGAAGATGATCGGCATCCAGGTCGGCTCGATCTCGTTCTTCGATGAGGGCGTCGATCAGGTGCTGGATATCTTCCAGCAGCGCGGGGCGATCAACACGATTTTTCTGACCACCTTCACCTTCGGCCGCGGACTGGCGGGGCGACAGATTCCGGGTCAGCCGTTTCCGGATCATGGGAAGCAGGAGTCGGATGCTGGCATCTTTCACGGCGGCAATTACGCGACGCCGCACCTGCAGTTCTATGAGAAGACGATTTTGAAGGACATGCATGCGCCTGATCATGGCGATGCCGACATTCTGCAGATGGTGCTGCCCGCCGCCAAAAAGCGCGGAATGAAGGTCTTCTGCTCGTGCGAGGACGTGTTTCGATCTTCGATTCCAAATTTTGACAAGGTGGCCGAGATTGACCTCAAGGGGCGCCGGGCCGGCACGACCTGCCTGTTCAACCCGGACGTGCGCAATTTCTGGACGGCGCTGGTGAGCGACTACTGCAAGTCGTATGACGTCGATGGCGTCCTGTTTTTCAACGAGCGAAACGGGCCGCTGCTCAATGCGCTCGGCGCCAGCCACGCGCAAAGCATCGCATCCTCGCGCGTCACCTGCTTCTGCGAATACCACCGCAAAGCCGCCAAAGAGCGCGGCATCAACTTCGATCGCTGCAAGGAAGCGTATGAGCATCTCGATCGGCTGGTGCAAAGCAGCGTCGCGGGCCGGCGGCCCAGCGACGGATATTTCGTCGAATTCTGGCGGCTGCTGGTGGAATATCCGTAGATTCTGATCTGGGACAAGCTCTTCGACGAAGGCAAGCATGAAGTGCTGGCGGAGATTTATTCGACGGTGAAGGCGATCAAGCCGACGCTGCAGGTCGGCTTTCACATCGAGCATGTGAATTCGTTCAACCCGATCTTCCGGGCCACCCGCCGCTATGATGAGCTGGCCAAAAAATGCGACTTCCTCAAGATCGTCGTCTACAACAACTGCGGCGGCGAGCGCTACGCCCACTTCATCGACAACATCGGCTCAACTATTTTCCGCGACGTCCCCAAAGATGAACTCAAACGCTTCAACGATCATCTGCTGAACTACACGCAGGAAAAAGATCTTTCCGAATTGGCCAAGGCCGGCCTGTCGCCCGATTACGTCTTCCGCGAAACCCAGCGGGCAATCACTGGTGTGCAGGGGAAATGTAAGATTCTGCTGGGCATCGATATCGGTATTCCCGTCGGGAGAAACAGCCGGCATGCGTCGCCCGAGGATACCTACGCCGCGACGGCCGCCGGGCTGCGCGCGGGCGCTGATGGATTGATCCTGTCGCGCAAATATTCGGAGATGCGGCTGGATAATCTCGCCGCCGCGGGACGGGCGGTGAGGGATGGGGAGAATTCCTAATTCGCGAAAATGGAGGGCAGCAATTAGGCCAGCAGTGAAATGGGGCCGCAAATGAAAATAAACCGCCCGGAAACGTTTGTTTACATTTATCTGAGCATCTCGATCCCGTCGATGCTGCTGGGTCTTGTTCTGAAAATTGATTTACTTTTTGTGATTGGCGCAGGACTGTTTTGCTTGATAACGCTCGTGGGTTTCGCCTTTGCATTATACGGAGTGATAACGTCGCTATTACAGAAGCGTCGGCGGCACGGATAAACGGAGTGTGCTAATTAGTGGGCAGGAAAATGCGGATGCAAAGGCAAGTAAACTGGTTCGAAAGGGCTTTGTACATCTACTTTGGCGTTGCAGCACCTTTAATGTTGATCGGGTTGGTCTTTAAGATCAATTTGCTATTTCTGATCGGAGGTGGCCTAATCTCGCTGGCAATGATTTTCGGAGTCGCTTTCCTCCTCATCATTTATTCAGCGTTGCTCTTTCGTAAGATCCGAAAGATCGGTAAACACTAGCCCAAGAAGTATACCCCCAAAAAAGTTTGACCGAATCAGCCTCTGCAGTGTATCATTCTTGCTGCCGAAGCGATTGACTTCGTGTCCAAAATGCGGCTGTCGATGCCTCGAAGCCGCGGCGTCAGGACATGAGCTTAGCTCGATTAATCCGGCTTGCCGGAGCTTGCTGCGCTTGCCGTGGCCGGACTTGTCTTCCCAGACGTCGTATTTCAGTCGGCCTTCGATAAACAGTTGCCGACCTTTGCGGGCGTATTCGCTGATGACTTGCGCCTGCTTTCCGAAAGCGGTGCAATCGACGAAGCAAACTTCTTCGCGGTCTTCGCCGCCTTGAGTGCGATAGCGCCGGCTCATGGCCAGGCCGAACTCGGCGATGACCAGGCTGTTGGGAAAATGCTTGACCTGCGGATCGCGGGTGAGGTTGCCGATGAGCGTAACGCGATTGAAACTGGACATGATGCAAAACCTTTCGTGAAGTCAGAAGCCATAAATAGGTGGCGCGAACGTGAGCGCCATGTGGAAAGAAGGCGATCACCGTGCTTCTGACCCACGATGATCGCCTCCGGAGTACGCATATATATGCAGTCGTTTTAGTTTTGTCGCCCTGCGTCTGGACCACACTTCTCTGACGCGCACCGCAAGCGGTTGCGGCTAAACGGCACCAGACGCGGCTACGCCGCGGCGGGTGGGGCGCAGGGCAATGCTCTGCATTACTACGCGGCGGCCGCTGCGCCGGGCAGGCGATTGCGCACGTACTGGATGCACTTGGCCAGCGCCTCGGCGGGCATATCTTCCCACACATCAACCGCCGCCTTGGCGAACCACTTGTCGATGGTCCCGTCCGGGAGCCGAACGATGTTGAGCAGTTCCTTGATCTCGCGGACCTGCTCGGGGGAGGCGAGTTGCACCTGTTCGGGTGCTTTTTCGAGCATCGCAATATCATAGCGCTTGCGGATGGCTTCGTAGCTCCACTCGAACACATCATCATCCGGGAAGCTCTCGACGCGCGTCTTCACCACTTTGGCAAAACGCTTCTTCTGCTTCTTGGTCAGCTCGACGACCAGGTCGAACCAGTAGTCGAGCTGCCGCCAGCCGTCGAAGGTGTAGCCGAGCTTGGAAAGATTGGCGCCGTATTCGGTCTTAGCATGCGCGGTGATGACCACGTTCATGTCGAGGGCCATGATGAGATTGGCGAGCCGCTTCATCGTCTTGTTTGCTTCACCATAATGCCGGCCAAAATCGGTGCCGACCTTCAGCTCGCATTTCTCGAGCAGGTCGTTGTAGATGGTGGTGATCGGGTCGATGACCAGCGTCTTGAAATCATGCTTTTCGGTCAGCAGCGCCTTCACCTCGGCGATGACTTCATTGATGTCATTGGTCTGGTAGACGGCTGACCCGCTGGTGATCACCAGCTTGTCATAATTCTCGGTGCCGCGCTCGGCATCGATGATGTAGCTGTTGGGGAACTGGATGGCGGCGGTGGTTTTACCGACGCCGGCTGGCCCAAACATGAACAGCTTGAGCCGCTTGGTAACGCTTTCCGGTGTTTTTGCGCGAAGAGGCATTGACAACAACTCCATTCTCGCGGCCACGGTTCAAAGGTTAAAAAAGGATCGCGATCGGCCGACACAAATCGCGGTATGTTTGTATGAAGTTAGGATATCCATCAGGGACGGAAAGGACAAGGTTAAATGTAAATTAAATTATCACATATCGTTTACACATAAAGCTATTATACGACAAATGTTGCAGTCAGTTCGGCGGGCTCAAGAATTACATTTTTTTGCGCGTGATTTATCGATGATAAACAGCCGGGCTTGTTAGGAGACTGATCGCCATGTCCATTTGCGACGTTTCGTGGCTTTCGGCCCGTCCATTCAGGGCTTGGAAGGCAGTGCCACGGCGCGCGCAACCGTGGCTCTCAGCCCTTGATTTTCGACCCGGATTCCATCGCCTCCAAACGTCTCGCGCATGGCGGGGTAGATATGAGGTCGGGCATTTTCAGGACGCGATTTTTCTGGAGTAGCAATGCGCTGGACCCCGCTTTGGCTGTTAGCCGTCGGCTTTACTGTCGTCTCAATTCCCTGCTTGAACCACGTTACATTCGGAGCGGAGCTAGTTGTCTCGTCCGGCCCGCGCACGCCTGAAGATGAAGCCAAAGCGTTTCATCTTCCGCCGGGCTTCAGAGCTGAACTCGTGGCTTCTGAGCCGGAGATTCACAAGCCGATCAACATGACCTTCGACGAGCAGGGACGGCTTTGGATCACCGACACCGAAGAATATCCGTTCCCCGCCACGACCGGCGCGAAGACGCCCGACAGCGTCAAGATTCTCAGCGATTTTGGCCCCGATGGTCATGCCCGAAAGATCGTGACCTTTGCAGACAACTTGAACATTCCGGTTGGCGTGCTGCCCATCGCCACCAATGAAGCGATCATCTACAGCATCCCCGCCATCTGGGAAATGAAGGACACCACCGGCAACGGCCATGCCGACCAGCGCCGCGTGCTGCTCAGTGGCCAGGCGCACGATGACACGCACGGCCAGACCGGTTCATTCATCGAAGGATTCGACGGCTGGGTCTATGCCGTTCACGGCTTCCGCAACACCTCGCACGTTCGCGGCACCGATGGGTCCGAAATCGTGATGAACTCAGGCAACATCTATCGCTTTCATCGCGATGGCAGTCATGTTGAATATTTCACGCACGGGCAGGTCAATCCTTTCGGCCTGGCTATCGATCCGCTGGGGAACCTGCTTTCCAGCGATTGCGAAACCAAGCCAATTTGCCTGCTGCTCCGCGGCGCATATTACTCCAGCTTCGGCAAGCCTGATGACGGACTGGGCTTCGGCCCGGATATGGTTAATCATATGTATGGCTCAACCGCCATCGCCGGGCTGATCGACTACGCAGCCGAACAGTATCCGGAGAGTTTTCACAATATGATGCTGGTCGGCAACGTCGTGACCAACAAGATCAACCGCGCACAACTCGAGCTGGTTGGGTCGGGCTACCGCGGCAACGACGCTCCCAATTTCCTGGACAGCGACGATCACTGGTTCCGGCCAGTCAGCATCAAGCTGGGGCCGGACGGCGCGCTGTACGTGGCTGACTTCTACAACCGCATAATCGGGCATTACGAAGTCGATCTGCATCATCCGGGGCGCGACAAGCAGCGTGGCCGAATCTGGCGCATTGTCTATGAAGGAAAAGATGCCAAGCCGGCGCCGACCAAGCCTTTCGATCTGACCAAGGCGTCGGTCGCCGAGTTGATCGGTGATTTGTCCAATTCCAATTTCACGATCCGCATGCTCGCCACCAATTATCTGGCCGATCACACGGGCCAGGCTGCGGTTGAGCCGCTCAAGGCTGCTTTGAATGCCTCGGCCGACACCTGGCTCAAGGCGCACGGAATGTGGGTGCTGTGGCGATTAAATGCATTGGATGAATCACTCCAGCATCGTCTTGCCACCAATTCCGATCCGATCGTTCGCGAGCACGCCATGCGTGTACTGTCCGAGACGAATCCGTGGAGCGCGGCCCAGCACGAGCTGGCACTGGGCGGCCTGAAGGATTCCGACTCGCTCGTTCGACGGACTGCCGCCGACGCGCTGGGACAACATCCTGCTTTAGAGAATGTCCGGCCGATTCTCGATGCCCGTGAAGAGGCGAAGATCGATCCGTTCCTGCTTCACACACTTCGCATGGCTCTGCGCAATCAGCTCGACGCGCCAGGTGTCGCCGAGAAATTGCCGATGCCCGGCTGGAGCGAAACCGATGTTCGAGACCTTGTCGATGCCGCCCAGGGAGCGACTTCTTCGGGCGCAGTGGGGCTGATGGTCCATCACATGACCGAGCTTCCGGATGATCCGCAGAAGCTGGCCAAACTGGTGACGCATGCCGCGCGGTATGGCACCAATGACGAGACCGATGAGTTGGCGAAAGTTGTCTCCAGCAAATTCACCAACAACACTGGTCTTGAGCTGACACTCTTCAAGGCGCTCCAAGATGGCATTGCGCAGCGCAATGGCGCGCTGGGTGAATCGGCACGCAAGTGGGGTGCAGAACTTGCGACTAAGCTGCTAGAATCTCCGAAGGATGATTTTGGCGGCTGGACGAACACGCCCGCCGCTCAGTTCCCCGATGCCGGGAATCCATGGAGCGTGCAGCTCCGGGCGTCGGCTGATGGCGACAAAGAATCGCCTTTTATTTCATCGCTTCCGCTGGGTGAACCGGGGACCGGCATTCTGCGATCGCCGACCTTCAAGTTGCCCGACCATCTCTCCTTTTATGTGGCCGGTCACAGCGGCAGGCCCGCGATCAAGAACACGATGAAGAACATTGTCTGCCTGCGCGATGCGCAGAGCAACGAGGTGCTCGCTCTCTCACCAGCGCCGCGCAATGACACAGCCCGTCGCGTCGAATGGGATCTGAGCAAGTTCGCCGGCAAGAGCGGTTACGTCGAGATCATGGATTCCGACAACGGCACCGCCTATGCGTGGATCGCGGTGGGGCGGTTCGATCCGCCGGTAGTAAAGGTGCCGCCGGAAACGGAGCATGCACTGCGCACGGCAATTGAAATTGCCAGCGGACTTCGGCTCACCAGCCTTGCCGACCGCATCTCTAACGTATTGGACAGCCATCACACTGATGTCTCCAATCGCGTGGCTGCCGCTCAGGCGCTGGGTGTTCTGGATCCGGCGAAGCACGCTGCCGCTTTGATTGCCGCTCTGGCTGATGCCAAAGCGAGCCCGGCGCTGCGCAATGCTGCCGGCGAATCGCTGTCTCAGGTGGAAACGCCTGCCGCTCAGAACGCAATGGTCGAAGCAATTCGCACGGCCCCGGCCAACTCGCAGCTTGCCCTCGCCAAATCACTGGCCACCACTGCGTCCGGCGCCGATGCGCTGCTGACCGCAATGGCCAATGGAAAAGCTTCGCCGCAACTGCTCCAAGATCGGACACTGCTCGATCGGCTTGATATCGCGAAGCCAGTAAATCTCGACAAGCGCGTGCATGACTTGACGGCCAGCCTCCCGCCCAAGGACATGTCTCTCCAGCGAACCATCAACGAGCGCATCGCCCATTTCCGCTCGGATCGGAAAAAATCGGCGGAGAACGGCGCCAAGATCTTCGCGACCAACTGCATGGTCTGCCACAGCATCGGCGGACAGGGCGCGCATGTCGGTCCGCAGCTCGATGGCATCGGTTTGCGCGGCGCGCCGCGTCTGGCAGAGGACATCATCGACCCCAGCCGAAACGTCGATGCCGCCTTCCGCTACAACACCTATCAGCTCGACGATGGGCAGGTGATTGCCGGCATCCCTCGCCGGGAAGAAGGCGCAACGCTCACCGTCGCCGATTCGACTGGCAAGGAAATTGCCATCCCCAAATCGCGCATCAAGCGCTCGGTCCAATCTACTCAGTCGCTGATGCCCAGCAACTTCAGCGAAGTCATCAAGGAAAACGATTTCGATGATCTGCTGGCCTATCTGTTGACTAAATAGCAAATGAGCCAAGGTGAAGAATGCGTCGCTGCAGTTGCGCAGCGACGCATTTTTTTACGCGCTTCTTCACCTTGCTCCGCCAGCGTTGGTGATTCGTGTCTCGGTCTTGACATGTTCGCAAACGTAAGGCATTCCATAAGTAATGCCCCTGCGCACAGGTTTTCTTGCGTTCGATTGCGCTGGGGTTTTTACGGACGTAGAATTAGAAGCCCAGAATCGCGCAAGCCGCTGCAATAGTTGCGTTATATGTGAGCGGTTTCCCGAACTGTCCGATAATCCAAGGCGTAAAAACGGAAAGGTCATTTGCCCGGTTCGGGGGAAGTTTTTTGTTTTATCTGGCCTGAAGAGACGGGGAGATTTGTTTGACGACTGCCATATCAGCATCGGGCTCGACTCAGCTTGATCCGATTGAGGATCAGGACCAATCGCTATTGGGCATCCGGCGATCTTCGTCGCTCAAAGTCGTTACCGTTGTCGCGCTATTTGCCTTGCTCTTTTGGCCCAATCTCCGCCGGCTGTGGGACAAGACCAACCCATTCACTGGCGAGCCCAACTGGAGCCATGCGATCTTCATTCCGTTAGTGGGGCTTTATTACCTGTGGGTGAATCGCGAGCAGTTGCGAGCTGCCAAGGTGAAGCCGGCCTGGAGCGGGCTGGGGATCGCGCTGTTTGGGATTCTCTTCTTCGGCTACGGCATTTATCCCGGGCAGAACGACTGGTTCAAAGACATCGGCATGGTCATCGCGCTGTTTGGGGTCGTGACCCTGTTGTGCGGTTGGGAGGTCATGCGGATCGCATGGTTCCCCATCATTTTCCTGTTCTGTGCGCTGCCTTGGCCGGGGTTGCTGTACAGCAAGATCGCCAGCCCGTTGCAGGAACTGGCCGCGGGCGTGGCAGTAAAGACGCTGCAGGTGGCGAATGTCGAAGCCATGCGCTTTGGCACCAAGATCATCATGGTCGGCAATCACAATGCGGTGCGCACGCTGAATGTGGCCGAGGCCTGCTCAGGGCTGCGCTCGCTGATGACCTTTGTTTCGCTGGCCGCGATGCTCGCGTTTTTGTCGGCCCGGCCGCTGTGGGCCAAGATCGTGATGGTCGTGACGGCGGTGCCGATTGCGATCTTCTGCAATGTGATGCGCGTCAGCGGGCAGGGGCTGCTCGATCGGTATGTGAGTCAGCAATTGTCGGAGAGCTTTGCACACCAGTTTGTCGGCGTGATCATGCTGATCCCGGCATTCTTCCTGATCCTGCTGGTGGGGTGGATCCTGCAGAACCTGTTTATCGATGAAGTGGATGACAAGGCGGCGCTGAAGACGAAGGTGGTAAGGGCGAAGGCGCGGGCAACTGCCGCGAACGCCCAAGCGAGCGCTGGCGCGAAGCCGCAAGCGGCGGAAAAGCAGACAGCGCCCGTGGCGCAAACGCAAGCAACGCTTCCGCCCAGACCAGCGATTGCAAATCGTCCGGCAATGACGCTTCCACCAAGACCCAAAGGTTTGGCCGGCGATCGAAATGGAAACGCGCCGCGCGCGCCGAAGGAGAAGCCATGAATCCGTGGGGTCGCGCGATCAAGAGCGTTTTATCTCAGCCGGCCTTCGTGGTGACGGTTCTGCTGCTGGCGGTTTCGGCGCTGACGCTCAACGGAGCGGTCGGGTTTCTACGCCTCCATTTCAAGAAGCTGCCTTGCCCGCTTCGCGTCGCGATGATCAAGGACGCCCTTCCAACGAAGATGGGAGACTGGGTCCAGGTTTCTCAAGATCAGCCAATCGATGCCGAGACAGAACAGATCCTGGGCACCAGTCAGTATGTATTCCGCGACTATGCGGACAGCAGCCTGGTTGGCTCCGATGAAATCGAGGCGATGAAGAAGGCGACGCCACAGCAGTATGAGGCGCTTCGCGCGCAGATTCAGGAGCGGCAGCCGCAGGCGATTATCACCGCTGCGGTCACCTATTACACGGGTCTTGTCGATACGGTGGCGCACATCCCCGAGCGCTGCTACGTGGCGGATGGCTACAACGTGAGCCATTCCGAAGAGAAGGATGCCGATCTGCATGGTGCAGACGGCTGGCAGCGGAAGGTCCCTTATCGATTCCTGACGTTTGACGATCAGGTCGCCACGCGGCGCGTGTCGCGCAACGTGGGATATCTATTCAATGTCAATGGAGTCTATGACGCCGATTCCTTCGGTGTCCGCGGTCGGCTTCAGGATTTGCGCGAGCGATATGGCTACTACGCCAAGGTGGAATTGATGACCCAGGCGCCGGCGGCAATGTCGCAGAACCCTGACGTGGCAAAGAATTCAGCGCAGGCGATGGAAAAATTCCTGGCCGTTGCGCTGCCGGAACTGGAAAAGGCGCTTCCCGATTGGAAGGCACTTCATTCTGGTGTGCCTTCATCAGGCAAATAGTGGTTTTTCACAGGAATTGGGTTCAGGAACGTCCGATTATTTTTCCAGAGCTTTGCGAAACTTCTGTCCCGCACCCGTGCGGACGATGAGACGGTAAATCAAAGGCTTTTACCAATGGCCAAACGCGTTAATACAGTCTTTTTGCTCGCTTTGACGCTTGTCGTCGTCGTGATGGGCGTGATCGGCTTTGGGTTCTATAAGTACATGCATCGGCCCAATGCCCAGAAGCATGTTGCCGCAGCCAAGCAGTATCTCCAGGACAACAATTATGAGGGGGCGCAGATCGAATACACGCTGGCGGCGCGACTCGATCGCACCAACAAGGCGATTTATATCGATCTGGGCGACGTGGCTAATCGCCGAGGTGGAGAGCAGGGCTTCGGGGCGCTGGAGCAGGCGCGTGCTGCCTGGCAGGCGGCCCTGGAAATCGATCCACATGATGCCGTGGCGCTAAATCGTTTGCTGGATTCTTACGTCGATCAGATTTCATATGCGCCATCCACCATGCAGCCGGCCCAGTATTCGGGCCTGAAGGATGTCGCGGGACGTTTGTATCAGGATGATCCGACCAATGTCCGCGCTCATGCCTATCTCCTGATTGCCCCAATCGAGCAGTGGATGCAGGGTGGGCCGCTTTCGCAAAAGGCATTGAATGAGCTGTTGGGGGAGCTCGGGAAAATTCAAAAGGCACATCCGGAAAACTATGAAGTATTCAGCACGTTGTGTCGCGCCACCTTGCGCGATGCAGTGGAAGCATTTCGCGGGTCGAATCCCGATCGCATGGCGGCGGACCTGAAACGTGTCCAGCAATTCATCGACGCAGCGGCCGATGTCCGCCCCATGACCGGTTCATTGATGCTGCGAATTTCGCAGATCGACCGGATGCTGATCCAATTTGGCAAAACGAAGGAAGAGCGCCAGAAGCAGCTTGATGCGAGCGAAGCGGCTCTCAATGAGGCCCAGAAGCTGACCAACGACAGCGACCCGCTGATGGTTGATATCTATCTGGAGTCGGCCGAGCGTGCGGTTGAGCACCAGAACCTGGCAGAGGCCGAAGGAATCCTGCGGAAGGTCGATGCCACGCCAAAGGGCAGCACCGATGTGCGCGTCAAGAACGAGTTGGCGCGCGTGCTGGGTATGACCGGCGATCAGGCAAAGCGGCAGGAAGCCATCAAGATGCTTTCGACTCCGCTGGCAGACACCCATGAAGCAGGCGTTCGCGGCGCACTGCTGAAGTTCAACCAGTCAGCGATGCTCGAAGAGCTGACCTATTTGCGCGTCGATCAGTATTCGACGACGACCGATTCGCATCAGCGCGATCAATTGCTCGTGCAGATCGACGACGGATACAAATCGCTTGCGTCGCAACATCGAGCTGAAAGCCCGCAACTTCTTCGATTGCGAGCCTCCGTCGAACATATCAAGGGACAAAAGGCCCAGTCCATCGAAACGCTTAAGCGTGCCGTGGACATCATGGACCACATGCCCAACAAGCCGTCCTTCCAATACGACCTGATTTTCCAGCTTGCCCGCGGCTATTTCGAAGCTGGCCAGAATCGCGCCGCCGAGCAGCGTCTGGTTCAGGTCCTTCAGGCGGCGCCGGGCTTTATGCCGGCGCGGGCGATGCTTTTTGAGCTGTACGTCCAGGAACGAAATTTTGATGCTGCCCAGAATCAGATCGATCAACTGTCGGCGGTGAAGCCCGATTCACCGGACGTGGCGCGCTATCGTATTGCGCTGGCCCAGGCCCAGGGTAGATCGCCGGAGGATCTCAAAGGGCTGTACGAGAAACTGCCGGAAGACACGCTTTCGGCTCGGCGCTTCAAGGCCGAGCGCGCTTATGTGATTGAGAATTATCCTGATGCCGCCCGGCTTTTCGAGGCGGTGCTGAAGGAAGAGCCTCGTGACTTGCGGAGCGTTTTGCTTCTGTCCAACGTCTATTCCAAGCTGGATCAGAAGGACAAAGCCAAGGCGCTGGTGGAGCATTCGATTGCATCGATGCCCGATGAGCCTCGGCTCAAGATTTTACAGCAGCAATTGGATGGCGCGACTCCAGAGCAGCTCAAGGCATTGTCACAGAAGCTGCTGGCCAGTGGCGATCCTGTCACGCAGGAACTTGCGGCCGCGCGGACCGATGCGGCACAAGGCAAATATGACTCGGCCCTTGCGCATCTCAAGAAGGTTCGCGATCAGCGGCCGGATGATATTGGAGCATGGGACCTGACATTCCATATCAATCTGGGGCAGGGACGATTCGACCAGGCCCAGGTTGCTGCGAGCACCCTGGCGCGACTCAACGCCGACCAGGACAACGGGCGCGCATATGAGTGGGAACTGGCGATGGCCCAGAAGGACTTTACCAAAGCAATTTCAATTGGCCGGCAACTCACCAATGACCGCAGCGCCTTCAGCCAGAGCTGGCGAATGCTGGGCGACGCATTGCGCGCGGCAGGGCAGTTGAATGAGGCACTGAATCAATATCGCACGGCATTGGAAATTCAGAGCACCAACATCGATGCCTGCATCGGTGAGGTGCGCTGCCTGGAAGGGCTCGATCAACCGGATCAGGCTCGCGATGTTGCATCGGCAGGACTGCAGCGCATGCCGGATAATGCGCAGCTCAAGGAAATCGTGATGGCGCACGATGCGCTGCACAATGCAGCGGATGTTGTGCCGCAGCGCCGCACGGTCCTTCAGAAGGCGCCCAATGATCCGATGAGCTATTTCAACCTGGCTGAAACCTGCATGATGGCCGCCAAGCAGGCGGAAGCTTCCGATCCGGCCAAGGCCAAGCAATTCAGTGATGAGGCCAATCAGACGCTTCAAACGGGCGTAGCCAAATTTCCTGAAGATCTTCGACTCAACGCAGGCTTGGCCGAGGTGCTGGAAAAGACCGGACATTTCGATGACGGTCTCAAAATCCTCGAACATCTTTCATCGCTGCCGCAATACAAAGATCGGCCCGAAATCATCTCGTTGATGGGCGAATACTATGCGCGCGGCGAACATCCAGAGGATGCGGAAAAACTCTTTCGCCAGGCCTGGGCCGCGTCACATGACGACACGGCACCGGAGCTTCGTCTGGCCCAGCATTTAGTCAGCGAGCAACGGTACGATGCAGCACTGGAAGTCCTTGCGGACAAGACCAACGCCAATCGGCTGGAAGTCGTTCGCGCGCGAGTTCGCACGCTGATGGCTGCCGGACGATTTGACGAAGCGGATAAAAATGCTCGTGCAGCGCTCGAAGCCAATCCCAAGTCAGAAGACATCATGCTGCTGCTGGCCGGCATTGAGCTGACGTCGAAAAATTATTCGGCCGCCAGACAGCACGCCCAGGCTGCGCTGGCCATCGATCCGAAGAACGATACCGCTATTTACTTCCAGGCTCTGATCGAACTCAATGATCTCAAAGATGGCAACATCGCCCAGGCCATTCAAAACCTGGGGGACTTGGCTACCCGCCATCCAAAGATCATTCATTACAAGGTTGACCTTTCGACTGCTTATGCTCGTCGACACGACGAGGAGGCAGCGGCCCATCAGTTGGAAGATGCACTGGCGATTGAGCCGGCCAACGACGACGTGCGGGCGCGCCTCTTGACGATCTACCTGCAGAACCAGAAGTGGGGCCGGTTCGAACAGGTCGTGCAGGCTGCGATGGGTGATCCAAAGCTCAATAGCAACCCGGCCTGGCCCCATGCTTATGCCCAGGCACTTGCGCAGCAGAAGAATTATCCAAAGGCCCTGGAGCAAATGCGCCAGGCGATCAAACTGGATAAGACGCATAACATGATCTACCAGCATGACCTGCTGGAAATCATGCTGGCATCTGGAGACTACAAGGGGGCGCTGGCGCAAATTGATGCGCTACTTGCCGACAACCATCGCGATTATTGGATTTACAGCGATCGGGGCATTGCCCATGCCGCTTCGGGTGACAAATCGACGGCGACCGGCGATTTTGACGAGGCGTTAAAAGCCATCGATCTTTCCAAAGATTTTGAAGCGGCTCGGGATGTGATACTGAAGATGGGGCAATCGGTGGGTTACAACCAGGCGATTGCCCGGGTCCAGCCACGCGTCGCAAGTGAGAACCGATGGCGCATGCTGGCCGTAGATTTAGAGATAGCCAATGGCAATTGGGCCGGTGCTGTCGAGGCCCTCCAGCCGCTCCTGGCAAAGCCAGATGCCCTGGCAACCGACGAGCGCGCCAGCATGCTTCAAAAGGCAGGGCTGGCCTATCAAATGGCAGGGCAGTTCGATAAGGCTCGCAAGGCTTATGAGGACCTGCTGAAGATCCAGCCGACCGATATTTCGGTCTTAAATAACATTGCCTATCTGCTGGCCGTGGATATGAAAAATCCCCTTCAGGCAAAAGCTTACAGCCAGCAGGCTTACGACAACCAGATTCGCAACGGCCTGGTCAATCCGGGCGTTGCAGACACCCACGGCTGGGTATTGACCCTGTGTGGCGGCAACGACGCCGGGATCGGCCTGACAATCCTGGATGGCATCGTTCGGGACCACCCGGATTTCCTGGAGGCTCGATATCACCTGGGAATGGCATACCTTCGTAAGAAGGATCCGAAGATGGCCGAGCAGCAGCTGGCAGCAGCAATGACGATGGTTCAGCAGATGGAAAACCAGCATCAGGCCGTTGATGCCCACCTCAAGGATGAGATCGATCAAGGGTTAAGGCAGGCCCGCGAGCAGAACGGCACCCGAGTGGGTTCGGCTCAATAAAGGGCGTCCCGGCGCACAAATTGGCGTTAAATCGCGCCCGGAGGCCCGCCAAATGTGGTATACTCTGTATTCACCTGCAGAGCGCGTATTGGGTCCGATAAACTTCACTCGCGCGGGCAGGAATTAGATGTCGGCATCGGATGTAGGGCCGTACGCTGGCCTTTGCAGTTGAGGAGAGAACATGACGAGCTTGCCGCAGACCGCACCATCCCGCCTGCCTCGTGCTGCGGGCAATGGGTACCCTATCGGCCCGGTCATGATGGCGCCGGCGCAACAGGCCAACGCGCTGACCGGTGCTGATGTCTGGCGCGTCATCCGTGCCAATATCTGGCTCATTCTGATCGCGTTGGCGGTCTCTGCAGTGGTTGGCTACCTGGCCAACATGTACCTGCTGGCCAAGTTCTCCAGGTACACATCGGTCGGCTATCTTCGCGTTCTCACCCAGCCGGAAATGCCTCGTGGTGGCGATAGTTTTTACGGCGCCGGCGTGAACACCGCTGAGTTGGAGATTGAACAGCGCACGCACTCCAAGCTGCTGCTTCATGAAGGCCTGCTTTCGCAGGTGCTGGCCAGCAGCCAGCCCATCCGTCAGACCGATTGGTTCAAACAATTCGTTACCTACAAGAACAATCAGCAGACGGTTGACGCCCAGGCGGCCAAGCAAGACCTGCTTGAAAAAGTGGACGTAAGCCCAGTCCCCAATTCCCGGCTGATCGAAGTCCGGATGTCTTACTCGGTGCCAAAGGATTGCCAGACGGTCATTCGGGCTCTGTGCGATCAATACATTCAAAACACGCGCGAGCTTCAAAGCGAGCAGCAGGGCAAGGGGCTGTCTTCGTTGGAATCGCTCAGCCGCGATTATCAAACTCAGATCGATTCGCTGGGCGCGCAAATCAATGGGCTGACTGAAAAGCTCGCCCAGGAAGGCGTCGCCATCGGGGGCGGAATGAGTGAGAAGGACATCGAGCTCCAGGCTCAGATTCCGCAGCAGGCGAGGATCATGGAGGATCTTGCAACTGCCCAGGCGAAACTCGACGCATTTGAGCGGCAAATAAAGCTGGGCAGCGTCCCGCAGGTCGAGCGCGATCTTTCGCAGAATCCGTCAATCGTGAGTCACCGAGCGCTTGTCTTCGATGCACAGCGGCGACTCAGCGAAGATCTCGTGCAGTTTGGTGAAAGCAACAGGATCACCCTCGCGCAGAAAAAGGACCTCGAGAATTTGCAAAAGGCATTAGCCGACGAAGAGGCCTCGGCGCGCGATACATCGGCCAACTATCTGCGCGAAGCGCTTCAGGGTGAAGTGGCCGGCGATAAGCAGGCGGCTACTGACATCAACGATCGCGTGGCCAAGTTGACGGCGCGCATCTCGGAGCTGCAGAGCACGAAGAATGAAGTAAGCCGAATGACTCACCAGCGCGACGACCTGCGCCAGAAGCTCGATAAGGTCAAAGACGAGCAGGACAAACTTGGGCTGGTGATGGGCAACGACAAGTTGAGCCCCATCGAATGGTCGGCCCAGCCTGATCTTCCTGATCGGCCAAGCTTCCCGAAGCTGTCGATTGTGTTGCCGATGGCGCTGGCATTGGGCCTGATGCTGAGCTTGGGCATTGCCTTCCTCCGTGAGATGACGGACACGACCGTCCGCTCGCCGCGCGATGTGGCCCGCGTTGGCCAGATGACGCTGCTGGGCATGATCCCGCACGAGAGCGACGATCCGCAGGCCGCCGGCGCACGATTGCCGCTGGCCATCTACGAGGCCCCGCATTCGATTATCGCCGAGCAATTCCGCCAGGTGCGCACGCGCCTCCAGCACATCGCGTCGCTGGATACCACGCGCAGCATCCTGGTCACCGGTTGCAGTCCTGAAGATGGCAAGACCATCGTCGCCACCAACTTGGCGGCGGGCCTGGCGCTCAATGGCCGGCGAATCCTGCTGGTGGATGCAAACTTCCGCCGGCCGATGATTCACAACGCATTGAATGTCAGCAATGAGATCGGCTTTGGCGATGTGCTCAACGATCCGAGCGTGTTTGATCATGCGGTTCGGGCGACGGAAGTGCCGAACCTGTCGGTGATGCCGCTGGGCAATCGTCCGAGCAACCCAACCGAGCTGCTCGAAAGCCAGTTGCTGATCGACTTCATCGAGCGGGCACTGGAAGAATACGATCACCTGATCTTCGACAGCGGCCCGCTGCTGATGGTGTCCGATGCGATCGCCCTCGCGCCGCGCGTCGATGGCGTGATCACCGTCGTCCGCGCCCGAGGCAACAGCCGCGGTTTGCTCCAACGCGTGCGCGACGAGCTTCGCCGGCTCAAGGCCGAGCACCTGGGCGTCATTCTCAATGCCGTCCGCGTGCAGGGTGGCGGATACTATGGACCGATGATCAAGAGGTATTACGCCTACGACAAGCGGTGACAGGAATCGGTCATCTGGACCAACGCCCGCAACACGAATTCAAAGAAGCCCGCGATAATCGCGGGCTTTCTTTTTTGCGGTTATCGAGCCCCCATTTGCCAGTGCTTGATCGCCTGAAATGGGTGGATCAGCATGATAATGTTCAACGTGAGATTGTCGCGGATGGCGTAACCAACGCCGACTTCCATAAGCACGATCATCGCTACAACGACCCAAACCGGCAGATATGTCGCCAGTCCAAATCCCAGCGCCGCGAATAGAATGTCCGACATCGAATTGAGAATGCTGTCGCCATAGTAATCGAGGGACATCGTCGAATGACGATAGCGATTGATGATGATCGGCGAATTCTCCAGCATCTCCCACGAGGCTTCGATTGCCATCATCAGAAGGAAGCATTTGCCCACCGACCATTTCCCCCGGCTGACCAGATGCAGCAGCCCGTATAGAGCCATGCCGTGAATGATGTGCGAAAACGAATACCAGTCGGCCAGCTGCTGCGATAGCTCGGGGCTGTTCATGGCGCCCCAGAACCGCACGTGGCCGCATTTGCAGAAGAAGACTCGCCCCATCGCATGCTCGACGATGGCGGCAATCACAAGAATTCCCAGCGCTGCTGACGCGACGAAAGCCGGCGAAGTCATCGCCCGCTGCCGTGAATCAACATGAATGAGTGGCTTGTCGTCCATGTCAAATATGATGCCACCGTCGCCAACCACGTTATCGAGCACACAAGGTTCGCACTATCTTACCATGCTCAGTGGCTTGAGCCTGATAAATGGCGGCTTCCGCTCAGAGAAATCATGTTTGCGCTTCAGAAGAACTAATGCTCAAGAGCTCTTGAAACCAAAGCTCATTCCGGAGCTTTTCAATTCACGCTCATCCAACAATTCTCTGCGCGACTTGTAGTGCGATTGAGCAACCTTTCCCTGGCGATGGAGGCATTCATGTCACGACGATCTTTGTGGTTGGCTGGCGTATTGGCTTTGGCGTGCGCGGGGCCGGTGTTTGGCGCGGATATGGATTCGCGCAGCGCGGCGATTCTCACGCCACAGCCGGCGGCAAAGCCGCGCATCAACGGGGCGCGGGTGTATGGCGAGCGGCCGGGCCGACCGTTTCTGTATCATGTGCCGACGACGGGGCAGCGGCCGATTTCTTTCACGGCGAAGGGCCTTCCCGATGGACTGAAGATGGATTCCTCCACCGGCACCATCACCGGCAATGAAAAGCAGCCGGGCACTTATGCGGTTCATGTCGAAGCCAAAAACGGGCAGGGAAGCGACTCGGCCGATTTGAAGATCATCATTGGCGACACGATCGACCTGACGCCGCAGATGGGCTGGAATAGTTGGAACTTCTTTCATCGCTCGATCACCGATGCGAAGGTTCGGGCGGCGGCCGATGCAATGGTTTCCAGCGGACTGGTCGAGCATGGCTGGACTTATGTGAACGTCGATGACTGCTGGCAGGCAGCCCGCGATGCCGAGGGGCGAATTCAGGGCAACGATAAATTCCCGGACATGAAGGCGCTCTGCGAATATGTGCACAGCAAAGGGCTCAAATTCGGCACCTATTCTTCCCCCGGCCCCAAGACCTGTGCGGGCTTCACGGGAAGCTACGGGCACGAGGCGCAGGATGTGCAAACGTATGCGCAGTGGGGCGTGGATTATGTGAAATATGATTGGTGTTCCTACGGCCAGATCGCGCCAAAGCATTTGGAAGATCTTTATTGCGAAGCGCTTCCGAAGGATGCCGACCAGATCAAGCAAATCATGAAGGAACAGGCTGCCCTTCCACGCGCGAGTCGGCGCAATCCGCTGACTGCCGAGCAGCGCGCTAAGGCAACGGAGCTGCGTAAGAAGCTGGATGCGATCCTTCAGCAGCTTGGGCCGGAAAAACGCCAGGCGATCGAGGTGCAGGTCGATCAGCAGCCGTATCGGCTCTTCGGTCAGCTCCTGGAAAAGGCCGATCGCGACATCATCTTCAGCCTCTGCCAGTACGGCATGGGCGACGTCTGGAAGTGGGGCGATCAGGTCAACGGCAACAGTTGGCGCACCACCGGCGACATCCAGGCCAACTGGGCCAGCATCGAGCGCATTGGTTTTCGGCAAAGCGATATCGCGCAATATGCCAAGCCGGGCCACTGGAACGATCCGGACATGCTCGAAGTGGGCAACGGCAATCTCACGCCCGATGAAATGTACACCCACTTTTCGCTCTGGTGCATGCTTTCTTCGCCGCTGCTGATCGGCTGTGACATGAGCAAGATGGACCCGCTGACAGTCAGCATTTTTTCCAACGACGAAGTCATCGCAGTCGATCAGGATGCGCTGGGGCACGAAGCGACTCGCCGATCGCAGGATGGCAAAGTCGAAGTCTGGGCCAAGCCGCTGGCGGATGGATCGATCGCGGTCGGCCTATTCAATCGCGGATCGGACGATGCGCCCGTCGCCGCGCGCTGGGCCGACCTGGGCATCAAGGGCAACCATTCCGTCCGCGACCTTTGGCGGCAGAAGGATCTGGGAAAATTCGACGGCTCTTACCAAGCCACCGTGCATCGGCATGGCGTGGTGCTGCTAAAGGTCAGCGCGGACTGAATTCCCTGGGCTGATCGATCACGCGCACGCAGACCGTCGGCGGCTGAATCGTCGGTAGGGCGTCGATCACTTTCAGCGCCGCCCGGATTGCGCCTTCGCGGGCCAGGTGCGTTGTGATCACCACCGGCACAAACTGCGACGCATCCGATTCCCGCTGATGAATCCCCGACAGGCTGATGCCATGCGCGCCCAACGCGTGCGCGACCTCCGCCATGACCCCCGGCACGTCGCGCGCCGTAAGACGCAGATAATATCGTGACTGAAGTTCCTCGATCGGCAGCATCGTTGCGCGTCGCGCGGAATCGGGGAAAATATTGAGCCGCTTGAAGAGCAGGGGAGTTGTGCCGGTCGCTACGCCAACCAGATCCGCCACCACCGCACTGGCAGTCGGCATCTGCCCAGCGCCGCGACCATAAAAAAGGGCGTGGCCGAGCGCATGTCCATACACGCTGATGGCGTTGAAGCTCCCGCTCACTTCGGCGAGCACGTCGTTGCTATGGACCAGCGTCGGATGAACGCGCAGCGCGATGCGCCCATCCTGTGCGCGCTCGCCAATCGCCAGCAACTTGATGACGTAACCGAGTTCACCGGCAAATTGAATGTCGGTTGGATGCAGCGCGCTGATGCCTTCGACGAGAATATCCTGTTCGGAGAATTGGGCGTTGAACGCCAGTCCCGCGAGGATCGCCAGCTTCTGGGCCGCATCCCGCCCAGAAACATCCAGCGTCGGATCGGCCTCAGCGAAACCAAGCTTCTGCGCCTCTTCCAGCGCGTGAGCGTAGGTCCATTTGTTTTTGGTCATCCGTGTGAGGATGACGTTGCAGGTGCCGTTGACGATGCCGACGATGGCATCGATGCGATTGGCGATTAAGCCGCGCGAGAGGGCGTCGATGATCGGAATCCCGCCGCCGCAGCTTGCTTCGAATCCGATGCAGGAATTGTGCTTGCGCGCCAGCTCGAACAGTTCCGGCCCGCGCAGGGCGAGCAGGCTTTTGTTGGCTGTTACCACCGGCTTGCCGAGCTTCAGCGCCGTCTCGACCAGCGTGCCGGCGGTCGTGGTGCCGCCCATCAATTCCAGAACAACGCCGACTTTCGGATCGCTGATGGCCGCTTGAGCATCGCTGGTCAGCGGAAGTCCGGCGCTCGCATGTTTGGCCGAATCGCGCACCACGACGTGACGAATCTCGAAGCGCACGCCAATCCGCTGTTCAAGCAGATCGGCTTGCTCGCGCAGGATTTTGGCCACGCCGCTCCCGACGATTCCGTGGCCCAGCAGACAGATTCCCGTAGTCGTTACACTCATCGCGCCATTGCCCTCGAAGTGGCCGGACTTTAAAGCTGAGGTTTGCGGGAATCAAGCAGGGATTAACATCGATAGTTTGCGCTTCTGTCTCCCTCTCCCGGTACGCCGGGGGAGGGCTGGGGAGGGGGTTTTGGAAGATCAAGCGCGATTCGACAGAAGGCCCCCACCCTAGCCCTCCCCCGGATTACCGGGAGAGGGAATCAGTCACCTGCTAGCTATTGTTCATGCTCCCTTCGCGCGCTGCACCGATCCGGTGGGAGCCGCCGCGGGCTGGGCGGCGCTGGGGACTTTGTAATCGGGAATCAATTCCTGGCGGAGCGATTCAAATTCATCCTGCCAGCGCTCGGGGATGCCGCCGGCAACGAGGATGTTCTTTAAGCCGCGCACGGTGTTGGCCAGCATGTCGGCATGGGCCTTGTCGTTGCCGCCCTTGGCTAGCTCCGCGTTGCACTTGAGCAGCTTGTAGGTGCATTCCCAATAAAGATCATTTTCGGTGGTCTTGGGCCCATCGGGCGTTTGCTCGACGGTGATCGGAGAGCCGAGCTTGCGATTGGCCAATAGATCACCCAGGAGAGCCTGCGCATCCTTGTAATCGCCCAGCTCGAATTGCGTCAGAGCCAGCCCGGTCTGCACGGACGGGTCCTGGTCAGCCGGATTGATATCGCCGCTGGCGATCTTCTTCGGATCGAGCGTCTTGACGTACAGCTCATGCATCGGCGGCGACATGAGGTTCTGATAGATCTTCAGCGTCTGCTCCAGCAGGCTCCTTTTCTGCGTCGCGTCGGCGGTCATTGTGCCGGCCAGACGCTTGGTGCGTGCGTCGTAGACGACGTACGCGTAATAGTATTTCTTGATGTTCGGATCGGTGCTGTTCTTGGCCCAGTCGCCGAGGAACCCGGTCAGACGGGCTTCATTCTGCGCGACGGTGCGCATCGTGTCGGTATCGTGACCAACATCCGCCTTCACGTATTGCTTGTCGAGCTGCTCCAGAAGCTCGCGGACCAGTCCAATGCCTTCGCCGCCTTCAGTTTTGTCGAGCAGATTCACCAGAGCGCCGGTCGCCTGATCGAAATGGCCGAGGGCCATATCCGATTGCACCCGCTCAAACAGCGCTTCGCTCTGCAGCGATTTTTCCCCCGGCACACCTTTCACGATCTTGTCGAAATCAGCCAGGATCTTGAGGGCGGCTGCGGGATTGTGCTGCTCGGTGCGTGCAAGCTGCGCATACACAAGCGTCGATTGCACCGCCTTGGCGCGATCCACATCATTTTTCGATTCCGACCCCAGCCTCTTCACGTTGCCCGCGGCTTTAATCAGCTCATCGACATACTGCTTATGCTCGGCGGGCGTCGTATGCCCATCGAGCAGATCTCGCAGGCAAAGCATCGCCTTGTACTGGGCGTTCAGATACGTCGGCTCCTTGGGCGCAACGCCCAGATACCAGGGCAGCGCCTCCTTTGGATTTCCCATCGCTTGGAAATGCTCGCCCAGGAGATATCGCAGCTCGGTGTGATTGAACGGCTGCGCAACAGCCGTTTCCAGGAATTTCTGATAAAGATCGGAAAACCCGCGCGGCGCCGCCGGCATCTTCTTCATCTGGAAGACCAGAAATCCCGCGCGATCGAGAATCTGGTTGGCCAGCTTGAGATCGGATGCGTAATACTTGTGCGCATAATCGATGTAGCCATTGGCGGCATTCATCACGTCGCCCAGCCGGTCTTCCAGCGTCGGAATTACCGCTGCCGCTTCGCTGACCATTTGCGGCGTCACATCCTTGTCGCGCCCTTGCCGGCTCACCAATTCCCTCGCCGCTTCGATCGCATGCTGCATGACCGCGCGATCCGGCTTCTGCTCGTCACTCTTGTGATATTCGATCATCCCCTTGCTCATCAGCCCCTGAAGCAGCAGGGCGTTGAGCTGCGTCACGGGACGATCAGCCGGGATGCGCATCGCAAGCTGATCGTCGATGATTCCCGCCAGCTCCGGGTGATCCTTTCGCAATGCAAGCAAAACCGACTCGGCAGCCGAGTCAGCCCTCTTCTTTTCCTCGGGCGTCTTCGCTAATTCCGATTCCAGCGCATCGACACGATAGACCAGCATGCTCGCGGCGGCGTCGATGCCTTTGGTCGTCTTTTCCGCCTCGGCCGGATCCAGCTTCAGGCCCGCTAGCAGGGCCGGCAGCTTCTCCTTGTGCCATTTTTGAAGCGCAGCTAAATCCTGCTGTGCCGTCGGCAAATCCTTTCCAAGCACGTCGGCCACCGTGCTGAAATACCGGGCCTCGTATTGCTCGAAGGGATTGGGCGGCGGCTTCATTTTGCCGCTGTCGCTGATCGTGCCGGCAAAATAGCGCCGCGCTTCGCGATAGCTGCCTTTGGCCATCGTGAGCTTGCCGATCATGTTGTGGACGCGCGGCTGAACGCCGCTGTCACCATTATCGAGATCCGCCAGGTATTTGATCGATTGATCGACCAGCGCCTTCTGCTGTGGCCCGGGCGGCTCGCCCAGAGCCAGGAAATAGGCGGACATGTTCTGCTGGTATTTGGCGTTGCGCGCGATGTTATCGAGTTTTTCCCATTGATCGGCACGCGGATCGTCGCTCCTTTTGATCTGAGCCGCAATCACATTCGCCTGATCCTCGGCCAGCTTCGATGCCGCGCCGAGGAGTTTGTACGCAGCTTCGGCCACCGGAAGCAGCCGGCGCTGCGTCGCCGGATTTTCGCCCCAGTATTCGATGGTGTTGACGTCGCGATTGACTGCATCTTCCAGCATCACACCGGCAAGCTGCAGAAGCTTCTGCGGATCGCTGCTGCCGGCGATGATCACATCCACGCTCGCCGCCGCCTCTCGAAGACGCTGAAGCTTTGCGGCCGGAGTTAATGTTGATTTGGGATCGAGCAGCTCGCGAAGCCCGCCCAAAGCTCGAACAGCTTTCTGCTGATCCGGCGGCACATGATGAACTTCAAAATAGCGATCCAGAAGATTATCCAGCCCCCGGCTGGCCAGCTCACTCATGAGCTGATTGTCGCCCATGCTTTCCAGCGAAGGATTGGTTGCCGGTGCATCGGCAGCGCGGAGCGCGCTCGTCCCAAGCAGACCTGCGACTGCAGCCGCGAGAATCATCGTCGCGCCCTTGAACCTCCGCCTTTTCCCGGCCGGCACTTCTTTCATGAAAACTCGCTTGGATTCACTTGGGTTCATGATTACTGCGACGTGGCAAAGGCAACCTTTTCGAACTTTGCCTCATTGGTGGCCTGGTAGACGGCAATGAGGTATTCCCATTTGCTGTCGACGCGCGGATGCAAAATCACCTGGAGCTTGTCCGGGGCATTACCGTTGGCCAGCAATTCGGCGCGTTTGGCGGCAAGAATTTTTGTCAAGTCTTCGGGGCGGGTGACGCCTTCCGAGCCGCTCATGTGCGCGATAAAGCCGGAGCCATCGCGAAGATTATCGACGTAGATGTCGATCTGCGGATCGGGGAGTTCGCCGGGCTTGAGCTGCTTGTGGTTCAGTCCCTTGGCGCGGATCGCCTGCTTGTTCATCAGGAAGCTGCTGGCCCCGCCAAAGCTGCCGGCCAGCATCAGAAAAATCAGGATAACCATGACGACATCCACCAGGGGCGTCATGTTCGGCCCTGAATCGTAATGAACTTTTTTTGCGCCTCGAAGCTTCATGGGTTCCCATTATTCTGCGCTGATTCGTAGCACAGGCTTCCAGCCTGTGTTCTACAATTCACAGCCTGGAAGGCTGTGCTACGAGCCGATTCATCCGCTCTTGGACGCATCCTTGGTTTCGTAAGCTGTATCGCTAATGCCGGCGTTGGCGATGGTAATCAGCACCTGCTCGAGCTGGCGATAGAGCACTTCCTTGTCAGCACGGACAATGATCTTCGCTTTGCCAGGATGCGTTTTCTGAAACTCCTCGAGCACGCGCTGCAGCGGATGATCGACTGTTCCATGCAGGCGATCGTTCAGGCGGATTTCCCGCACCTTTCCATCCACCAGCGCCGTCACCAGCGGCTCTTCGACGTTCGTCGGATGAATATTGAGCGTCAGCGTGTTGCCCAAATCTTCGATCTTCGTGCCGATGATCGTGGAAGGAAGCTGAATGTCTTTGTCTTCGCCGCGCGACACGCCAATCTTGGCCACAAGCATGAAGAAGATGATCAGACACATGACGATGTCGATCAAAGGCGTCACGTTGACGCCGCTCTCCTTGATCTCGGGCATCGAATGCCGTCGCATGTCAAGCCTTCTTCAGAATCGGTAGCAGAAACGTCCAGCGGGACCCGCCAAATCGCTACGCCAGCGGAGCCGGTCCAGGCATTGGGGAAGGCATGGGAACTTTCCGTGGCACCGCGCCTGCCGGCACCGGCGCGGCCGGCTGCGGAACTGCACGAGGCGCAACGGGCTGTACTGCGCCCATCGGTCGCTCGGCGGGCTTGACCATCAGCAGCAATTCTTCGGCAATCAGCGCCCCGCGCACCGTCAGTCGATCGATGATCGTTCGCAGCCAACCGAATGCCGCAAGACACGGGATAGCGAGCATCAGCCCCAAGAACGTATGGCACAAGGCTTTGGCAATGCCCAGGGCAAGCTGCGCCGGGCTGGCATTTCCGCCGGCCTGGTTCATCGCCGCGAAGGCATCGATCATACCCAGCACCGTGCCCAGAAGGCCGAGCAGAGGGCCAAGGTTCCCGATGATGTTGAGATACTCGATTCGCCGGAACTGCTCGGCGGTCTGCTCGCCGATCGCGGTTTCCATCGCCTCTTTCATCGCGCTGAAAGCCGGAGCGCGCTTCAGAGCGGCATTGAGCGCCTTGCTCACAAAGGATGGATCAGTTTCAGTGAAGTCCACAAGCTCCTTGAACTTCCGCTGATTGATCAGGTTCTTGATCTCTTCGACGCTCGTATCAGGCAGCAGCACCGAAGCGCGGCTTCCGATGAAACCTTTGAAGATAAAGGTCAGCCCCGCGATCGACAGGATCACGATCGTGAAGAACACGAAATCCATGTTCGACAGGATCAACGAGACCAGACCTGTCGCACCGGTTGGCTTTGCCGCCGCCGCGCTATTCGCGGCGTCCTGCGCATAAGCACCGGCGGCTAGAAACGCCATGCCCAGCAGCACGGCAAGAAGAACAATGCGAAACGGAGAAGAAGCGTAACGACGCATGTTGCGCATTCCTTTGTCAGGGAAGTTTCATCAATTTCTATTGCAGAACATAAACAATCTACAGTCGGCGGCAATTCCACCAGCCTACAGGTCTTCCTCGTTCACCAGCCGGAAGGTGCCTCCGGTTTCCTTGGCGATCGTTTGCAGAAGCTGCTTGAACGCCACGTCCTTGTCGCTCTTGTCGATGAAGGCAATGGTGTTGATCTTCACCTTCTTGTCTTTGTCGAGCTCGCGAATCTTGGCCAGCACGGCATTGTTGTCCGGGAAATCGCCGTCGGTCAGAAGATAAAACAATTGCGGATGCTGACGGAAGGCCAGTTCGATTCCGGGAATGGGATCGGTCTGACCTTTGGTAACCACTTCCGACATGAACTTGTCAAATTTCCGCTTATTTTCGGGATTGGCCGGCAGGAGAACGGTGTCGAGATATTTCAGGTCGGCAGCCGACTCTTGAAAGAAGATCACGCCGAATGACTGGATCGGCTTGAGATTGTGAACGACCTTCGACAACTCCAGCTTCAGCGCCGGCATCTTCACGAGCATCGATCCCGAGGCATCGCAGACGAAGCTGATGAACCTCGCATTACCGCCGTCGCCAAAGACCGGCCCCTTAGGACCAATTCCGCCGCCGCCGGGCGCGCCAAACATGGCCATCGCGCCGCCGTCGGCTGATCCTGCGCCGGTGCCGACGTTCAGCTTATTATTGTTTGCGCCAAACGTTCCGCCAGCCGACGCATTGATCACCGCATCGGAGGTGTCGCCCGTCGCACCTGACATGGTCAGATCGACATTCGGCCCTTTCTTGTCGGCCCACTGCGGATCGGTCACGCTCGGATCCTTGTCCTGCGCGGCTTCACGAAGCGGATCGCCAAGGCCCACGTTCGGCACGCCGCCCGGCGGACCTTCCTGCGCCATCGAGGCTTCCGGAATGATCACCTGATCCTGATGCGGCACCGGATTGACTGCTTTGTAAATGCCGAACACCAGCAGCGCAAAAATCAGGATTGCCAGGTGGACAGCGACCGAGGTGACAAACGGCAACACATTCTGCACCCACGGCTGCTGCCAGAAACTGGTGGGACGAAAATGGGTTCCTTGTTCCTCAGGCGCAGGCATCGCCACTTGCTGAGCCTCCGTCGCAGGTGCAACAGCAGCTGGTGCGTCAGTAGGAGGCGGAGGATCGGGAGAAACGGGAGGCGCTGGCGGAGTTTCAACTGGGGCTTGCGGATCCATCATTTCACCTCGCGATCGCGCCATTGCCGGAAGATCAACTCATCTACATCAGCCCATCCATCCCCGGAATTACGCGTAGCGGCAGCCTGTTACTTTGGAAACCAATTCCGGGGCGCACCGCCGACCGGCCATCTTCCACAATGCAGCGAGCCAGTGCAATGCGATGCCATCTGAGGTATGCGAGCCACTACTGAAGGCCAAGTCACCAAAACCAGGCAGGACGGCAAGGCCAGAGAAACGATCGCTCCAACCGCCGAAAAAGCAGCTTCCACGTGGCTTTAAGTATAACGCAGCCGCCATGTCAGTCAATGAAATTGGGGGTTAACCTGTTGTGCGCAGATAGAAATGTCACCTCTTAGCTCAAATAGAAGTGTCACCCCAATGGCTGGGTTATTGCAGCCGGGATGGATGAACTTCGGATGTCATTGGATGAACGGATTCGGTTGGA
>Ga0134128_10001094_pt1 | contig 36153 bp, 29 predicted proteins | sample KB31754_FD_96462 | JGI IMG/M metagenome (GOLD analysis project Ga0134128, IMG submission 96462) | Terrestrial soil microbial communities with excess Nitrogen fertilizer from Kellogg Biological Station, Michigan, USA - KB3-175-4 | ecosystem: Environmental > Terrestrial > Soil > Unclassified ...
TGCGCAGACGGACTGGTGGATGCGTAAGAAGCTATGAGGTTCTGCAGTGCTGCTTTTCTTTCGGGCCATTCGTCGTCGATGATGCTAAAGACCACGGTGTCTTTGCGCTGGCCGTCGTTGCGGCAGGCAAAGGACGTGCCCGCTGTCGTCAGCGTTTTAGCAGCTTGGAATTCACGATCTTTTCCATGATCTCTTCCTTTTGGTATTTGCTGATGGGAACAGTGTACTGGGCGGTATGGAGCATATTCCCCTCGATGGAATCGATCTTATCGACGGCGATGAGATAGGACTTATGCGGCTGAACGAAGGACTGGGCGGGCAGCTTCTCCTGCAGCATCTTCAGCGTGAGATGGGTGATGATCTTTTTTTCGCGGGTGTAGATGGCGACATAGTTCTCGAGCGCTTCGGCAAACAGGATATCGGCGAAGGCGATCTTTTCGAGCTTGCTGTCGGCCTTTACGAAGATATAGTCGCCGGGGGCAGCCGGGGTGTGTTGTTGGTGGAAGTAATCGAAGGCCTTGTTCGCCGCGCGAAGAAAACGGTCGAAGGAGATGGGTTTCATGAGATAGTCCAGGACTTCGAGCTCGAAGCCCTGGACGGCATATTTTTCGTAGGCCGTCGTAAAGATCACGCGGGGTGGCGCAGGCAGTTGGCGCAGGAATTCGATACCGGTGAGATAGGGCATCTCGATGTCGAGGAAGAGCAGGTCGACGGGTTCTTTTTTCAGCAGGGAGTTCAGCTCGAGCGCGTTCTCGCAAACGCCCCTGAGTTCGAAGAAGTCGATCTGGGCGATATAGCCTTGCAGGCCTTTACGGGCGAAGGGTTCGTCGTCGGTGATGATGCATTTGATGGCAGTAGACATGGTCAGCGGTTTTGTGCCGGGTATTCGCTTTCCGGAAAATTAACGAATACCCGGCAGTTTGGCTAATGTCGGTCCTTCAGACGAGCCGCCCGTGGCGGCTCCTAATTGAAGGGTGAGTGCGGCGGTGAACGATTCCGGTGTTTTTGCCGTCGTAAAGGTATGTTTTCCGGGGTAGAGGAGTTCGAGCCGGCGCTTGAGATTTTCGAGGCCGATGCCTTTGCGGGCTTCGCCCGTGCCGTTAGCGGCCGGGATGTCAGTTGGAATACTGTTGTCCACTTGCACTTCGATGCGATTGTCTTGCACGGCGACCGAGATCTCGAGATGATAGTCGCCGCCGACATATTTGAAGGCATTCTCGACGAGTGGCAGGAAAAGCAAGGGATAGACCTGCTGGCCATCGAGGTGGTCGTCGAAGTGGGTCTGCAGCTGTAGTTTCTCCGACGAGCGGGTCTGTGCCAGCTGGATGAAGTTCTTCAGATAATGGATCTCCTGGCTCACCGGGACGGTCGCGTTCTGGTCGTAGAGCTGGTAGCGGAGCAGCTCGCTGAATTTCTCGACGCTTTTCTTGGCCGCGGCGGTGTCTTCGTCCATTTGGAAATAGATCGTGTTGAGGGCGTTGAACAGAAAATGCGGGTGGTATTGCGCTTTGAGGAATTTGAGCTCGGTCTGTAGCTGGTCGTTGGTGATCTTCTCGAGCTGGATCCTGGAGGCGATGTGGGCCTTGAGAAAGGTGTTGCTGCGGACGATGCCATAGAGGATCAGCGAGTAGAGCAGGGGAACGGTATTGATGTCGGCGACGTCCCACAACTGCAGGCCGTCGTCGGTGTTCGCCGCATAGGGGATCAACACCGCATTCTGAAAAATGAGGTCCAGCAGGATCAGGAAGAGCAGCTCCCGGCGGATACGTTTAGAGCTGAAATCGGTTGCCGGCCATTTTTTATCGAGCCAGCGGAGCATGCGGCGAAAAACATACAGGAACGCATAGCTGAAGAGGATAGTGGTTACAATGTCCAGGGTATTGATCTGCCAGTTTCGATGCCACCAGCGCATGCCGGTGACGGTGTCGAGCAGCACGCGGATGGTGAGGTAGACGAGGAGGCCGTAGATCGGCGGGAAGCCATATTTCCAGAAGGATCTCATACGCTACGAATTTACAATATGTTTTTCACGAGTGGCAGACGACGGAACACGAGGGCGCACAGGACATAAGTGGCGATGATGCACAGCACGGTTGCCAGCCCGAATTTCAGCAGCGGCAGCCAGTGAAGGTTGGTGAGCAGGCGGGTGATCGTGATGAGGATGGGGGTGTGAAAAACATATACGGCGAAGGCCGATGCCGAAAAGAACACGGCCCAGCGACCCTGGCGGTTGAATTTCTCCCGGAAAAGACCCAGGAGGCCGATGGAGATACCGGTGCCGGCGAGGGCATCGATGGCGCACATGCCGAGGCTTTGCCAGTGCCAGCCACCCTCGAAGGGGTGGAAGGATTTTGCGGAGATGTTCAGGGCGATAAGGGTGCACCAGATGGCGAGGCCGCCGAAGAGGCCGATGAAACCCCAGCGTTTGCTCGTTTTTTTGGTGAGGGTCGACAGCCAGCTATGGCGGTAGGCCAGTGTGCCGGCGATAAAGAACGCGATGTATTGGGAGAAGTAGCAGAACTGCATGTTGCAGAACGAGGTGCCCATAGGCCAGGGGATGCGTATGAGGAAGGTGGAGAGCGTGATCAGTCCCATGAGACCGGCGATGACGATGCCCCGGGGGAATGGCGTGGGACGGATGGGGCTGGCGGAGGTCCGAAGGTCGCCCGGGACAGCGGCCCGGGAGCCGAACAATGCAGAGAGCCGCGGACGGTCCGATGCAAAGACGCGCCAGCCGGCGTAGACGAGACAGAAGAACAGCAGGGCCACGCAGAACCACAGCGGGCCGGAGCCGGAGAGGACGCGGCCGTGGAGGATATAGCCTTTATAGGCGCTGAGGAAGCTTTGGTCCTTGTCATAGAGGTCAGCGACATAATAGACGGTCAGGGGTTGGATGACCAGCATGAATAGCAGGGACGGGAGGCCGAGGCGATACGCGCGGTCGCGGAGGAAACGGGCAGCGCCTTTTTTGTCATAAGCGGCGGGTACGAAATAGCCGGCGATAAAAAAGAGGAAACCCATGAAGAACGATTGCAGGAAGAGTTGGTAGGTTAGGATGGTAAGGTCTTGTGCGAGGCCGAGGTGAGCGGGTTCTTTGACATACCAGGAGCCGTGGCCGCCATAAGTGACGGCTGCGTGCATGCTGAGGACGAGCATGATCATCACCCAGCGGATATTGTCGATGAAGAGGAGGCGGGTGCCGGACGGGCGGATGTCGGACGGCGCCACGAAGGCAGCGTGGAAGCCGGACTCGCGCCCAAGGCAGAGGGGCGCGGATGGTCCGGCGGGAGAGTGGTCCGACGGAAGGGGTGTGGGCGGGGCGGCTGATTTGGGGGTGGAGAGGATTGGTTCCATGGTTGGTTTGATTTTGTTCCATAAAACTAGTCCGGGGCGTCCGCGGTGGCAATTTTCTTTGACGTATGGGCGGGAAATGGTGCCAAAAAGGCGTTTATACGTCCCACGGATGGAACGAAAATCCTGGCAAATGGAAATAAGGGGAAATCCCCATGGAAGTGGGAGAAATACGAGGGAAAAGTGTGGAATTCCTTCCACACTTTTTGAAGATTATGCTAATTTTTTTCGGTAGGGTCCTGTGGCTGCGGTTGGTATTCGTGAAGCCATAACTTTACAATGGATTCGGTGATATCGACCAGCTCGGTGAACGAGTCGGGTTTCCGGAGAAAACAGCTGGCGCCCAGTTCGTAAGAGGCTCTGCGGTCCTGGTGAAGGGTAGAGGTGGTGAGGACGATGATCGGGATCTGGCTGAATTGTTTATTCCCCCGGATCTCTTTGAGCGCCTGGAGGCCCAACATACCCGGCATGTTCAAATCGAGCAAAATCAAGGCTGGTAGCTCTATGTCCGATGAATAGAGACTGTCCAGCAAGGCTTCGGCATTTTCGATAAAGACATAGTCAATTTGTGGGTTTCTTTCAACGAAAGCATCCAAAATGATCTGTCGGTCATCCGGGTCATCGTCAACAATGTAGATAAGTCGCGCGTTACTTTTCATATAAACATAGTTAATCTAGCAGGTAGTAAAGGCCTGGGAGATTATCTTAAGGGCATGTGAAATTAATACTTTAATTTCCGTTATAAACCCCTCTACCAGAACCCTGCCAAATATATGGCGCAAGTCTTGTGATAAGAATTCCTTCAATACTCACATAAAGCAAAAATTCAATATGGTACCTTCTGCCAAGGAGACTAAAAAGAAAGCCAAACCAACTTCTGCTGCCAATGGATCATCCCACTCAACCAACGGACATGGTGCTGCCCGAAATGCCAATGGGTCGTCCCGGTCTTCCAAAGAAAAGATCTACGAAAACGATAGCCTTTTGGATGACAAGGATCTGCTCAGAATACTCTTACAGGTTCGTAATGGTAATTTCTCCGTCAGGGTGCCCATCGGCGAGGTAGGGGTAAAAGGCCGTATTTATGATACGCTCAACGAGATCATCTCGCTCAACGAGGAGATGATGCGGGAGTTTACGAAGGCCGGGAATACGATCGGTAAACAGGGGAAGCTGATGCAGCGCATCGAGGTTCCCAATGCCAAGGGGTCATGGGCCACGGGCGTCGATTCGCTGAATGCCCTGATCTCCGACCTCGTGCATCCGACCATCGAGATCGCGCATGTGATCTCCTCGGTCGCCAAGGGTAATCTCTCGCAGAACATGCCGCTGGAGATCGGTGGTCATACCTTGCAGGGGGAGTTCAGCCGGATCGCCCGGGAGGTGAATGACATGGTGAAGCAGCTGAACCTGTTCAGCATGGAAGTCACGCGTGTAGCCCGCGAAGTGGGTTCCGAGGGCAAATTGGGCGGCCAGGCCAAGGTAAAAGGGGTGGCAGGGGTTTGGAAAGACCTCACGGACTCGGTGAACCTTATGGCGGGTAACCTCACGGCGCAAGTGCGGAATATCGCCGATGTGACCACGGCTATCGCCAAGGGTGACCTTTCCAAGAAGATTACGGTGGACGTAAAGGGGGAAATTCTCGAATTGAAGAATACGATCAACACCCTCGTGGACCAGCTCAACTCGTTCAGTTCCGAGGTCACGAGGGTTGCACTGGAAGTAGGTACCGAAGGGAAGCTCGGAGGGCAAGCGCATGTACGGGGGGTTGGGGGTACCTGGAAAGACCTCACCGACTCCGTGAATGCCATGGCGAGTAACCTTACCGGCCAGGTGCGAAATATTGCGGAGGTGACCACCGCCGTGGCGAAGGGTGATCTAAGCCGCAAGATCACGGTGGACGTGAAGGGGGAGATCCTCGAGCTGAAGAATACCATTAACACGATGGTGGACCAGCTAAACTCGTTTAGCTCCGAGGTGACGCGCGTAGCCCGTGAGGTAGGATCGGAAGGGAAGCTGGGTGGCCAGGCGGACGTGCCGGGTGTCGGTGGTACGTGGAAGGATCTCACCGACTCGGTGAACATCAAGGCGGGTAACCTTACGGCGCAGGTGCGGAACATTGCCGAGGTGACCACGGCGGTGGCGACGGGTGATCTAAGCCGCAAGATTACGGTGGATGTAAAAGGAGAGATCCTCGAGCTGAAGAATACGATCAATACGATGGTGGACCAGCTGAACTCCTTCGCCTTCGAGGTGACGCGTGTGGCGCGTGAGGTGGGTACGGAAGGGAAGCTGGGTGGCCAGGCCGCGGTAGAAGGTGTAGGGGGAACCTGGAAGGATCTCACCGACTCCGTGAACGGGATGGCGGGTAACCTTACGGCGCAGGTGCGGAACATCGCCGAGGTGACCACCGCGGTGGCGAAGGGTGACCTCAGTCGCAAGATCACGGTGGACGTAAAAGGAGAGATCCTGGAGTTGAAGAATACGATCAATACGATGGTGGACCAGTTGAACTCGTTTGGTTCCGAAGTAACGCGTGTGGCCCGTGAGGTGGGATCGGAAGGTAAGCTGGGTGGCCAGGCCGACGTACCTGGGGTAGGCGGAACCTGGAAGGATCTCACCGATTCCGTGAATAAGATGGCGGGTAACCTGACCGCGCAGGTGCGCAACATCGCCGAGGTGACCACGGCGGTGGCCAACGGTGACCTGAGCCGTAAGATCACGGTGGACGTGCAGGGTGAGATTCTGGAGCTCAAGAATACGATCAATACGATGGTGGACCAGCTGCGCGGTTTCGCCTCGGAAGTAACGCGTGTGGCGCGGGAAGTAGGTACGGAAGGGAAGCTGGGTGGTCAGGCCTTTGTGCCCGGTGTCGCCGGTACCTGGAAGGACCTTACCGACTCGGTGAACGGGATGGCGTCGAACCTTACCGGTCAGGTCCGGAACATTGCCGAGGTGGCCATTGCGGTGGCGAACGGGGACATGTCCAAAAAGATCACGGTGGACGTACGCGGGGAGATCTTACAACTAAAAGAAACGCTGAATACGATGGTGGACCAGCTCCGTGCCTTTGCCTCCGAAGTGACGCGGGTTGCGCGTGAGGTAGGTACGGATGGCAAGTTGGGTGGCCAGGCCTTTGTGCCGGGTGTCGCCGGTACCTGGAAGGATCTTACCGACTCCGTAAACCAAATGACGGGTAACCTTACGGCGCAGGTGCGGAACATCGCCGAGGTCACCAAGGCGGTGGCTTCGGGTGACCTGTCGAGGACGGTGGTCATCGACGTAAAAGGAGAAATTCTCGATCTTAAGAATACGATCAACGTGATGGTGGAACAGCTGAACTCCTTTGCCTTCGAGGTGACGCGGGTGGCGCGTGAGGTGGGTACGGAAGGGAAGCTGGGTGGTCAGGCCGAGGTACGGGGTGTGGCCGGTACCTGGAAAGATTTGACGGATTCCGTGAATATGATGGCCTCCAACCTGACCAACCAGGTGCGGGGCATTGCCAAGGTGGTAACGGCCGTGGCAACGGGGAATCTAAAACAAAAATTGAGCATCGTATCACGTGGTGAGGTCGCGCAGCTCACCGATACGATCAATGAGATGATCGATACGCTGGCGTTGTTTGCCGACCAGGTGACGACGGTAGCGCGTGAGGTGGGGGTCGAAGGACGGCTGGGTGGTCAGGCGTTAGTGCCCGGGGCTTCCGGTATCTGGAAGAATCTCACGGAGAACGTGAACCAGCTGGCGCAGAACCTGACGACACAGGTGCGGTCCATCTCCGAGGTGGCGTCGGCGGTTACGAAGGGTGACCTGACGCGTACGATACGCGTAGAGGCCAAAGGTGAGGTGGAGGCGCTCAAGGACACCATTAACCAGATGATCGCGAACCTAAAGGAAACGACGCTTCGGACCCAGGAGCAGGACTGGCTGAAGTCCAACCTGGCCAAATTTACGCAGATGTTGCAGGGCCAGAAGGACCTCAACACGGTGACGCAACGCATCCTCTCCGAGCTTGCTCAGGTGGTAAGTGCGCACTATGGCGCCTTCTTTATCCTGAAACAGGACGAGGATACCCGCGAGGACACCCTCCGGCTCTTTGCCGCCTATGGCTACAAAAGCGAAAAGAATATTCCCACGGAATTTGCGATCGGCGAAGGTCTGGTTGGCCAGGTGGCCTTTGAAAAGGAGCGGATCATGCTGAGCAATGTGCCGGGTAATTATATCAAGATCAGCTCCGGCCTGGGGCGCTCGAAGCCGGCTAATCTGATCATCCTGCCCGTGTTGTTCGAGAACAAGGTGAAGGCGGTCATCGAGTTGGCATCGCTGGACATCTTCAGCGAAACCCATCTGGACTTCTTAAGTCAGCTCACCGAGAGTATCGGGATCGTGTTGAACACCATCGAGGCGAACAGCCGTACCGAAGAGCTGCTGGCGCAGTCTCAAAGTCTTGCGGGAGAGCTAAAGATCCAGCAGGAGGAGCTGCGGCGTACCAATGACGAGCTGCAGGACAAGGCGCTGTTGCTGGTAAAACAAAAGAACGAGGTAGAGAACAAGAACAAGGAGGTGGAAGAGGCGCGCCGGTCGCTGGAAGAAAAGGCCGAGCAGCTGACGCTGACCTCGAAATACAAATCGGAATTCCTCGCCAATATGTCGCATGAGCTGCGGACGCCGCTGAACAGTCTGTTGATCCTGGCCCAGCAGCTGTATGAGAATGTGGAAGGTAATCTTACCGACAAACAGATCCGGTATGCCAAGACCATCCACTCCTGCGGGGATGACCTGATCCAGCTGATCAACGACATCCTCGACTTGTCGAAGATCGAGTCCGGCTTTATCACGGCCAATTTCTCGCCGGTGCGTTTTGCGGAGATCGCCAGTTTCGTGGAAACGACCTTCAAGCCCATCTCCGAGGCCCGGCATTTGCGGTTCACCATCGAAACGGACCCCAGGCTGCCCCAGAGCATGGAGACGGATCTGCAGCGGTTGAACCAGATCCTCAAGAACCTGCTCTCCAACTCCTTTAAGTTTACGGAGAAAGGGGAGGTGAAGCTCAAGATCTACGAGGCCAACCGCAACTGGAAGCTGGGATCGATCTCGCTGGATGAAGCGCGGCAGGTGGTTGCCTTCGCCATCAGCGATACGGGTATCGGTATTCCACAGGAGAAGCAAAATATCATCTTCGAGGCCTTTCAGCAGGCGGAAGGGTCCACGAGCCGGAAATACGGCGGTACGGGCCTGGGCCTTTCGATTAGCCGCGGTCTGGCCGAACTGCTGGGCGGCACCATCGAGCTGGAGAGCGTTCCCGGCCGGGGCAGCACCTTTACCTTATTCCTGCCCGTGGAGAGCGTCACGGGTCTCATCACCAAAGAAGCGTCGGAGCTCACTGCCTATCAGCAGTTACAGCTGGGCGGGGACAGCAACGAGATCGATACCCTGTTGAATTCGCTCCGGGTCACGAACGAACAGATCGAATCGCCCACGAAGCTGAATATCGTGAACGAGATGATCAATGACGCGGGGGATGACCGGAGCAATATCCTGCCGGGCGACAAGATCGTGCTGATCGTCGAAGACGATCTCCGGTTCGGCCGGATCATCATCGAGAAAGCGCACAATCATGATATGAAGGCGGTGGTCGCCACCAACTACCTCGAGGTCTTCGATTTCATCAACCGGTTTACGCCGATGGCGATCACGCTCGACGTGAAGCTGCCGGATACGAGCGGCTGGAAGGTGCTTGACCTGCTGCGGAACGATCTCAACTACCGGCATATCCCGATCCACCTGATCTCGGGCGAAGAGAACAAGGCGCTGGCCCTGAAACGGGGGGCGCGGAGCTTCCTGCTGAAGCCGCTGGAGAACGAAGCGCTGGACGAGTTGTTTGAAGATATCCTGAGCTTCAGCAACAAGACTGCGCGGAAGATCCTGGTGGTCGAAGACAATGAGCCCGATGCATCGCAGATCCGGAAGATGCTCCAAGCCGACAATATGCAGGTTACCGTTGCTCCTACGGGGAAACATGCGTTACAGGAGAATGACATCAAGACCTTCGATTGCATCATCCTGGATTATACCTTGCCGGATATCTCGGGGATCGACCTGATCACGCAGGTGAGCGAGAACAAGAAAAGGCTCACGCCGGTGATCGTGTATTCGGCGAAGGACTTCAATAAGAAGGAGCTCTATCACCTGAACCGGAGCTCGAACACGGTGTTGCTGAAGGGCGTCAATTCGCTCGAACATTTGCTCGAAGAAACGGTGCTGCATCTGCATATCAATCACCGGGAACTGGCGCCGGAGAAACGCCGGGTCATCGAGCAGATCCGGATGAAGGATGATATTTTAACGGGTAAAAATGTGTTGGTGGTGGACGACGACGTACGTAATTTGTTTGCCCTGACGACGGTCTTCGAACGCTATAATATCAACGTCGTGACGGCAGAGTCCGGAAAGGAAGCCATCCAGATCATCAATGACGACAAACAAAAGGTCGACATGGTGCTCATGGATATTATGATGCCGGAGATGGACGGGTATGAGACGACGCAAAAGATCCGGCGCGAGCACAAGAACAATACGTTGCCGATCATCGCCGTTACAGCTAAAGCGATGAAGGGTGACCGCCAGAAATGTATCGAGGCCGGTGCATCCGATTATATCACCAAGCCGCTGAAGATCGATCAGCTGTTGAGCCTGATGCGCGTTTGGTTCTATAAATAAATTTTGTTGAAACACCCCTAGTTCATGCAACCAAAGATCATGTTAGTTGATGACCGGGAAGACAATCTGATGTCCCTGGAAAGTGTGTTGGAGCCCGACGGATACCGTTTCGTGAAGGCGGGTTCCGGTCGGCAGGTACTGAAGCACCTGCTTACGGATTTTGATTTTGCGTTGATCCTGATGGATGTCCAGATGCCAAATCTGAACGGGTTCGAGACGGCTTCGCTTATCTACGAGCGGGACCGGCTGCGCCATATCCCGATCATCTTTATTACGGCCAATAACTATGGCGAGGAGAATTTATTCAAGGGCTACCGCGCGGGCGCGGTGGATTATATCTACAAACCCGTGAACCCCGAGCTGTTGCGGGTAAAGGTGGGTGTCTTTGTCGATCTGTACCGGAAGAACCAGCGGCTGATCGCCCAGGAGCAGAAGCTGGTCGCCATCAATCGAAACCTGGAGCTGGAGATCAACGAAAGGAAGGCTTCCGAGGAAAAGGTTACGGACCTGAACAAGCAGCTGCTGGAGAATATCAGTCGCCTGGAGACCGCCAATAAGGACTTGGACCTTTTCGCCTTTATGGCTTCGCATGACCTGCAGGCGCCGCTCAGGAAGATACGGATGTTCAGCGACCGGTTGCTGGCGAGTTCCGAGAACCAGTTCAGCAAAGAAGGAAAACTGTATCTCTCGCGTATCCAGGAGGTCTCGAAGCGGATGCAGGATCTGATCAACGATATCCTGCGATTTTCCAAGATCGCCGTCGAGAAACAGAGTTTCGAAGAGGTAGATCTCAATGGGGTGGTCGCAGAGGTCTTGTCGGAAATGGAGCCGGTGATCCGGGAGAAGAATGCGCAGATCGAGCTGGATCCGCTGCCGGTGTTGCCGGCCAGTACGGTGCTTATGGGGCCTTTGTTCTCGAACCTGATCAGCAATGCGCTGAAATATGGTAAAAAGGGGGAGGTGCGTGTTCGTATCCGGTATGAGGAAGGGCCTGTGCAATCCACCGGGAACGGGAAGGAGACCGAGGTCCGTTATGGCCGGATCTATATCGAGGACAATGGCATCGGGTTCGATCAGAAATATGCGGAGCAGATCTTCGATATGTTCCGCAGGCTGCATTCGAATGCGGAATATGAGGGGACGGGCATCGGCCTGGCGCTTTGCAAGAAGATCGTGGAGATGCACCATGGGTACATTTCGGCCCTGGGTAAGCCCGGCGAAGGGGCGGTTTTTATCGTATCCCTCCCTTTAAGTGCACCACAAAAGGAATCGATTGGAAAAAATGACGAAATTAGCGGAAATACAACAAACAACTAATCCAGATAACATGCTGGCTTCCAATCTTCCCACACGGATATTGATAGTTGAGGACGATCAGGATGATTTTTTGATCATCGAAGCTTGTATCAAGGACATCCCGGATAAGAAATTCCAGATCGAATGGTGTTACAATTATGAAGAGGCGATCCAGCGGATCGGGAAGCGGATGTATGATGTTTACTTCGTGGATTATCTGTTAGGCGAGAAAACCGGCCTCGAGCTGGTGCGGGAAGCCATCGCGATGGGGACGGAGGAGCCGATGGTGTTGTTGACGGGGATCGGTAACCGCCAGGTGGATGTGCAGGCGATGAATGTGGGGGCGATGGATTTCCTCGTCAAATCGGAGATCACTACGGAGAAGCTGGAGCGGTCGATCCGGTATGCGCTGGAACGCAGCGCGTATATCAAAGCCCTAAGGGTCAACGAGCGGAAGTTCCGGAATATCTTCGAACGTTCAAAAGACGCGGTGTTCCTCACCGGCGACGACCTCGTCTTCCGGGATGTCAACATGGCCACGTGTGAGCTCTTTAAATATGGCAAGGAAGAGCTGCTGAAGATGAGCCTGTACAATCTTTTTGCGCGGAAAGAAGCGGCGCAGCTGCTGCGGGAACGGCTTTCGCAAACCGGCGAGGTCGAGGATCTCGAGGTCGAGCTGCTGACGCGGACAAAGGAGCGGCGCAACTGTATCCTGTCGATCTCTTTTCAGGTCTATGCCAATGGGGAGAACAACAACCAGGGGATCATTCACGACATCACCAATCTCAAACGGATCGAGCGGGCGACGTTCCAGATCGAGAAACTACGGTCGACGGCGATGTTGCTCAGGACGCTGGCGCATGAGGTACGGAATCCGCTCACGAATATCAACTTATCCGTAGAGCAGCTGAAGCCCGAGATCAACACCGAAGACGCAAATATTTATTTGGACATCATTGCCCGCAATTGCGGCCGGATCGATGGATTGATCTCCGAGCTGCTCGACCTGTCGCGGCCTGCGGAGATCTCCTTGCAGAAGACGGGTTTGCAGGAGATCATCGATGCTACGCTGGCGGCGGCTTCGGACCGTATCGCGCTGAAGAATATCCGGCTGGAGCTGGCCTATCCGGACAGGCCGGCGTTTGTAATGGCGGACAAGGACAAGCTGAAGATCGCTTTGTTAAATATCCTGATCAATGCGGTGGAGGCGGTGCCCGCGCAAAGCGGCGTGATCACGATCTCCATCCTGAACGAGCAACAGCAGCATTATAAGGTGTTGATCAACGACAATGGCAGCGGCATCCCCGAAGAGAATATCTCGCGCATCTTCGAGCCGTATTTTACCTCCAAGGCCAATGGTTTCGGGCTGGGTCTTGCGGCTACCTGGAATATCCTGCAGTCGCACCGTGCGGGTGTCGACGTGACCTCGCAGCTCGGCGAGGGGACGAGTTTTATGCTGACTTTTGAACAGGCATAGCACGACGCTGCTTCCCGGCGGCTTTGATGGTTCGGCTGACCGGCCGGGTCCTGGCCTAGGAGTAGGCGATCGGCTCGAGGTCGAGGATCTGGTGCAGATGATGCAGCAGGTGATTGCAGTAATCCGCGGCGAGCCATTGCATGGTCTGCGGTTCGCCTTTTCCCATGGCGCATTTTCGCTGAGCCGTTTCGGGGCCGATATTAGCCAGGACGATGGACAGGTGCCGGTTGAGCAGGGACCAGAGCCGGACGAGGTCGGCTGCGTCATACTGCTGGTAGTTGGAGCACCGCACCCAGGCATCCTGGTCGTAGCCGATAACGGGGGTGTCTTCGTATTGGGCGACGATAAAGCGGCGGATATTGTTCTGGGCCGAGTCCACGAGGTGACCCAGGATCTCCTTTTTGCTCCATTTATGCGGGTGCGGTTTCCAGGCAAAGGTCTCGTCAGAGAGGGCCTCCAGCCGGGGGGTATATATGCGGATGATCTTTTCGAGATGTTGGATGGTGGTTTGCATGGAGAGGTATGGTTTATTCCATGAAGTTATATAAATTTGCGGCCATAATAATTCATTTAGAATGAGACAAATTGCTTTTCGGGAGGCTTTGCGCGAAGCTATGAGCGAGGAAATGCGGCGCGACGACCGGGTTTTTTTAATGGGCGAAGAGGTTGCTGAATACAATGGCGCCTATAAGGTCAGCCAGGGTATGCTGGACGAATTCGGTCCCAAGCGGGTCATCGATACGCCGATCTCCGAGCTGGGTTTCACGGCGGTAGGGGTTGGTGCGGCACAGAATGGGCTTCGGCCGGTGGTGGAGTTCATGACCTGGAATTTTGCCGTTTTGGCCCTGGACCAGATCCTGAATACGGCATCGAAGATGCTGGCCATGAGCGGTGGCCAGGTGGGTTGTCCCATCGTTTTCCGCGGGCCTAACGGTTCTGCCGGCCAGCTGGGGGCGCAGCACTCCACGGCTTTCGAAAGCTATTATGCCAATATACCCGGCCTGAAGGTCGTGAGCCCCAGCAATGGCTATGACGCCAAGGGGCTGCTGAAGCAGGCCATCCGGTACGAAGAGGACCCCGTGATCTTTATGGAGAGCGAGGTGATGTATGGGGACAAGAACGAGGTTCCGGAGGAAGAATACTATATCCCGCTGGGCAAGGCCGATGTCAAGAAGGCCGGGAAAGACGTGACGATCGTCTCTTACAATAAGATGATGAAGATAGCCCTGGGCGCCGCTACGGAGCTGGAGAAAGAAGGGGTCAGCGCGGAAGTCATCGATCTGCGGACCATCCGACCGCTGGACTGGATGACGGTGCTCGAAAGCGTGAAAAAGACTAACCGGCTGGTGATCGTGGAGGAGCAGTGGCCGTTTGCTTCGATCTCTTCGGAGCTTGCCTACCGCATCCAGAAGGAAGGATTCGATTATCTCGATGCGCCGGTCCGCCGGATCACTTCGGCCGATGCGCCATTGCACTATGCGCCGAACCTGGTGGCTGCCGCGTTGCCGGATGTTCCGAGGACGGTGAAGCTGGTGAAAGAGGTGATGTATATCCAGAAATAATTTGTACGCTATAACGAAGAAAACCCGCCATCATCCTTATGAACGGCGGGTTTTTCTATTTGGAAAAGCTATGAGTTACTTGATAGCGGCCAGGGCTGTATTGAACAGCACGAGGAAACCATAGACACAACCTAACAATACACAACCAATAACAGTAAGTTTGAAGAGGACTTTGCCCGTAGCGGGCGCTTGCAGGTCTAGATTCTGCTTCATAGGGAAATTTTTTGGATTATTAATAATGTTTGGTTTTCAAATAAGAATTGGATAGTACTAAGATACGACACGCGGCCTTTTTCTGCAAGACCTTCTTAGCTTTTTCGAGAGAAACTCTTAGGGATTTGCCCGATCTCGTCGGAATGCTCAATTTTTCAATTCAATCGAAGGTCAGCCAGTAACTAATTGATATAAAATGCGATAGGCCGCCGAGCGTCGATTCCGCAGCAAGGTTTTGTTAAAGTTCGAGGTTATCGATCCCGATTTCGTGAAGCCGAATGGTGGGCGGCGGGTCGGAATGGACGGTGCACCAGGCGCAGGCATAGCCGTCGAATAGCGGCAACTCGTGCACGGCCCAGGTGTTTTTGTCGAGGGTGACGATCATCGAATGGCTGAGGTCGATGGATTGTAAAGGGATGCCGAGACCGCGACCGTCCGCCTTCAGGATACTTTCTTTAGCCGTCCAGAAGCGATAAAAGGCATGTAAGGGAGACGGGGCCTGCCAAATGAGGGCCCACTCGCTTTCCGTGAATTGCGGCTGGAAATCATCGAAGGGCAGCGGTGACAACGATTCGATGTCGACGCCCAGCGGTTTGTTGCCGCCCAGCAGACAGAGCACGCGGTTACCGGAATGAGAGAGGTTGAAGGCGGGGCCTTCGGGCAGATAAGGCTTTTGTTCCGGGGTATAGCGCAGACGGCTCCAATCGGGCTTATAGCCGGCATTTTGCAGCGCCAGGCGGAGGAGGAGCTTACCGAGCAGGGCGGCGTGCCGGTCTTCCCAATTGCGGAATCTGGTGACCTTTTGTTGGAAGACGGGAGGAAGATGGGTGAGCAGGGAGCCGAAGACCGCATCGGGCAGAGGGCTGCGATATTCGGTGGCATAGAGATCAACGTTCATATATCCGATGCATTTCCTAAATTTGAATCATATGTCGAATATACTAATCATTGATGACGAAAAGGCAATACGTAAAACGCTGAGTGAGATCCTAAGCTACGAAGGTTATAAGATCGATGAGGCCGGCGATGGCGAGGAGGGTCTGAAAAAGGCAAAAGAGAAGGAGTACGATGTTATTCTATGCGATATCAAGATGCCCAAGCTCGATGGGATCGAGTTCCTCGAGAAGGCCAAGGAGATGAATCCCGATATGCCCATCATTATGATCTCGGGGCATGGAACCATCGAGACGGCGGTAGAGGCGGTCAAGAAGGGCGCATATGATTATATCTCCAAACCGCCGGACCTGAATCGTTTGCTGATCACCATCCGCAATGCGATGGACAAGACGACATTGGTGGCCGAAACGAAAGTATTGAAGCGAAAGGTCAGCAAGGTGCAGGAGATCGTGGGCTCTTCGACGCCTATCCATAAGATCAAGGAGACCATCGAGAAGGTGGCGCCTACGGAAGCGCGAATTTTAGTAACCGGTGAGAACGGGGTGGGAAAGGAGCTCGTGGCCCGCTGGGTGCATGAGAAAAGCAACCGCGCCGGTGGCACGCTGGTAGAGGTCAACTGCGCTGCGATCCCCAGCGAGCTGATCGAAAGCGAGCTTTTCGGTCATGAAAAGGGGTCGTTCACCTCGGCGGTGAAACAGCGGATCGGCAAGTTCGAGCAGGCCAATGGCGGAACGCTTTTTCTCGACGAGATCGGAGATATGAGCCTCACGGCTCAGGCCAAGGTGTTGCGGGCCCTGCAGGAGGGTAAGATCACGCGGGTGGGGGGCGATAAGGACATCAGTGTGGACGTCCGGGTGATCGCCGCCACCAACAAAGACCTGCTGAAGGAGGTCGACGAAAAGAATTTCCGGCTCGACCTTTATCACCGGTTGAGCGTCATCATCATTCATGTCCCGTCGCTGAACGAACGAAAGGACGATATCCCACTTTTAGTTGAACGGTTCCTCGCCGATGTCTGCGGGGATTACGGCATCGCCAAGAAAACCATCGATGACGATGCAATCCAGGCGTTGCAGCAACATAACTGGACGGGGAATATCCGCGAGCTGCGCAATGTCGTCGAGCGGCTGATCATTCTATCCGGAAAGACGATCACAAGGGACGATGTAGAGAATTATGTGTTGCCGAAAAAGTAGGACATGCCGACGGTGTATTGCATTAGCGGGTTAGGGGCCGATCATCACATCTTCGATGGGTTGGATGTTCCGGGGGTGCGCTGGGTGCATCTGTCCTGGCTGATGCCCGAGGGGGATGAAACGCTGGAGGCGTATGCACGGCGGATGAGCGCGGGGGTGACCGATGCGTCGCATGGGCCGGCGCCGGCTGGGGATGCGTCGGGGGCCCCGGAGGCTGGCCCGGCTGCGGAGGCTGCGCCGGTGTTGCTCGGCGTTTCCTTTGGCGGGATGATGGCCATCGAGATCGCCAAACTGTTTCCGGCCGCCACGGTGATCCTGGTATCGAGTATCCGGCACTGGCGGCAGCTGCCGCTTCCCATTAAAATGACTGCGCATCTGGGCCTGGGCAAATGGACGCCGCCCGCCAATCTGCGTTGGCTGGCGCCAATACAGGATTATTTCCTCGGTGTCGAGACCCAGGCGGATTCGCGGCTGGTGAGGGAATACCGGGGGAATGTCGACCCGCATTATCTGCAATGGGCCATCCGGCACATCGCTTCCTGGCAAAACGTATGGCAGCCGGCCGCTTTGTACCAGATCCACGGTAGCAGGGACCATATTTTCCCGTTGAGCCTGGTGGAACCGACGCATGTGGTCGAAGGCGGCGGGCATTTGATGATCCACAACCGGGGGGCGGAGATCAGTAAGATATTGATTTCCATTTTGGGGAGCCAATTAATCAGTTAAATTTGCCGATATTCCGAGAAGCCGCCCTGGCGGCATTGCCCGAACATCTAAATTCAAAGCTTACATGGACGCTCACCAGATTGCCGTTATTAGTCTGATATCCCTGATCTTATTTATCCTGCCCGCTTTTGGCGCTTATCTTTTGTTCCCCAAGGCCGGCCAGCCTGGCTGGAAGGCCCTTATTCCGGTGTTGAATACCTATGAGATGCTACGGATCGCGGACCGGCCGCTGATCTGGTTCTTTCTGCAGTTCATCCCGGTGGCGGGCTGGTTCATTACGCTCGGGTTACTGATCGAATTCATCAAGACGTTCGGACGATTCAAATTCTGGGAGCATACGTTGATCGTGCTGACGCTGGGGTTATATCTTATTGTGATCGGAATGGACCCCAAGACGCGGTTTATCGGCCGCGAGGGGGTCAGGAAATATAAGAAATCGACGGCGCGCGAATGGATCGATGCCGGGGTGTTTGCGGTGGTAGCCGCGACGCTGATCCGAACTTTTGTCTTCGAAGCCTATACCATCCCCACAGGATCGATGGAGAAGACGCTGCTGATCAATGATTTCCTTTTTGTAAGTAAGTTCAGCTACGGCCCGCGGATCCCGAATACACCGTTGTCGATCCCCTTCGTCCACAACACCATGCCGATTACCAATGGCAATTCTTATGTCGAATGGATAAAGATCCCGTATACGCGATGGTTCCCCAGTCCGGTGAAGCGCAACGATGTAGTCGTGTTCAATTTTCCCGAAGGCGACACGGTGATCAATCTGCCGGAGTACCAGAGCCTGCGGCCATACTATGAGGTCTGCCGGGAGCTAGGTCGCGGCAATATGGATTCGGGCCGGCAGATCGTGCTGGACAATCCGGATCAGTATCCGCTGGTGCTGCGGCCTGTAGATAAGGAGGAGAACTATATCAAACGCTGCACAGCCATTGCGGGCGACACGCTGCAGATCAAGAACCAGGTCTTGTGGATCAACGGCAAGGCCGTGCCTTTTCCAGCCGAGTCCGAGACCAATTATACTGTAGTTACCAAGGGTCAGCAGCTGGACGAGCAGGCGATGAAAGATCAATACGACGTCGACATCACCAAACCCGAAGAGTTCCAGACGACGGGGATGGCGAACCAATACGATATCCTGCTTACCTGGGCGGCGCATCAAAAGATGGTCAAGAGTGGGTTGGCGGTCAGCATCACCCCGGATATCGACAGCCAGGAAATGGTTTGGCCTTATACACCGACCTCGACGTGGACGCGGGATAATTTCGGGCCGCTCTGGATCCCTGCCAAGGGCGCCACGCTGACGCTGACACCGCAGAATTACCCGATCTATCAACGGGCTATCCGGGTCTATGAGCACAACGAATTCGAGCTAAAGGACGGGAAGTTCTGGCTCAACGGGCAGCCTGTGACGCAGTATACCTTCAAGATGAATTATTACTGGATGATGGGGGACAACCGGCATGGATCGCAGGACTCCCGCTATTGGGGTTTTGTGCCCGAGGACCATGTGGTAGGTGAGGCCGCGCTGATCTGGATGAGCTGGGATCATGGCGTGCGGTGGAGCCGGTTATTTAAGAAGATCAAGTAAACACTCGAATACCCTGGTTTATGAAATGGCTAACCCTTACACCGGCGCTGCTGCTGTCGCTATCCCTTTGTGCGCAGAAGCCGGTGGCTAAACCCAAACCTTATGCGCAAGTCGACCTCCTTGCGTTGAAGCTGCCGGATTCCTTATCGCGCACGGTGGACGGGATCGCCGGGTATGTCAATGCGCATTTTACGACTCCCACCGAAAAGACGCGGGCGATCTTTATCTGGATCGCTGAAAAGATCGATTATGATGTAGTCAATATGTTCGCCTTGAATTTCTATGACGACCCCGCTGAAGAGGTCGCAAAGCCTTTGCGTACGCGGAAGGGCATCTGTGTGAACTATGCCTCGCTCTTTACAGCGATATGCAACGCGGCGGGTATCCGGAGTGTCGTGGTGCAGGGGTATACCAAAGAGCGGGGATTTGTGGGCTTTATCCCGCATGCGTGGAGTGCGGCGGAGGTGGACGGAAGCTGGTGGCTCTTCGACCCCACCTGGGGTTCCGGTTATGTGGAGAACAATGTGTTTGTACGAAAGATCAATGAGGCCTATTTCAAGGCAATGCCGGAGACGTTCATCGCTACCCATATGCCTTTCGATCCTTTGTGGGAGTTCCAGTATTATCCGGTGACCACAGAGGATTTCTTCAATGGCAAGACCGCTGTCGACAAGTCGGGGCCTTATTTCAATTATCCTGATTCTATAAAGGTTTATGAGGGGGAGGATAGTGTAACCCGTGAGACGCTCGCCGCGAACCGGATCGAAAAGAATGGAATTCGCAATTCGGCCACGGCCGATATGATCCGGCATCTGCGGGTGGATGTCGAGAACCACCAGCGGCAGACGGAGTCGGACCGGCAGAACAGGGTCATTGATTCGTTCAATCTCGCGTCGAGGACCTTTAACCAGAGTGTCACGCTGTTCAATGCTTTTATCGACTACCGGAACGACCAGTTCAAGCCCACGCGGCCGGATGCGGAGATCCAGCAAATGCTGGACAGCGCGGAGCGGCGGTTGTTCGCCGCGAAGGCGCAGGTTTCGGCCATTGTGCTGCTGCCCGCCGACACCCCGCGGCTAAAGCAGCCGCTGCAGCAGCTCACCGCAGCTATCGCGCAGGCAGAGCCGCATTTCCGGGAGTCGCAGGAATGGCTGACGAAATATTTCAGCAAGGGGAAGTTAGGGAGAAAGACCATGTTTTATAAATTTTCCTGGTTGTAAATCGGTGGTTATGCAAAAAGAATTTACGCTTCACTATGAGGAATACGGCTCAGACCGTGAACTCGCGCCGGGTGACGCCGAACTGTTGCAGACGGCCCGGAAAGCCACCGCGCATGCCTATGCGCCGTATTCGCATTTCCAGGTGGGGGCGGCTGCGCGGCTGGCGAATGGTGTCCTCATTACGGGCACCAACCAGGAGAATGCCTCATTCCCTGCCGGCATCTGTGCGGAGCGGACGTTGTTGTCGGTGGCCGGTGCACAGCATCCGGGAGTGCCTATCGAGACGCTGGCGATAAGTTATCACAATGAAAACGGGGTGAGCGACCGGCCTATTTCGCCTTGCGGCATCTGCCGGCAGTCACTGCAGGAATTCGAGCAGCGAACGGGGCGGCCGATGCGGGTGATCCTCGGGGGAGAGACGGGGAAGGTCATCGTGCTCGAGCGATCCGGGTTGTTGCTGCCTTTTGCGTTTTCGGCGGATGAGTTGCGATAGCCTGCAAGCAACATCACACTGCGACCATACCGCAGTGCTCTGCCAAGCAACCCTGCATGCCTATGCGCCGTATTTGGTTTCGGGCAGGGATGGCTACGATAGCCGGTGCAGCGGCGTAACATTTTAATATTTCTATTTTTGTTTTATTTTGGTTATTATTGTTGTCGAGTTTTTTCTACAAGTTCGATCCCGATATCCAACCTAACCCCAGGATGCGGTTGTGATCGATAGCAGGCATAAGTAGCTAAAAGTTTAGTAGATGATCGTGCCTTATCCAGAAAGACGCTCGGGCTTTTCCCGTCAACAGAATATTCGAACGGCGAACTAACGATCTTTGATCTTTTGCTGAAACAACGGCAAGGAGGTGTTTGAGATCAACGGTGACGCGCATATGCTAATGCAAAAACCTTCCGGCATGCATGGACAAATTACTACATAGCATTTTTCAATAAAACTCCTTATCACATTTACATAAAACAACAACAAGTTTTAAAAGTTTTTTTTAGTTGACAGATTTACTGTACTTTAGTTATGGACAATAACAATATATGAATAGCACCGTTACCGTGTGACTATTTCGTTCTACCCTTTGGAAGGCTATCCGAATCTTGATTATTTAGCAGGTTAAGTACGCTCTGTTGGTTACCTGGTTTGTTTAAAGACCCAGGTTGGCTCTTTTTTTTGCAAGATGTGTGTACCTTTTAACTACCAACGTATGATATCCAGACCTGTCCGCCTAGCCATTGTCGACGACCACGTTCTATTCAGAAAAACACTAAAAAACTACCTGGCCGAACACAAGAATATTACTGTCCCCATAGACACCTCCAATCTTCCCGATCTTACAAATAGACTCAAAGGAACTCCTATCGATATATTGGTGATAGAAATCATTATACCGGATATCAATATACGCGATACGTTGTATGGAATGCGTAATGAGTATCCCGGAATTAAAATACTGGCGCTCTCTACTAATAATGACCCGGAATACGTTAGCAATCTCCTGGATGCGGGCATCTATGGATATATCTCGAAAGCAGACGAACCGGAAGATCTATTGGAGGCCATAAAGGCCATCTCTGAAAACCGGATATACCGAAATCTGATCCTGACAGAGGCGCTTTACTGGAATAAGCAAAAGAATAAAGGGGATTATGCCGACCCCTCCCGTACGGTTTTAAATGAACGGGATAAGAAGATCCTCCAGCTGATCTGGGAAGAAAAAAGCAATAAGGAAATTGCAGATGATCTTTTCCTGGGGGTCCGGTCTGTAGAAAAGATCAGGCAGGACATAAAGGAAAAAATAGGCGTTCGGTCTACCGTAGGCATATTGAAATATGCCATCACTGAAGGTATCATAGGGATAACAGCTCCAAGGTCTCAATTACACAAATAGCGTAAAAACCGAAAATCGAATTAGTATTTTTGCGTCGTAATTATCCGTTTTTTTTAAATTACTTTGTTTCCGTCGATCAGTATTGATCATTCTCCGGTTTTCATCCTCCAGCAGTAAGTTGTTACTTGCATTAGCGATAGCTATAGATTGCATGCATCCTTTGGCGCATCACTTCACTATGCCCTCGATGTAGTAAAGGGATCAAGAAAGAATCTTCCTGTTCGAAGACTATAAATAGAATTTATATGAATAAATTCCGTGAGGGATGGTATGTGGTTTATACGAAACCACGTCATGAAAAAAAGGTTGCGACCCGGTTGTCCGAAATGGGAATCGACTATTTCCTGCCCACGACAAAAAAACTAAGGACATGGAGCGATAGGAAAAAGTACATTGACGAGCCGATCTTTCCTTCTTATGTATTCGTATTGCTCAAAGACAAGCAAGGATACTTCAACAGTCTCGAGGCAGAAGGCCTGCTTTATTATATACGCTTAGGAAAAGAGATCTCCCGGGTAGATGACGTGGTCATTAATAATATCCGGCTGTTGGTGTGCAATGGAAAGGCGGTAGAGCCGGCAACAGCAGATTTTCGGAAAGGGGAAAATCTCGTCATCAGTACAGGCCCATTGACCGGCCTTGCCTGTGAGGTGATCAGTTATAATGGCCGGCAAAAGATACTTGTAAGGGTCAATTTGTTGAACAGAAGCCTGATCGCAGATGTCCCTGTTTCGGTCCTACAGCCCGCATAGCTCTCCTTATTATATCTTAAATCAGATCCCAAAAGATATGGATGCTTCACTTACTGCGATCAGTCGATTGATCGGCAACACAGGTATGCATAAGTTGAACCTTCCCTTTTGTCTTTACGCAAAACTGGAGTTTCAGAATTTATTTGGAAGTATTAAAGACCGGCCGGCGCTTTTTATCCTGCAACGGGCTTTGGAAAAAGGCCTGATAGATCAGGATACCATCATTATAGAATCTACCTCCGGGAATTTTGGGTTGGCCCTGGCTGGCATCTGCCGGTCCATGGGGATCCGGTTCATTTCGGTGATAGATCCCAATATATCCAGACAAAAGGAGCAGCTGCTGCGGCTGATCTCTTATAAGGTGATAAAAGTAACGGAGAAAGATGAAACCGGCGGTTATCTTCTGAGCAGGATCAGAACCGTGAAGGAGTTTATGGCAAAGACAGCCAATTCGTTCAATCCGAACCAATACGAAAATCACGACAACTATCTTTCTTATTATTATACCCTTGGAAGTGAAATATGCACCAGCCTCGATAGGCTCGACTATGTTTTTGTAAGTGTAAGCTCCTGCGGAACCCTTATTGGGTTGTCCAGGAGATTAAAGGAGAAGTTTCCGTCCGTCAGGATAGTTGCTGTAGATATTGAGGGATCAATGATATTCAGCGATAAAATAAAGACCAGGAAGATCTCGGGTATAGGGGCCAGTATGCGTTCCCCTTTGCTGGATCTGGCGGTGTTCGATGACGTCCTTATCCTTTCGCAGGAGGAAATTGCGGAAGGCTGTCATGAATTGCTTATGGAACAATCGCTGTTCCTTGGTCCTTCATCGGGTGCTGCCTATGTGGGTGCAAAAAGGATCCTGCAATCACAGGCAGAACCGGAAAGTGTATCCTTATTCATTGCGCCGGATCATGGGGTTTCGTATCTGGATAATGTCTATTCGAAAGAATGGCTGGATAAAAATGTCATCAATATAAAGGAGAAGCATGAAGTATTTGAATGAACAGGATATTTCATCGATGGGCATCTCCTGGGACCGGATCATAAGTGCGGTCGAGGATTGTACCCGGATCATGGAAGGAAAGGATTATAGCCAACCCGTCAAGCCCTATTTGCGGTACCATGATCAAAAGAACAGGATCATTGCCATGCCTGCGTTTGTAGGTGGAAACTTCCAGGTGGCCGGCATCAAATGGATTGCGAGCTTCCCCGAGAATATCCGTAAAGGGATTGCCAGGGCGCATTCGGTGGTTATATTGAACGATGCGGAGACAGGTATACCCCTGGCAGTCATCAATACGGCTTTGCTAAGCGGCATCCGAACGGCATCGGTAACCGGGTTTGTAATAGAAAAATATCTCTGTTCGCAGGTGGACCGGCAGGAGAAAAAATTCAATTGCGGGATCATCGGAATGGGTCCCATAGGCCAATTGCATCTGAGAATGTTGCTGCAACGGTTTGGAGAGGCCATTGGAGCGATACATGTTTATGACATAAATGGTGTGGCCCCTTCTTTGATCGAGAAGTATTCCGGTAGGAATAAGGTCATTGTAGAGGACAACTGGGGAGACGTATTTGACAATGCCGATATTTTTATTACCTGTACCGTTTCGACCCGGCGCTATATCGATAGGGCTCCCAGGAAGGGCGCGCTCTATTTGAATGTTTCCTTGCGGGATTTCCACCCGGAATTCCTCCGGAATGTAGACCAGATCGTGGTAGATAATTGGGAAGAAGTATGCAGGGAGAATACTGATATCGAGCTGGCGCATAAAGAATTTGGCCTTCAGCGGGCGGATGTCCTGGAGATCGGCGACCTGCTCGAAGATCGGAAAAGCGCCTGGCGGCCGGGCGCCTCTGTCATGTTCAATCCAATGGGGATGGCTGTATACGATGTGGCCGTCGCGAGGTACTATTATGACTATGCTGTCCGGGAACAGCTGGGGACCGATCTCTCCTGAACCTTACCTTTTATCCTGATAATATATGAATAAGCATGCGGTGGATCTCATACAGCATGAATTCCTGATAAGTCAGCAGGACAGAAATCGAATTATCGGGCATCGGTCCTTTGTGGTATGGTTTACCGGTTTGTCCGGAGCCGGTAAGTCGACCCTGGCCAACGCCATCGAGACCAAGCTGTATCATACCGGTTGTATGACCTATGTGCTGGATGGAGATAATATCCGGAAAAGATTGAATGCCGATCTGGATTTCTCTGAAAAAGGCCGCAAGGAGAATATCAGAAGAGCGGGAGAGGTTTGTAAGCTCATGGTCGATGCCGGCGTGATAGTGCTGGCGGCATTTATTGCTCCTTTTCATGGGGATCGGGATCAGCTCCGTGACCTTTTAGGGGAGGATTATGTGGAGATATATATCAGATGCCCCATAGACGTGTGCGAACGCAGGGACGTAAAAGGGTTTTACAAAAAGGCCCGGGAAGGAAGGATAGATAACTTTACCGGAATAGTCTCTCCTTATGAGGAGCCTCGAAATCCAGATCTGACAATCGATACCGACGTACTCAATATACATGAATCTGTCGATCGCATTTATGAATATATCTATCCCAAACTGTTACTAGCATGAACAGCCTTTCTTTTATCAGGGAATACCTGTCTATACAAAAAAAGCATCGTGAATATCGGAAATACGTTGTCCCTTTTATAGAAAAGAACAAGGGAAATGTTTCCGAACCGGATCTGAGCAGGACTATTTCTGTTTTCTCCAACCCCCGTGGCGGTTCCACGTGGTTAAGCGATCTGTTCTCGACCCTCCCGGATAGTACGGTCATTTGGGAGCCTATGAACATTCAGAGCCCTTATCCCGAGTTACAGCACGTGTCTTTTTGCTGGAATCAATTTATTCCGGAAGAAGAGAACTGGCCGGAGGCTGAGCAGTTCTTTAAAAAATTATATGGAAAGAAGATCGAGGCGTTTCGGCTGTATGCGGTCAATAAAAAAGTAAAGAGAATACCGGCTGCCAATTATTTTATATTCAAGTTCGTGGGAGCCAATATGTTCATTCCCTGGTTGACAAAAAGAATGAATATCCGGCCCGTGTACATGGTTAGGCATCCCTGTGCTGTCATCGCGTCTCAATTGCGATATCGGCACCTGTTCGATGATGTCATAAAGAATCCCCGGAATTCCTTCCCGAGAGGGCGATACAATGATGAATTGCTGGAACTCTATAAAGATATCTTTGACAAAGTAAATACCCCGGAGGAAAGGCTTGCTGCGGAGTGGGCTATTACCAACGTGATCCCCATTGCGAATCCGGCCAACGATCTGAGATGGATCACTGTTTCTTATGAAAGGCTCTACAAATGTCCGGAAGTCGAGATCAACAGGATGTTTGGCCGGTTGAAGATTGCGCCTCCCGAGGATATCTATTCCCTTGTTCGCAAGGCCAGCAGCACCGCTATCAATAAGTCATCCGGTTCTATAAGTTCCGGGAAGCAACTGGACTCCTGGCGGAATCAACTGTCAAGCCGGCAAATAAGCTCCATCTTGTCTATAACAAAGGAGTTTGGTGCGGACTTCTATGATGATTCTTCCGATCCGGACTATTCAAGAATTTATAGATGCTGATCCATGTCCGTTATTCTTTTCGCCATCAATACCTCGCTGAGTCACTTTTACTCGACCTTTTGGCTATCCAGGCAGTTAAAGCAAAAGGGTCATCGGATCATCTATCTTGGGGCATCCGATGAAAGTGTAAGGGAAGAAGTAAAAAAATACCGGGACCTGGTCGAATCCAGGGGGTTCGAGTTTGCAGAACTGGAATTCAATGAATTGTTGTCCAGGAAGGAAAATGACCTATTTGGCAGGAAGGATATCTTTCTCTTCCAAATGGAGGTCTTTCAGAAGCTGATCTGTGAATACAAACCCGATGCTGTCTTTTTGGATGCGTTCCTTAGTGATCTCGCGATCATTTTGAACAAGTTCAATCTTAGGGTCGTTATACTTCAGACCATGCTTTGTCTCGATAGGGGGCCGTTCGTTCCGCCCATCAATTCGAACTATATCCCTAAGAAAAAGGGTCTTCGGGAATACTGGCAGATCCAATGGGAGTGGAGAAAACTATTCTTTCGCAGATCGTTAAAGAATCTACTGGCAACCATCTATCTTCTGGGCGATGATCTGAACTCGCAATTAAGAAGGATAGCAAAAGAGGGTGGGCTCGCATCCGGACAGATCTTTAGAAAGCGTCCTTTTACCATTGGTATAAAAAAGATGCCGGAGCTTCTGTTGTCGGCAAAGGAGCTGGATTTTGAACGAGCGTCGACACCGGATAATTATTTTTTTATAGGTCCGATGATCGACATGGCGCGCGAAGAGCATTCGGAACCGGCGTTCGACTCCTTTTTCCAGTCGCTAAGCTGTAGGGTATACGACAAGCTGGTCTACTGTTCGCTTGGAACAATGGCGACGGAACATAACGATCATTGTATCTCCTTTTTTCAGAAGGTTATCGATGTCTTTACGAACAGGCCTGATGATGTACTGATCTTGTCGATAGGCAGGATCGATAAGAGCCGGTTGGTATCCAAGGCAACAAACATACATATCTTTACTTCTGTACCTCAGATAAGGGTATTGAAGGCGGCCAACCTGATGCTTACTGCCGCCGGGATCAATTCGATCACCGAATGTATGTTATTGGGTGTACCGATCATCGTTTACCCGCTGAATCCCGAATGGGACCAGAATGGCAATGCCGCCAGGGTGGTCTATCACCATATAGGAGTAAGAGGTGATCTGTCCGGAGATACGGTTGCCGAGATCGACAGGAAATTGAAGTTTGTGCTGAGTGACAGGAAAATAAAGGAGAATGTTCGCCGGATGCAGGAAGTCCTGGTAAAAAAGAATGTTTCGCCGGGCAGCATCGATACAGTAGAATCCTTGTTATGAAATTCCCGTTTAGAAAAACATTGCCCGACAAAGCCAGCGTGCCGGATGTGAAAGTGCTTCGAAAAGGGATGAAGGAATCCTCCTTTGTATTCTCCTACGTCCGAAGGTATTGGAAGCATTTGTCTGCAGGGATATTCTTTGTAATGCTGTCTGGTATGCTGGCAATCGTATTCCCATATATGCTGAAACAAATGATCGATACGTCCGTATCGATCCAGGGGAAAAAAGTATCGCTGGGCCCGATGAATATCCTGTATATTATTATTGCGCTCCTTTTCTTACAAATGCTCTGTTCCTTCCTTCGGGTCTATTTCTTTACGTTTGCCGGCGAGCATTCGCTGGCGGATCTCCGGAACGATCTGTATAAACGGCTGATACAGATGCCGATGCTGTTCTTTTCGAAAAGAAGGGTAGGAGAGCTCTCGAGCCGTATCAGTGCGGATCTCAATCAAATACAAGATGGGATCGTACTGTTGCTGGCGGAAAGCCTCAGGGGGGCCGTTACCTTGCTGGTTGGGGTGGGTTTTATCTTTTTTATCAATTTCAGACTATCCTTATTGATGTTGACAGTGGTTCCGTTCATCATACTACTGGCGATGTCGACCGCAAAAAAAATAAGGCGGTTGTCTATGATAGCCCAGGATCAATTGAGCGATTCGAATATCATTGTCCAGGAGACATTGCTTGGGATCTCCAATGTAAAGGCCTATACCAACGAGAAATTTGAAGCCAATCGGTTCCGGGAGTCTGTCGCCAGAACAGTTCGAACGGCTATAAAGAGCGGAAAGGTAAGAGCCTTATTTGTGTCGATGCTCAACTTTTTGGTTTATTCAGCCATCGTATTTATCATTTGGTATGGCGCCTGGCAGATGCACAGGCAGACTCTATCCTTTGGGGATCTGACGGCCTTTGTGATCTATACGGCGTTGGTAGGGGCCAGTATGTCGAATCTGGCCGATCTGTACGGCCAATTACAAAAGATCTTTGGTGCCGCGGGACGTATCCGGGAGTTGTTCGCGCAGCCCATAGAAGGTACGATCGATGAGATCCCGTGCAGTTCTCCGAGTGAATACAAGTTAACAGGAGCCGTGGAATTGGATAATGTGTCCTTTTACTATCCTTCCAGACCAGACCTGACTGTCCTGAAAAATATCAGTCTCAAGGCGGGTAAGGGAGAAAAGATCGCTGTCGTGGGCCCCAGCGGAGCAGGAAAGACTACCCTGGTCTCCCTGTTATTGCGATTCTATGATCCGGTTTCCGGGAAGATCCTGTTCGACGGAATAGATGCACTATCCATTCCCCTGAGACATCTTCGGGAGCAAATTGCGATCATACCCCAGGATGTCCTGTTATTTGGCGGTACTATCCGGGAAAATATCGCGTATGGGCGCCCCAATGTGAGTGCTGAAGAATTGGAAGAGGCCTCCAAAAAGGCATTTGCCCACGATTTTATAGCGGGCTTTCCGGAAGGATATGATACGGTAGTCGGAGAAAGGGGAGTTAGATTATCCGGTGGTCAGCGGCAAAGGATATCCATTGCAAGGGCTATTTTGAAAGATGCCCGGATACTTATCCTCGATGAAGCCACCAGTTCGCTCGATTCCTCCTCAGAGCTGATGGTTCAGAAAGCAATGGATGCTCTTTTTAAGGATCGGACAGCCTTTATTATTGCTCACAGGCTGTCGACCATAAGAAATGCGGACAGGATCATCGTTATCGACAGGGGTACCATAAAAGAATCCGGGACGCATCATGAGTTAGTGAATGAGGAGGACAGTCTTTACAGAGCATTGAACGAGCTTCAATCACAGTCCTGATAACTTATCTGGAAGTTTCTTCAACTATGAATACTTATTTTCAACGGTTATTGCCGGTCTTATGCATTTTCTGCTGCACGTTGGGCGCCGAAGCACAGGCCGGCCGGCCAACCCTTACATCGGGTTCCTGCCCGCTCGAGAATTGCGCTGTTCTGGCCAATGACAAAAGTGTGCAATGGGGGGTGATAGAACTCCCTGAGAACAGACAACGGCCGGGATCGGGTAAGGTCAGACTGCAGGTACTCAAGCTCAACTGTCTCACGGAAAATACTGCTTCCAGTCCGTTATTTATCCTCAATGGAGGGCCGGGCGAAGGAACCATTGGGTTTTGGAGGTTCTGGTATGATCACCCGTTACGAAAAAAGCACGATATTATTTTATATGACCAGCGGGGGACGGGTTACTCTCAACCCCGGCTTTGCCCTTTTCTCGCAGATTCTATCCTTGCTATCATAGCGGGTGATCATACCACCGAGAGGGAGGCGGCTCTCCGGATGGCGTCGGCTCAACAATGCAAGGACTCGTTGGAGCGACGTAAGATCGATATAAACGCTTATAGCAGTAAGGACAATGCAGCCGATCTGGACGACCTACGGCTCGCCATGGGGTATAGTAAGATCAATATTTTAGGTATTTCCTACGGAAGTCGTCTTGCTTTAACCTATATGAGGGATTATCCCGCTTCCCTAATTGCTGTTATCCTCGACTCCTCGATCCCGCCCGATGGAAGATATTTCGAAGACATGAGCGTTAGTCTGAGCCAATCTTTGGAGAAAGTCTGCCAGGCGTGTGCTGCCGATCACGCCTGCAAAGCAATGCATTCCGATCTTAAGCGACAAATTCTCGAAACGGAACAGGATCTGGAGCGATCCCCGCTTGCCGTCGAATGGAAAGATCATGCATCCGCCAATAATACATTTGTGCTCAATGGGCAGGACTATGTTTTGATCTTGCAGCAATTACTTTATCAGGACGAGCTCCTGCCTCTTTTCCCGGCAATAGTGGATGAGTTTCACCATAGGAATAAAGCCTTCGTTTCCACCTTGATCTCCTTTTTGGGGGATCGTTTGAATGGCTTCGACTATGGTGTCTATTACAGTGTCCTGAGTAATGAGACCATGCCCTTTAATCATGTTGGGCAATACATAAAAAAATCGGCTGATTCCTCGCTCTTTCCCGGTGGAGTGCCTTTTTATGGAGAAGAATTTGCGATATGCGGGATGTGGAACGATCGTCTTCCCGACTCTTCCGAGGGCAAAGCTGTTCATAGTCAAGTACCCACCCTGATCCTTCAGGGTAAATATGATCCCATTACTCCACCGGCCGATGGTAAACTGGCTTTACAAAGTCTGCCCAATGGCCGCTATATAGAATTTCCCCTAAGATCCCATGCCGTATCTTTCTCGCCGAAAGCGCAGGATATTATCCAGGATTTCCTCGCCGATCCTTTGGCCCCGTCTCAGGCGTCAAAGATAGATAGCCGGAAACAAATTAGTTTTATCAATGACCTATACAGGACCAGCGGCATCTTCAATATGCTATCCCGATTGTATACCAACGACGGGAACGTCTATCTTGTAAGTATCGTTATCCCTTTGATCGTTTTTGTCCTTTTCTTACTCTCCTTTCTTGTTGTCGTCGTCATCAGGCTGATGAAGAACGGGAAAAAGGTCTTTTCCCGCGGCGAAAAAGTTATTATTGCTACCGGCCTCTTGATATCTTTATTGGGCATCTCCTATTATGCCGGCATGCTTTATTCCATCAATGAATCGGATAAGATCAATCCTTTTGTCCTGTTGTTCGGTCTGCCTGGATTCGCCAGGTATTATGTCTATATTTCCTGGCTCATTGCCGTTCTCTCTGTGCTCTCGTTATATAACACCTTCACCATATTCCGAAAGAATCTGCTAACCACCTACTGGCGCATATTATACTCCTTTCTGGCAGCAGGTTGTGTCATGTATACAGGTCTTCTAATGTTTTGGGGAATGTTTTGATCACACTCAGCATAGTATTACATCAACTATTATAACACTTAATCAACTGCATCATGGTACAAGTTGGAAATGTTCCGGAAATCAACGCTGTTAAGAAGCAGCTGAGCGACATGGAAGACAGAGGGTTGGTCAGGGCCTGGGAACTGCCTTACGAACATATCCTGACCAGGCTTACTGCGGCCATATTCTTTCTAACGCCTTCTGACGAAACGAGGATCGAAGACATCTGGAAAGAGCTATCGGAGTTTCCCAGATTTACCTCCCGGGTCAACCAGGAAAAGAAGCTATCCAAACTGGATTGGCGGGTCGAATTCAATAAAGACTTCGTTTTGTAGGATCTCTATTTAAAGCATACCCTCTAAAATAAAAATTATGAATGACTTAGTAAAAAGACTTACAGTAGCTCAAGATGTCGAATCTTCCAGGCCCGATAAATCGGTTGCCGGTCTCAAAGAGTCCATCGACAGGGATTATGTACATATTTTGTTTAAGCAAACCGGGACCGAACTCGGCGTTCAATTGGACAGATCGGCCTGTAATTTCACGGAGGCCGATTTCGCATCCGGAAGGGGCAAGATCCGCCTTGTGGGTGCATTGACACTGAACTACGAAAAAGTAAGGTGTGTAGCCGATCTCGATCTGTCTACCTGTGAAGGAAGCGGATATCTTCAACCTGAAGTTCTATAGAGATGACAATAATAGGAATCAGCGGGGGGCCTAATTCCATCACCCAAAGGTATCTTGAGTTACCTAATGAATCTTTTCATGATTCATCTGCCTCGGTAATCCGGGATGGACATGTTATAGCCGCCTATGAAGAAGAGCGGTTCACCAGGATAAAGCATACCAATCTTTTCCCCGCTCGTTCCATAAAGGAGTGTCTGAAGCATCTGGGAGAAGCGGAGCCGGATTATTTTGCCTTTAGTATTGGAGACGACTTTTTATACAGCCAGATCACGAGCGACAAGACGAAAAGCCATCTGTATCCTGATGCAACGGCTTTTATTTCGGAGATCCTCTATCATCATTGCCAACTTAAAGTAGGTAAGGACAAGATCCGATTCTATGATCACCATTTCTCTCACGCCGCTGCTGCCTATTTTCAGTCCGGGCTTCCCAAAAGTCTTGTGATCACGATCGATGGCTCCGGGGATGGGTTTGCGGGTAAGATATATGAAGTAAAGCACGGCAAGTTCCGCCTGTTGCGGACAATTGCTGTGGCGGATTCCCTGGGATTCTACTATTTACATGTTACGCGGCATCTGGGGTTCAGTCTTTTTGACGAATACAAGGTGATGGGGCTTGCGCCTTACGGAGATCCCGGGGTGTACAGGGAGATCTTCGCTGAATTCTATCGGCTGCTTCCGGAAGGAAGATATCGCATTAACCAGGATGCCTTATATAAGCTGCGCACGATTGCCAGGATGCGGAAGTCCGATGGGGAAATAACCCAGACCCATAAGGATATTGCGGCTGCACTCCAGGAGTCGCTCGAGGCCATTGTTTTCCATATAGTGAGGTATTTTGCTGCGGAGACCGGAAATCGTAATCTTTGTCTTTCCGGCGGGGTAGCACTGAACTGTAAGATGACGGGGGAATTGCTTTATTCGGGGATATTTGAAAATATCTTTTCTCACCCTGCCTCCGCGGATAACGGGCTGAGTATTGGTGCCGCATTGGCCTGTTATCATGAATTGACGAACGAGAATATCGCTTATCCCCTTCGGCATCTCTATCTGGGTTCTTCTTACACCGACGCCGATGTGGTGGAAGAGGTAAAGAAATGGGACCGCCAGGTCAAAGCGGAAGAGAGGGGCAATGTTCCCCTGGCGGCTGCGAGTCTGATCGCCGACCAAAGGGTTATCGGCTGGTTCCAGGGGAGGGCGGAATTTGGACCGAGGGCCCTGGGAAACCGAAGCATCCTGGCCGATCCCCGTCCTTTTGAGAATAGAGAAAAGCTCAATAGGATCATCAAAATGAGGGAGGGATTTCGTCCTTTTGCCCCTAGTGTACTGGAAGAGATGGTCGAGGAATATTTCGAGGTGCCCGGCAATGCCCGAATGTTCCCTTTTATGACCGTTATTCTGAAAGTCAAACCGAAATATCGATCTGTTCTAAGGGCTGTGACACATGTCGATGGAACAGCGCGGGTGCAAACGGTCTCGAAGAATGTAAACGAACCTTACTGGGAGCTTATCCGACAGTTCTATGCCCTTACCGGGGTTGGGATGGTGCTGAATACTTCCTTCAACAGTAATGTCGAACCTATTGTAAATTCTCCCAAAGAGGCCTTGATCTGTTTCCTCACGTCCGAGTTGGATAACCTGGTAATGGGACCTTCGATCGTAAGCAAACGGGCAGGCGTATTCTATGCATCTCCCGAATATATTTTGAGACTTCCGGATCATGTGGTGCTTTGGGGGGAAAGAAATGAAGCGACCTTCTTGAAAAATCTCTACACCAATCTCGACTTTAGGATCTCCCCGGCATTATGCCGGGTGATCAAGGAGGAGAAAAAGGTCCAGCAAACGGACGTCCTTCTCTTCGATGAGATCAAACAGCTGATGCAGCTCCGCATCGTCGACCCTGTATATTAAATGCTGAAATACTGCCCTCCATGAACAAGATAAGGTTGATCTGTTTCCCCTTTGCAGGCGGGAATAGATATTCCTACCAGAGACTCGAAGGTCATATCGAAAAAAAGATCCGTCCGGTCACTTCAGAATTGCCGGGGAGAGGAGAACGGTTGAATGAAGCATTGCTGACGAAGATGGACGATTTGTGTGACGACCTTTTTTACAGGCTTTACCCTGAACTTCAATATCCCTTTGCCTTATTCGGGCACAGTATGGGCGGGTTGCTGGCCTTCCTGTTTGCAAGAAGGGCAATGGAGCGTGGGCGTGCTCCCAGGCATATTTTCATCTCCGGAAAGGCCGGTCCCGCCAAAAATATAGATGACCAGTCCTACCTGCTCCCGTCCGTGGAATTCAGGGAAAAGTTAAGGAAGCTGGGGGGAATGCCGGCAGAGATGCTCGGCAATGAACCCCTGATGGAATACCTGGAGCCTATCATCCGGGCAGACTTCAGAGCCGTACAAACCTACCGGCATCAACGATCTTCGCCTATCGACATTCCGACGACGATACTGTTGGGAGAAGGAGATGATGTCACAGCTGATGACGCCAGGTTGTGGCAGGATGATATCACTGGAGCTGTAGACGTGCTTACGTTCGACGGAAATCACTTTTTTATTTACGAGCACCTGGAATCTATAGGCAATATAATAAACCGGTCACTCGCCGGATGAGACTAATGTATGGAAGATATTACCTTCGACCTTACCCTTCCCCAGGAAGATGTCTTTTATGAACAGCTGCTCTATCCCGGGCTGCCTACGCATAATATTGGCGCCAAAGTGCCTATTCGGGGCAAGTTCGATGCGCTGATCTTTGAAAGGGCGGCACGTCTGATGACAGCGCAATTGGAAATGCTGCGGGGAGTCGTGGTTGTCCGGGATGAAAAGCCCTGTTTAAAGATCCTTTCTTCCTGTGAATCCGCCTTTGCGTTTGTAGATCTCTCGGGCCAGGAGCATCCACTGGAAAAGGCCGACCTGTTTATAAACCAGGAATTCCTAAAGCCGTTCGACCTTTCTTCGAATGAGCTGCTCAACCGCATCTATCTGATCAAAGCAGGCGCCGAGCTTCATTATTTTGTATTTATCTGTCATCATATCATATCGGACGGATGGGGGACTTCGCTCATTTTCCGTCATCTCGTAGAGATCTATAATGGGTTGGTCAAAGATCCTTCTTATGTCTTTCCCGGGCAGGCTTCCTATCTTAGCTTTGTAAAGGACGATGTGACGTACCGAAGCTCCGGGGAGTACCAGGCCAGTGGAGCATATTGGAAAGAGAAATTCTCTCCCTTGCCGGAGCCTTTGATCCCTGCGCTCAACCCTGGTACAGCCGGAAATATTTTGCCCAGGAGCAGCCACCGGGAACTATATATCTCCAGAGAGCTGTATAACCGGCTAAATGCATTTGCAACGTCCAGGCAGTCGTCTCTCTTTCACTTCTTTTTGGCGGTATTCTATGCGTATTATTCCAGGATGTATGGCAATACGGATCTCGCCATTGGGATTCCCATCCTGAATAGGGGAAGCGCATTGTTCAAACAGGTTGTCGGATTGTTTACCGGGATCATTCCGTTGCGTATCGATATCGCGTCGGCCGACCAGTTTACCGATGTTCTCAGGAAGATCAAGACCGAACTCAGACAGAGCTACCGGCACCAGCGCTATCCCATTGGCAAAATGATCCGTGATCTGAAAATAAATCAGCATCATAGCAGCCAGGTATTCAACCTCACTTTTTCGTATGAAAAGCATGACTATTCTTCTCATTTTCAGGATACCTACACGGAGGTCATTCCTTTGTCGCATCAACATGAGCGGGTTGCGCTGGCTATCTATGTCAGGGAATTTTCAGACGATAGGGATGTAAAGGTCGATTTCGAGTTCAA